>SXGT01456869.1_pt1 | contig 49127 bp, 38 predicted proteins | sample 3176221 | NCBI WGS metagenome assembly SXGT01 (sample SAMN11356862, study PRJNA531348) | freshwater metagenome | isolation source: freshwater sample F1-120 | place: China: Fuxian Lake, Yuxi | collected 2017-12-25
AACCGATCTCGCTCGTATTGCGGGCAGTCCATCGTGATCGCATCGAGGTGTTCGATCAGCCAGACGCCAATGCGGCGTGAAGTCCACTTCTTGATGGAACCCAGCAGGTCTTCCAATTCCCAACCGTCAATGGGCTGGATCAGAGCATGCACATGGTTAGGCATGACAACGTAATCGCCAAGCCAACCACGTGCCGCGTGAAAGTGTGACAGTGACTCGATCAACTCTTGCCGGGGCGATGCGTGACGCAGCACACAGCTTCCGTGAGCACGGTCGAGTTCCTCATGCAGAAACCGAGCCTGTTGCCGCTCGAACGCCAGCCGGACGCCGGGAAGAATTCGTTGATACGCTGCGGCGAAACGATCGGGATCATAATTGAGCCATTCTGGATCGAGTCCGTGTGCGCGATACCAGCGCTGCCGCACATCCAACCATTCCGCGAGCACTGCTTTCGGAATCGAGTCCGCCTGACGAAACGTCACGAAGTACGTCGCTCCCGGCTGTCGCCAGTGCGGCAAATGCCGGTAATAAACCCGCAGCGGACCATCGGGATTGAACGCCCGAAACGTAGGTTGGGACTCCGTCCCGACCGTCTTCCTTTCCGCAACAGACTCCTGCGGAACTGTGTCTCTCAATGGCTCCGACATACCGACTCACGACAAAGGGCCGATCAAACTTGAAGACAGCCACCGTGCGATTGTGGGGGATTCAAGATGGCTTGTCGAATTCGTGCAGCAGGCCGTTGAAGAGACTGCGTTGGCGAGTGGAAATAGGGCGGGTCGGGACGGAGTCCCAACCTACGGACGACGCACTCGCGCGACGAAGCACGGTTGGCCATCGAGGTTGGACGGAAATCGGCGGCCGCCGTCGCTCGTCAGGACTGATCCGTTTCACTGCGATTGGCTACAACGTAGTCAGCCATCATGTGAAGTTCGAAGTCTGGGCCGACGCGAAACGCCTCTACGAAAGCCCGCAAGCCGGCATCGTCCCCATCGACGTCAAGCTACCTTCCGGCACGAAGACCATCGAATTGAAAATCAATGACCTCGGTAATCGCGCCGCCGATCAAAGCATGTGGTGCTACCCGCGGCTGCATCGGAAGTGAGAACTCGTCACCGAAACGTCCAACGTGCTCGCGGTCTCCCCAAGAACCTGTTGTGGCCGGCCAACGAGTTGTGGCCGGTCTCCCGACCGAGCCACTCGCCTCGACCGCAGGTCTCCCCGAACGGTCAAGAAGCGTTGGAGACGAACCTCCTCACACCGCACGAACGAAGAGACCTCCGGTCCACGAACCGTGGCTCCGTCAGGAGACCGGCCACAACGAGTGGCGGAGCGTGTTGAGGTTGGCGGGTCTTCGTTGCAGATTCTGGACATCGCGTCGGACGAGCAGTCAGTCATCCACGCGGGCGGTCTGATTTCGACGCTTTTCCTTGACCGTCGAGCGGATGTTGAGGAACTCGACCAACAGCGAAAAGGTCATCGCGAAGTAGATGTAGCCTTTGTTGAAGTGCGTGCCGATTCCCTCGGCGACCAACATGACGCCGATCAGCAGCAGGAAACTCAGGGCCAGCATTTTCAGCGTCGGATGCTGCTCGATGAACGAGCTGATTCGATTCGCGAAGACCAGCATGACGACGACGGCCACCATCACCGCCGTGATCATGACCAGCAGATGATTCGCCATGCCGATCGCCGTGATGACCGAATCCAGTGAAAAGACGATGTCCATTACGGCGATCTCGGCGATGACTCGCCGCATCGTTGGCTTCGGGCCAGCGGATGCGCCGTGATCGCGGCCCTCCATTTTGGAATGGATTTCACGCACGCTCTTGCCGATCAGGAACAGGCCACCGATCAGCAGGATGATGTCGCGAACGGAGACGCCGTTGATCTCCGCGAAAGGATTCGCGTCTTCCGGAAACAAATCGCGAGGAATGCCCAGCGAGGTCCATTCCCACAGCGATGCGGTCATGTCCTTCAGCCAGTTGAGCGTCAGCAGCAGAAGGATTCGCGAGATCATCGCGATTCCCAGCCCCAGCCGTCGAGCCAACGGCTGCTGTTCGTGCGGCAGTCGATCGGTCAGGATCGCGATGAAGACGATGTTGTCGATCCCCAAGACGATTTCCATCACCGTCAGCGTGACGAGCGCGATCAGGGCTTCGACGAGTTCCATGTCTTGAGTTCCTGAGTCAACCAAGCACCGGTCGTACAGGTTGTAGGAGTTGCGCGCGGAGCTTTCGAGCAGTTTCGTTCCCGCCTTAGCCACATTCGCCTGAACGTGGGGCGAACGTGGCTACGAAACTTGCTCCCGCCACAAGCGGGTTCTTGACCTATGCTTTTTGCAGAACTGATTCTCTCGACCGCCTACACGCAACCGATCATGAGCAACTTCTGGCATCTCTGCAGTGAATACGGACGCTTCTATCAAGAGGGGACGATCACATTTTGGCGCTCGCTGCGTCCGTCGAGCTACTCGGCCGTTCTCGCCGGCGTGTGGCTGATCGGCTTCCTGCTCCTCAAGAGCGGTGGGAGAAAGTAGGTCAGCCTTTCCAGGCTGACCCGGTGGGCGAACGACGTCTTTTGCCAATTCGGGTCAGGCTAGAAAGCCTGACCTACGATTAGGCGATCTTCTTCACGGCATCGCGAACCGCCTTGAGGCAGAGTTCGATGTCGGCGATCGGATCCTTTGGACTCTCTTCGTACTCCAGTGACAGCGAGTACTTGTAGTCGAGCTTCTTGAGCGCCTTGAGAGTTTCCACCAACCGCAGGTTTCCTTCGCCCAGGATCGTCGGCCGCTTGTCTTGGCCGGCCGGGCCTTTGAAATCCTTGAGATGCACGCCGAAGACGCGCTTGCCGAGCTTCTCGATGACCTCGACCGGGTCTTCATCGCTGCGGACGTAGTGACCCGTATCGACGCAGGCTCCGATTTTCGGATGGCGGTCCTTCACCCAAGTTTGGACGTCGGTGACTTTGTCGTAGCTCGCCTTCGGGCCGTGATTGTGAATCGCGATGGCGATGTCGTACTCGGCGACCAACTTGTCGAGCAGGTCGAACGTTGCTTTGTTCTTTTGCGGATCGGCACTGATCGACATCACACCCATCGCCTTGGCGAAGTCGAACGCCTTGCGGGCGGCTCCTTCGTTTTCATTGAAGCCCTCGACGCCGAAGGCCAACAGCGTGAGCCCATTTTCCTTGAGCATCGTTTTCGCCGCCTCGATCTTTTCTGGAGCGGTGTCCATCGGGATGTGATTGCGGAAGGACTCCCAGTACTTCAGCCCCAGTTTTTGCGTGTGCTGCATCGCGGTCTTCCCGTCGAAGCCGCGTAGCGAGTAGCTCTGGATGCACATCTTGAACCCGCCGTACGGGTCGGGATCGGCAGCGAGGCCGACGACCGGCGACAGCGCCGCGACTCCTGCCGCGGCGGCCGTCCATTGCAGAAATTCGCGTCGAGAACCAAACGAGCGGGAGGCAGAATTCATGGCGAAAGCTCCTGAGGATTGAATTGAGAACGATTCAGCGGGCGGGAGGATATCAACTTGGTTGGCTTGAGAAAAACTGGCGACGAACCGTCGCTTCGATCCAAGATCGAGCGGGTGCTCGGAACCGCACGGCGATTGAATTCTTCCGAAAACCGCTGCCACTGACAAAATCGGAGAGGACGGAGCGCAGGCGTTGCCGATGAATGCAGTACTCGGTTGGAGACAGCCACTCGACCTGAATGAAGCAGATCGCACCTGCCTCAAGGTCAATCACACCATGTGAAAATGTCGGTCGGCCAACGAGTTCCCAGCCTCAAAAATGGGACATGCCAGTTCTCGTCAGTAATTCAGACGGAGGTGCCTAAACAAACCGCGTGGGTCGAAACCACCAAAGGGACGTGCTGAAGTACGCCCGGTTTCCGCCCGTTTCGCAAAGCGACTCCACCGTCACAATTCCGCACGAGAATCGGCACATTGGCCGCGGCTGTCGCAAGACTGACCGCGGTTTTTGCATTGAAGAGGGCTAGCGCTCGGCGCGGGTCTCCCGACCCCGCCGCTTGGGTGGACCGCAGGTCTCCAAGAATGTGGGAGACCTACGGTCGGGCGAGGTGGCTCGGTCAGGAGACCGGCCACAGCGCAGTCTCAACCTACTTTCCGCTCAGCCGTTTCTCAACCGCTTTGATCATCGCACCGCACTCGGCGCGAGCGGCGTTGAAATCCTTCGGGGTGAGGTTTGAGCCTTTGAGGTAGTTCAGCACGATCGCCTCGGCGACGGCGACTTCTTGGCAGACGCCGCCGACCTCGGAGGCGATCTCGACCGGAATCGAGCAGACGCCGTTGCGGTCGCCGTGCAGCAATGCTCCCGGATAGACCATCATTCCACCGACCGTTACCGGGACGTTCAGCGAAATCATGTGGCAATAGCCGTGAGCACAGATTGTCCCGTTTGTGAAGGCCGGGAAGTTCAACGCCTCGACTTGATCGAGATCGCGGCCGGTTCCGGACGTGATCAGACCGGCGGCTCCGAAAGCCTTGTACGTCGAGCACATCACCTCGCCGAACGTGGCTGAGGCGCACGGCACGTCGAGGTCTTGAAACACGATCACCGGCGGGCCGGGGAAATCCGCGAATGACTCAAGCTGCTGGCCGATCCCGGAATACGCATCGCCACCCTTCGGCGGAGCCATGCTGCGGAACGTCGTCGTCAGGGCGAAGCCAACCATCGGTGGCAACTTGGGGAAGCAGGACACAATGCTGCCGTTCATGTAGCCCAAATTGCGCGGATAACGGTTCCACAACTCGACCGCGTTGGCGATCGTTGGAGTGTCGTACTTGGCCAATTCCTTCAAAACTTCCGCCGAAACGCCGGGATACTTCGACATGTGGAGCCTTTCGTGGTGATGTCGTGGAGCAGGTTTTCAACCTGCCAGAGACCGTGCTTTTCTTGGTGACGGGCACGTTGAAAACGTGCCCCACGGCGGCCGACTATAGCCCAATCGAGTCCCGCCTTCAAAAGCGGAGCACGCTCCGCCAGAATGCTTCGCTTCACGATCCAACACGAGGTTCCGCATGTCTGCTCGCCGCACCGTTCGCTACTCAACTTTGTCCGACGTTGTTCAAGACGCTGAGCATCTGCTCGGTAACCATCACACGGTCGGAAAATGGTCGTTCGGACAAAACTGCCAGCATTTGGCCAAGGCGATGATCGCCTCGATCGACGGGTTTGGATTTCAAGCACCGTTTTGGGTCAGATGGCTGGTCGCTCCCGTGATCAAGAACTCCATGCTGATCAAGCCAATGAAGGCCGGCTTCAAACTCCCCAAGAACGGTGCGGCGCTTCTGCCGGACGAATCGGTGACGGCGGAGGAGGGCTTACGACAACTGAAGGCGGCCGTCGAACGACTCTCGCACGAGACGCCGACGGCACCACATCCCGTGTTCGGAAAAATGGCAAGCGAAGAGGTCATGCAGCTGCAGCTCCGCCACTGTGAACTGCACATGAGCTTCGTCGTCCCTGGGGAAAATGGACAGCCGCCCGCGTGAAGAGTTTGGATTGCCCAATGAAACTTTCCGAACTGATTGCCGATTTCGAGGGCCTCGATGACGAGGAGAAACTCGAAACGCTGATCGAACTCGCCGACGAACTGCCGCCAACGACGAACGGCCGCACTGCTGGCTCTCAGTCTGAGAGTTGCCGAGTTCAAGAGTGCCAAACGCCGGTTTACCTCTGGGTCGATGTAGTCGGAGGGCGAGTGCGGCTGGAGGCGGACGTTCCTAAAAAATCGCCGACCGTTCGTGGACTGGTCACACTGATGGTGCAAGGACTAGCGGACGCCTCGCCGGAAGAGGTCGCTGGCATTCCTGACGACGTGGTCGGTTATCTTGGCCTGCAAAAAGTGCTCGGAATGCAGCGGCAGCAAGGGTTTCGGGGCGTGATCGCTCGCATCAAACGGGACGTCCGAAAGCTGGCGGACGCGGCAAATTAGTCTGGCAAAAGCGGTTGTACGCAGGACTTGTGCGTTTCTCGTGGTGAAACCGAGAACCGGTCTTCTCAATCGAAAATCGCCCGATATTCTGTGCCTCTCGCGAGGGGCAGCACCCGTGCGAGCCCCACCTGACCACTGCAACGGTCCTGATTCCTGCCATCGCTGCCGGTTGCGAAATCCGCACCGGTCCTATCTTCCGAAGAAACCTGAAACCTCATGCAACCACATTTTTTGTTTGACCCGATTCCCAGGGCTGAGTCTGATAGTCCCGCCAAGTGGCTGGAGAACAGTCCGCTCTGCCAACTCGCTTGATATGAATGGAGACCCGACGGATGCCCGCCGCGATTGCTGAACCTGAAGTGAAAGAAGTCGTCGACATCAAGGTCGTGAAACTGCTTCCCGGCAACTTGCCGGCCTACACCTACATTCCCGGATCGTCCACGCCGCACCCGATCCGCCATCCGAGTGGACACAGCTACGGTCGCAAGAACCGTTCGGTGAAGCCTCTCTCGGCCGAGAATTGGCAAGAGAACCGCAGCTTTCTGCTGGCGATCGACCTGTTCAATCACGGCTACTACTGGGAGTCTCACGAAGAGTGGGATCGCCTGCTGCGAGCCTCCGGCAACGAGTCGATCGTCGGCCGCTTCCTCAAAGGGCTGGTCAAGATGGCCGCCGCCGGAGTGAAGGTCCGCGAGCACAGCATTCACGGCGTGCGACGTCATGCCGCGTCGGCGGGCGAAGTCTTTGCCGACGTCGCCGCCGAGACCGATGACGAACGCTTCTGCGGACTCGAACTGACGCACCTTCAGTTCGCCGCCGATCGCGCCGCACAGCTCGGCTACAAAGAGCGACACGCTGCCGGCAAGCCGGTTCGCGTCTTCCCGTTCTCACTCGAACCGTTCCCGCTGCCGTTCGCGTAATTCGTTGATCGTCAATCTCAAGAGCCGTACGCCGATCGCGTGCGGCTCTTTTCATTTCAGAGGCAGCAGCTTGATGTTCTTGAACCAGCAGTCGCTCCCGTGGTCTTGCAGACCAATGTGCCCCTTGCGCGGGTGAGTCTTGTAGGCCACGTCGAACTTGTGAGCCGAGCCGTCCGGGCGTTTGTTCTTTTCCGGCCACTCGTCGAAGTTCATGCGTGACACGGTCTCGCCGTTGATTTCGACGACCAGTAAGTGGTGATCGCTGGTGACAACGATGTGGTTCCACTCCCCCACCGGTTTCATGGCATTCTTCGTCGGCTTGACGAGATCGTAGATCGCACCGGTGTCGTGAAAGCCGGCCGACTTTGTGTCGTCGATCGCGATCTCGAGGCCGTTGAACCCGACGTCCTTGCCGGGCCGAGGCATCAGCGGAAACGTCCGCACGAAAATCCCGCTGTTGCACTTCGGGCTGATCTTGAAGTCGAGCGAAAGCTTGTAGTTCTCCCAAGCCTTCTCCGACGTGAGCATGTAGTCGCACGGATGCGGATTCAGGCTTCCGCCTTGGACGTGCTTGTCCGGCAGCGGCTTTTCTTTGGGCGACATCCAGCCTTTGGTCGTCTGACCGTCGAAGAGGAGCAGCCACCCCTCCTCCTTTTCCTGATCGGTCAGCGAGTTGTCGGCGGCGAATGTCGCCGCTGCCGTTCCGAACGACAGGACGACAACAGCGAGCAGCGTTGTGAATTTCATAGCGTCCAACCTTTACGGTATTCGATGTGAGTGAACTCGTTGACGTTCGGCGCATTCTTGACCTTCAAGTTTTCGGCATCCCACTCCAGCCGCGTGCCGGGGCTGCGCATCGCGAGCATGCCAAGCAACACCGTCTCAGTCATCGGGCCGGAGTACTCGAAGTTGTCGATCGGCGGTTTGCCCCCTTTGCAGGCGAGATACCACTCGTCGTAGTGGCCGGGTGAGCGAGCCATCGTCTTCGGCACCGCCTGGCCTTGAGCCTGCAACTCACTTGGCAGAAGCTGAGGCATCCCGCCGTGCGAGCCGTGATACATCTTCCCCTTGCTGCCGACGTAGAGCACGCCGTTGCCCGGCAGACGTTGGCTGCCTGACATCTCTGCCGGAGTCGGCGGCATCAGGCCGCCATCGTACCAAGTCATCGTCACCGGAGGCAGTTTCTTGCCAGCATGCTCTCGCGCCGGGAATTGGTACGTCACGACCGCTGCGATCGGGAATGTCTCGAAGTTGAGCTTGTTGTCACCCAGGAGCGTGCCGTCGTGAGTCGTTGTCGCTTCGACAGACGTCGGCGCTCCGAGATTCAAGGCCCATACTGGATGGTCGATGATGTGGCAGCCCATGTCGCCGAGTGCTCCGGTCCCGAAGTCCCACCAACCGCGCCACGCGATGGGCGCGTAGGCCGAGTGATACGGCCGCTCTTTAACCGGCCCCAGCCACAAATCCCAATCGAGCGTGGCAGGGCAGGGGGGCGTGTCGGTCGGCCGTCCGATCCCTTGTTTCCAGAGTCGTCCCGCGCGATCGGACCAGACGTGAACCTCGCGGACATCGCCGATCACTCCCGCTTGAATCCACTCATTTGTCAGCCGCGAACCTTCGCTGGCGTGACCTTGATTCCCCATCGACGTCACGACCTTCGCCGCGCGAGCCGCCTTGGTCAACTCGCGGCACTCGTGCAGCGTGTGGGTCAACGGCTTCTGAACGTAGACGTGCTTGCCCGCCTTGATCGCCGCCATCGCGGCGACAGCGTGAATGTGGTCCGGCGTCCCGACCGTGACCGCGTCGATGTTCTTCGCCTCCTTGTCGATCATCACTCGAAAATCTTTGTAGCGGGTCGCTTTCGGATGAGCGTTGAACGTCCCCGCCGCACGAGCGTCATCGACATCGCACAGCGCGACGAAGTTCGCCCCCAGCTTCGTGATCGTCGCGATGTCGCCTCCTCCCATGCCGCCGCAGCCGATGCCCGCGACGTTCAGTCGCTCGCTGGGCGGAGTCTGTCCCTGACCTCCCAAAACATGCCGAGGCACGATCGAAAAACTGAACGCGGACGCGGCACTCGCGGCCAGAAATGCTCGACGTGACGGTTTGGATTTGGTCATGGCAGCTCCTGAGTGGAACGGAGGTTGAATCGAAACAACGGCCAGAAAACTCACGCGGTGGAGTTTATGAACTACGACCAGCAGGGCCAGCATCGCGATGAGGAATTGTTGACGACTCGACCATCACGGTTTGTCTCGAATCGCGGATGCCACGGCGGTCGCAATTCGTCCGGCCAGTTGATTGACCGAACCTTTGCCGTTCGGATGCACGCGGTTGCTCAGGAAGATGAAGAACAGATCGAGCTCAGGATCGATCCACAACACCGTCCCCGTGAACCCGCCGTGACCGAAGGCAGAGTCAGTCAGCCGCTCACCACGATTGATCGAGTAGCCCGTCTGCTTGTCCCAGCCGAGCCCGCGCACGCCGGTCGAAACGTGATCGCCGCGAGTCATTCGCTCAACGGTCTCCGGCAACAGCACGCGGACGCCGCCGTGTTCGCCTCGGTTGAGCATCATCTGGACGTAGACCGCGACATCCTCGGCGGTTGAGAACAACCCCGCGTGTCCCGCGACGCCGCCGAGCTTGAATGCTCGCGGATCGTGAACCTCCCCCTGCATCCACTTGCCGTCGCGCTGTTCGGTCGGAGCGGCTTTCACTCGCAGAGCCTCGCTTGGCAAGTAACCGGTCGATTTCATTCCGAGAGGTACAAAGATGTGCTCGCGCGAAAACTCATTCACGTTCTTCTCGCCGACTTTCGCGACGATCTCGCCGAGCAAAATGAAATTCACGTCCGAGTACACGAACTTTGCCCCAATCGGATTGAGCAGCTTCAGCTCACAGATCCGTTTGATCGCCTCTTCGTGCCCCTGCTCGTAGTCCTTGATCGAGTTGTCGGCGAGCAGCCCGCTGTGATGAATCAGCAAATCGTGAATCGTGATCGGCTCTTTGCCGTTCACCGCGAAGTCGGGAAGGATCGACGCCACTTTGTCGGTCAGTCGCAGTCTGCCTCGTTCAATCAGCAGCATGATGCTGGTCGCCGTCGCCATCGGCTTTGTGATCGAGGCCATGTCGAACAGTGTGTCGGTCGTCATCGGCAGTTCGATCGGCTGAAGCTGCTTCTGGCCGAAGGCTTTTAGGAACGCGATCTTGCCATGCCGCCCGACACACACGACGCAGCCCGGCATCTTTTTTTCAGCAAGCCCCTCGGCGACAAGCTCGTCAATCCGCTGCAATTTCTGAGCGCCCAGTCCAACGGCATCCGGCTCGGCCAGCGGCAGCCCGGCCAGCGACTCGCCAGCCATCGCGACGACCAGCAGCAAGCCGATCACCCATCGACCGAGCGCAATTGAGGCACGCTTCAAACCGCCGAACTCGAACGAAACCATCGCGCGGACTCCACTCGATCACTTGGCAGCGGGAGAGGTCACGGTCAGCCACAACTCTCGAGTCGATGTGTTAAACGCTGTCAGTGTTGCCGATGCAGTCTTCTCGATGGGCGGTTCACTTTTCACGAGGCCACGAATTTGGATCGGACCTGAAAAAGTGACCCCCGCTTCGGTCTTCAGCACGAGCTTAACCGTCTTGGCTGAGTCGCCGTCTTTCGCCGAGACGATCGGCTCGTCCGTCACCTTCTCCGGCAGGCCTGTGACAACCACTACGATCTCGGAAGCGAAGCCGCGTTGGCGATCGACCGTCACCGGAATTTCCAGCGGCTTGTCGGGAGTCACCACGAACGAGTCCGCCGCGACTTTCAACTCGAAGTCAGGCTGAGAGGGGAGGGCGGTCAGCCGGTAAAAGAATCTCGGCCCTCCCAAGCCAAACCGATCGGTGATCGAAACGCGGTACTCGCCATCGGCCGGTGCTGTGAAGTTCGTGTCGGGATCGAAGTCCCCCTTCGAGCCGTCATCGACTTCTAGCAACTGCGAACCGTCGGCTTTCAAAATTCGCAACACCGGATCGAGCGGCGAGCCTGCCGAGCGAGCGTCCGTTCGAAACACGATCGCCTGGTTCGTCGCGAGCTTCATCCGAAAAACATCCAGCTCACCCAGCTTGCCGATCACGCCGGTCATCGACGAGGGCACCGCGATCTCTTGCAGCTCCGCCGGTCGTTCGGTCAACTCGACGACGGAGGGATATGGCTCGACTGGCACCGTCAGCGTATTGCCGAGCAACGGATGCCGCACAACGAACGGATTGCTCGCGGCGGCATCGACCGACACTTCGGTCAACTCCGGCGGCAGATTCCAGCCGTGCAATCGGAGTCGCTGAGCCTGTGGTGCGGGCGGCTCACCTGCCACCAGTCTTCCGACCGACATCGGTTCCGTATGATCCACAAACGCTCCGGTCGTGAGCGTCAGCCGGTAGATGTAGTTCGCTGCACCGGCAAACGCGATGCTCGAATTGGCGACGTCAGAAAAGGCAAAGACTCGCACGCCGTACTCACCGTCACTCGGTGCCGTGAAGACAATCTGCGGATCGAAGCCGTGATCGTCGTCGTTGTGCTCCAGCACAAACCCGCGCGGCCCGAGCACTTGCAACACACTGTCCATCGGCGAGCCAAGCGTCCCTTTCGCCGTCAGTGACGCGACAAGCGTTTGTCCTGCTTTCAGCGAGACCGCGAACGTGTCGACGTCGCCCCCTTTGTCAAGCACGCCGTTGACGACGACCTGACTCGTCTCGAGTTTCTGAGCTTCTTTCGCCGCGTTGTTCGGCTCCTTCTCGGCGACCTCCGGCAGTGTGCCGATCACAAACGGCCGCAGCGACGAGGCTCCCTCGGCATTGAAGAACCGAATCCAACACACGCCCGGCTGAGCATTCTCCGCCACCGTCGCTTTGAACTTGTTGCCAGCCTCGGCGAACTCAATCTTCAGCCCCTCACGGCTGAGCCACGCTTGCGGCTTGTCACCGACAGCCCCCTGCGCCGCGACCTCGACTGATTGCCCAACTTGGCAGCCCGAGGGAACCAACGCGGTGACACTCGGAGGAGCCGCATCAGTAACAGAACTCAAAAGCACGAGGGCAAAGGCTCGAAGAAAAATCTTTTGAACAGAAGTCAACAAAGAGAACGAAGGCTCGACCACAATCTGTTTCACTCTCTTCGTTCCCTTTGTTTCCTTCTGTTCAAATTCATTCTGCACAGGCTGTTGCCGCTCACCCCATCAACTCCGGAATCGGAGCCGGATCGCTGACCAAGTGCGACGGTCGGCCTTGGGGCGTGTAGACGATCTTGTCCGGGTTGATGCCTAGTTTCGTGTAGATTGTCGAAACAAAATTCTCTGGCGAGCAAACTCGTTCCACTGCCGAGTAACCGTGCTTGTCGGTCGCACCGACAACGACTCCACCGGGTGTGCCACCGCCAGCCATCAGGACCGACATCGCGCTCGACCAGTGATCGCGGCCGGACTTGGTAGAGCCGGGAAGGATCGAGAGCTTCGGCGTGCGTCCGAACTCGCCGAGCGCCGTCACGATCGTTGAGTCCAACAGGCCACGCTCGCTGAGGTCTTCGATCAGCGTCGCGACCGAGTTGTCCCATTCCGGCAGCCGCTTCGAGCAGGCACCGAAGAGGTCAGCATGATGATCCCAGCCGCCGTCGTTCACGGTGACGAATGGGACTCCCGCTTCGATCAGTCGCCGAGCCAACAGCAGTCGTTGCCCGAACGAATTACGACCGTAACGAGCGCGCACCGCTTCCGGTTCCTTGTGGATGTCGAACGCGGCCTGAGCCAGCGGCGAGGTCACCAGATCGACCCCTTGCTTGTAGTACTCGTCGAGCGCCAGCGCTGGATCGCCTGCCGCCTTCTCGTTCATGCGCGGCAGCGTGTCGACCAGCTTTCGCAGATCGCCGCGCCGATGAAACTTGTCCTCGGTCAGCCCCTTCGGCAGCGCGACATCGCGAACTCGGAAGCCGGCTCCATTCGGGTCATCGCCGACGACAAACGGAGCGTATTTGGCTCCGAGGAAATTTGGGCCACCGGAGCGGGTCATTGACGGAATCGAAAAGTACGCCGGCAGTCCGTTCGGCTTGCCCAGCTCGTGCGAGACGACGGCTCCCATACTCGGATGGAAACTGACGAACGCGCCGCAGCCGACCGGAATACGAGTCGGTGCTCCGGTCATCATGTAGTGATTGCCGGCTCCGTGATTGTTCTGGTCGTGCCGGATCGAGCGGATCATCGTGAACTTGTCGAGCAGGCCCGCCAGCCGAGTCATGTGCTCGGAGAAATGCACGCCGGGCAGCTTCGTCGCGATCGGCTCGAACTCGCCCCGAATCTCCGCCGGAGCGGCCGGCTTCGGATCGAAGGTCTCGAAGTGTGTCGGCCCGCCGTCCATCCAAATCAGGATGCAACCCTTGGCCTTCGGTGTGATCGGAGCCGCATCGTCCGCAGCACTCGCTCGTGCGGCCAAGGCGGAAACGAATCCGGTCCCCAGCCAGCCACCCAGGCCGAGCTTCAAGCAATCACGTCGCGCAAAACCTTCGCAGTTCAATCGGCGAGCCATCGAATCTTCCTTTTCAGGCGGGACGAAGTTGGCAGGGGAGGCAGAATAACCGAGAAATCGACGACACAACAGGCAAACTTGATCGGTTTTTTGCGGCACGCAAGGTTGTTTAACCCCTACGTCAGCGGCGTGGGCACGCACGCCGATGGCGTCGCGGTTATAACGTCTCAATCGCGGACGTGCGAGGAATATACGTCAAACCCACCATCGCGGTTCGACACGAAGCCGATGCGACCATCCGGCGTCCACGCCGGGAAGTTGTCGATCGCCTCGTTGTGAGTGACGTTGATCGCTAGGCCATCAAGCGGCTGAGCGTAGATTTCCAAATTGCCGTCCCGGTTCGATGCGAACGCAATCCGTCGGCCATCAGGCGACCAAGCGGGGTAATCATCCAGCCCCTTGCTCTGAGTCAGCCGTCGCAGATTCGAGCCGTCGGGATTGATGAGCGCGATCTCCAAATCACCCCAGCGGCCGGTCGCGAAGGCAATCGTCTTGCCGTCTGGCGACCAACTCGGATGCGCGTCGATCGCGGTGTCGGTTGTCAGTCGTTGCCAATCTCCGCCCATCACATCGGCAACGTACAGTTCTTGGTTGCCATGCCGAGTCGATGTGAACGCGAACCGCTTCCCATCCGGAGACCAACAGGGGGACTCTTCGTGCGAGAGTGCTCCCTGAGTCGTCGCCAGCGGCACCAGCTTTCGATCTGACAACGCCATCCGATGGATCTCGATGTCTCCTTGCCCCGGTGACGTCTTGTCGAACGACAGCAGCAAGCTCGCCCCGTCGGGCGAATAGACCGCGTCGAATTCCGCCGACGTGTGTGACGTCAGCCGCTCTTCCTGGCCACTCTTCAAGTTGCGCAGAAACAGAAAGATGGTCGCCCCTTGATGTCTCGCGAAGACGACCTGCTTGCCATCTGGCGACCAACACGGCCGCTGCTTGAGATGCCCGTCGCTTGTCAGCCGCACGACGTCCGGTTTCGCGAACACGGCCAGCGATGCGAGAACGAGCAGCACACGAGTCATCGCGGAGTCCTTGTCGTTCTTGTTCGGCCGAACGCCGTAAGCCGATTGCCGATTGCCGACTTCATTTTTTGAATTCGAGGAAAAGGATCACGGCCATCGGCTCTCGGCAATCGGCCGGATCGATCAGAGCAATTCTTCGATCAGGTTTCCTTGAGGCAACAGGCCGTTGGTTGTCAGTGTTGTCGTGTCGATACCCATTTGACCGAGCACTGTCGCGAACAAGTCCGCTGTCGTGATTGGCCGAGCGATCGGATACTCGCCGAGCCGATCGCTGGCTCCGACGATTTGGCCGGATCGCATCCCACCGCCGGCAACGAGGCCGGAGTAGCAGTGCTCCCAGTGATCGCGGCCGGCGCGGTTGTTGATCTTCGGAGTGCGACCGAATTCTCCAACGACAACGACGGCGGTCTCGGCCAGCAAGCCCCGCTCATCGAGATCATCCAGCAGCGCGGACAGCGCTTGGTCGAGCATCCACGCATGACGGTCTTGATACTGTTGGAAGAAGCGATCGTGCATGTCCCAACCGCCGTCGCCGAGGTCCTCGACCGGTTCGACGTGCGAGCTCCAATTGACCTGCACGAACCGAGCACCCGCCTCGACCAACCGTCGTGCCAGCAGACAACACTGTCCGAATCGAAATTGCCCGAACCGTCGCCGAGCGTCATCTGGTTCGCGGTCGAGATCAAACACCTCGCGCGATCCCGCCTTCGTCAGCAGCGCGAACGCCTGCTGATAAAACGCATCGAGCCGATTCATCCCCGCCGAGCGATCGACGCGCTGAGCCAGTTGATCGAACTGTGCCATCAGCCGCTCGCGCGAGTCGATGCCGCTGGCGGTCAGTCCGTCCAATAACTGCAAATGCGGAATCTCGATGCCTCGATCCGGGTGATAATCCAACCGAAACGGATCGTGCATCGGCCCGAGTGCCGCGCCCCCTTCGCCGGAGATCGGTCGCTTGCCCTGTTGCAGATGTCCGCCCACCGCCACAAACCGCGGCATCCCCGGCGAAAACCCCAACACCTTCGACACGATCGAACCGTGCGTCGGCTTGACCGATCCCGTCAACACTTGCCCGCTGAGACTTGCCGCTCCGACATCACTGCCGGTTAGGCCGATCGTCCCCGCGATGCCGTGATCATTCGATGTGCCGCGCAGCGACCGAATGACCGAATACTTGTTCGCTCGCTTCGCAAGCTGCGGCAGCAACTCACACACGTCGAGGCCCGGCAAGTTGCTGGCGATCGGCGAATACGGCCCGCGATATTCAATCGGAGCCTTCGGCTTCATGTCGAACGAATCGAGATGACTCGGCCCACCCCACAGCCACAGCAGGATCACCGACTTCGCCGGAGTTCTTCGTTCGACTTCCGCCGCTTCGATCCGCTGTACGTCCGCCAGATTCAATCCGACGGCCGACAGCATCCCCACGCGAAGTAACTCTCGCCGAGTCCAACCTCGGCATTCGTGAGTTCGCATTCGGCCGATGCTGAGCATGAGAAATCCGATCAACGTCAAGAACCGATGTGCCGCACCCGAACCGTGACGAGATTCTCCGACCGTTTCGCGACCACCACGAACGGCGGTGAAATGTCGGGGTTGGACGCTAGTAGCGACTTCAAAGTCTCAATGGAGAATTGAGGGTCGATGTGCCCCGGCCTCATGAACAGGATTCCGATGATTGGTTCGCCTTGCAAGATGGCCAATGTTCCGAAGTCCGAATCATGAGTCACGACGACGCGGTTTTCACGAGTGGCTCTTCGCAGCAAGTCCACATCGGTTGAGCCTTGAAGTCCAGTTTCGCATACATCCAAAACATCAAAGCCGGACGGCCGCAGAAAGGCGACGACTTCCACCTCAAGGTTCTCATCCGTCAGCAACGCGAAATCGGAGAGTTTCACACGCCCCCTCGGCGGTCAAAAGGACGTCATTGCGAATCGACGCGGCGGCATAGCTCGCCGCCTGCTCCACGTCCTCCGCCGCGAGGTGCGGGTGCTTTCGCAAGATGTCGTCGCGCGACGCTCCCGAGGCGATCCATTCCAGAATCATGGCCACGCTGATCCGAGTGCCCCGGATGATCGGCTTGCCTCCCAGAATCGCGGTGTCAGACGTAATGCGATCGAACATTCTCAACTTCCTCGTTGACGTGATTCCGAAATCAATCCTTGAACACGAACTCCGGCGTGTTGAGCAACGCCCACATCAGGTCTTCGATGACTTGGCGGCGAACGGCTCCTTCCGCCGCGAACAGCGCGACGGCGGCTTTGGATTCCGCTTCGGTCGGGCGGCGCGCGTAGATCGTCAGGTACAGGCTTTCGACGACCGCCGCCGGTGCGAGTTCGGTCTTCGCCAACTGAGCCGCTACGCCGCTGTCGGTCGTCACCTTCGAGTACAAGTTCTCCGAGTTCATCAGGTGCAGGACTTGGACGACCGTCGGCTCGGATGTCCGTTCGCAGGGCGGGTCTTGGTTCTCGTCGGGGCGTCCGAAGGCATCGAGGAACAGTGACTCGATGCGCACGGTCCAGAGTTCTTTCGCTCGAGTGCCTGGAGCGGACGCCGCAAACGTGTCGGTCGTGCCCGTGATTTGGCTGATCGAATCGAGCAGCACTTCGCCACGCAGTCGCTGGCGGTAATGCCGCGAGTAGTTTCGGGTGTCCGATGAGTTGCGATCGTTCGGCACGCTGCTCAGCCCGTAAACGTGTGACGTCGTGATGCGGCGGATGAGCTTCTTGATGTCGTAGCCATTGTCGCGGAAGTCGGCGGCCAAAGCCTCCAGCAGCGGGCCGTTGCTCGGCGGGTTGGAGGCTCGCAAGTCATCGACAGGTTCGACGAGTCCTCGTTCCATCAGGTCGGTCCAGACTCGGTTGACCATCACTTGAGCGAAGAACGGGTTGTCGCGCGACGTGATCCACGCGGCCAGGACATCGCGCGGATCGGTCTCCGGCGACAGGGCAGGGGAGGTACCGAACAGCGGTCGCGGCTCCATCACTTTCTGAGTTCCCGGATGCAGCACTTGCCCGGAATTGCCGGTGAAGACGAATTCCTCCGAGCCGCTGATCGGAGCCGAGATGCCAGTCCCTTTGCGACCGATGCGGCTGAAGTACGCGGCGAACGAATAGAAATCGTCCTGCGCCCATTTCTCGAACGGGTGGTGATGACACTTCGCGCATTCGAGTCGGATGCCAAGAAACAGTTGGCTGACGATCGTGGTCAGCTCTTCCGGTTGCCGCTTGTCACGGAACATGTTGGTACTGCCGTTTCGCCAGGTGCTCCCTTTCGCCGAGACCAACTCGCGGACGAATTGGTCGTACGGTTTGTTCTTGCGGAAGGCGTCCCGAATCCAGGCGTCGTAGTTCAGCACCGACTTGATGCCGACGTGATACGGATTTGGCCGCAGCAAGTCGGCCCACTTGTTTGCCCAGTGCTCGGCGTAGTCCGGTTGCGCCAGCAGATAATCGACGAGAGCCTCGCGCTTGTTCGGAGACGGGTCGTCGAGGAACTGCTTGGCTTCGTCGGCGGTCGGTGCTCGGCCGATGATGTCGATGAAGACTCGCCGCAGGAACGTGTGATCGGGCGCGGATTCGGACGGAGTCAGACGCAGCCGCGCGAGCTTCTTCCAGACTTGGTCGTCGATCAGGTTCTTGCGGGGGAGTTTGTCGTAGACTTCCTTCGGCACTTCGTTCGCCAGCGGCACAGAGACCGTGCAGACGGCGATCATGTTCATGTACCGTGCCATCACCGCCGACTCGCCGGTGATCGTGTTCGTCGAGATCAGGCCGCTGTCGTTGACCGCCGCGATCGCCGACTCGTTCGACTGAAACTGCGACAGTCGAGTCACCTCGCGCGTCGTCCCGTTCGAGTAGTGAGCGATCACTTTCAGCGGCTTCTGGCTGTTCGCGCCGAGCACCGCGTCGCTCGGATCAACGCTGATCCGCTCCAGCTTCGGAGCATTCGGGATCGCTCGCGGAGTTCCCGCCAGCACCCAGCTCCGCAACGTTGCGAAGTCCGGGCCGTTCGCCTCCAGCCGCTTGCCGCCACCATGAGGCACCGCCCCGATCGGCTTGAGCAACAACAAACTTTGCTCCGGCTGCGACGGCGACAATCGACGACCGCGCGATTCTTTTGCCAGCGTGTCGAAGTCGAAATCCGGGTCGAATGCCAGCAGGGACAACTGAAATCCGTTCTGCCCCCGCTGCTTGCCGTGACACGCTCCGGCGTTGCACCCAAACTTCGTGAAGATCGGCTGCACGTCGAGTTCAAAGTCAACGGCCGGTGACTCTGCAATCGCCCAACTGAACGGCGACAGGAGAAAACCAACGAAAACGAACGACGGTGACAGACGAATCATGAGCGATACCTCAGGCCATTCAACGGACCTCAATCGAGACTGTTCCAAGATACCACCGGACCTCACCCAATGCGAAGCCCTCTGCGCTCTCTGCGTCGCCCTTTGCGATCTCTGCGTTTCAAAAAACTGCTTTTTGAAACGCAGAGATCGCTGAGGAATTCGCGGAGACGCAGAGACGCTTGCGAATCGGCCTCGGTTTGAGGAACTTGACGCCCCCAATTTCACCTTCTGAGGAGTCATCGATGAAGATAACTGAAATCGTTTGCCAAGTTCTGCGCTGTGAGTCAGTCGTCGCCAAAACCGCCAGTTGCCAAGATGTCGTGCTGGTCCGCGTGCGTACCGACGAGGGACTCGAAGGAATCGGCGAGGCGGATTCGTCACCGGAGGTCGTGAAGGCGATCGTTGACGCGCCGTTCAGCCACAACATCGCCTGCGGACTGCGTCACATCTTGATCGGCGAGAATCCGCTCGAAACCGAGCGGCTGTGGCAGAAGATGAATCGCAAGACGATGTACTTCGGCCGCACGAGCGTCACCGTCTCGGCGATGGCCGCCGTGGACATGGCACTGTGGGATTTGAAGGGCAAGGCGTTCGGCCAGCCGATTCATCGGTTGCTCGGCGGAGCATTTCACAAAGAGATCCCGGCGTATGCCTCGATCCTCTTCGGCCGCGACGGCGAAGCAACCGCCGACATCGGTCACCGTTGGATCGAAGCGGGTTATCGCGCCGTCAAGTTCGGCTGGGAACCGATGGGGACGTCCGAGGCGGTCGATATCGACCTCGTGCGCGGCGCTCGCAAGGGACTCGGCGACAGCGCGACGCTGCTGATTGACGCGGGCTGTGTGTGGGATGCTCGCACTGCGCTGCGACGCGCTCACAAGTTCGCCGACTACAACATCGAGTGGCTCGAAGAACCGCTGCGACAAGCGGACGTCGAAGGCTATCGCTGGCTGCGCGATCGCTCGCCGGTGCCGATCGCCGCTGGGGAAGGGGAGTGCGGCCGCGAGTCGTTCCGCCCGCTCATCGACCAGCACGCGCTCGACGTGTACCAAGTCGATCTCTCTCGCAACGGCTTCACTGACGCCAGCTACATCCGCCAGCGTGTCGAAGAGATCGGAGCACGACTCTGCAATCACTGCTACACCAGCCCGCTGACCGTCGCCGCCAGCCTGCACTGGCTGAGCACCTGCCGCGACGCCTTCATCTTCGAGGACTGCGTCGAAGATGTCCCGATGCGTAACGACCTGACGCTCGAACGAGTCCAAGCCGACAAAGACGGCCTCATCCGAGTCCCCGACCGCCCTGGTCTTGGCGTCACGCTGAATGAGGAGTTCGTGAAACGATATTTGATCGCCGAGTCGCGCTGAGTTGCGGTGTGTGGTCGGCCTCCATGATTCTGTTCCCATGATTTTGTGAAAGCCTTGATTTACAAAATCATGGGAACAGAATCATGGAGGCGCGTCGTGGTATTCTGATTGCCGAGGGAACTCACATGGCCAAGAAAAAACTTGCCAAGAAATCGAAACCAGCAATTGCTAAGAAGGCTTCCCAAAAGAAGACGAAGCGCAAAGCCGCTTCCCCAAAGCCTTCCACACCCAAGAAACCAGCCGCACGCAAGACCGTGAAGGAGCCGGAGGTTTCGCTCGGCCGGCCGCTGGTGACTCAGGAAGAGAAGCTCTACATGCTCTTCAAGGACGACTATCACGCTCGGCAGATTTTTGAGTTCCTGCGAGTCAACACGCTCAAGGAATTGGAAGAACTCAGCCCGCAACAAATCGTCCGCCGAGTCTCGAAGCCGGTGTTCGACACGGTGGATCGTATTCGTCAGACGTTGGCCGCGATGAAACGCTCGCTGCGCGACGACGAGGCGTATGCCAAGGAGTATCGCGACTCGCACTGATTGTGACTTGGCGAGCGGTTGGACGTCAGCCCACCGAGTCGTCGAGCGACAGATCGAAAACACTCGGAGGGCTGACGCCCTGCCGCTCGCCTTGAAGTCATGCTTATGTCTCGCTTTGCTATCATCGGAGGCGGTCCCATTGGACTCGAAGCCGCGTTGCTCGCGAGACAACTCGGCCACGACGTGCATGTCTTCGAGAAAGGCCGCGTCGCCGAAAACATTCTCGATTGGGGGCACGTCCGGCTCTTCAGTCCGTTTGGCATGAACTCGTCCGAGTGGGGCAGGGGGGCGCTCGGCAACGACTCGCTTCCCGGTGCAGACGAACTGCTCACCGGTCGTGAGCTTGTCGAACGCTATTTGATTCCGCTCAGCCAATTGCCCGAACTCGCGGGGCGGATTCACGAGCAATGCCGAGTGTTATCCATCAGTCGGCGGCATTTTCGGAAGACCGAGGGGATCGGCTCGGCAGCGCGCGAGGCCGAACCGATTCAATTGCTGATCGAGCAGACTTCGACATCCCGATCGGTCATCCATGCCCCCGATCCGAAGGACGAGCCGGTGGCCGATTCTGGCCGCCGAATCCGGGCGTACCACGAAGTCGAAGATCGTCACATCGACGAACGCGTTGAGTTGGCGGATGTGGTGCTGGATTGTTCGGGCACCTATCCGCATCACAATTGGCTCGGAGATGCTGGGATGCCGTGCATCGGCGAACGGCAATTGCTGTCCGAGGGCCAGTACCGGCTGCCGATGATGACCAAAGCAGAATTTGGCAACCGTACAACTTTGGTCATCGGTTCGGGTTTCTCAGCCGCAACTGCGGTCGTGAATCTCGCGGCATTGGCAACACGCCATTCGCGCACGAAGGTCTTCTGGATCGCTCGATCGCAGGCAGAACAGGGAGAGACTGCCGGGCCGATCGCGCGAGTTCCGAATGATCCTCTCGTTGAGCGTGATCAACTCGCCACGAAAGCCAACGAGTTGGCGATCCTTGGCCATGTCTCGCGAGCCTCGTTACTGGAGGCAGCGCATCATCCTGTTGTGTGGTTGGCTGACGTCGCGATCAAGAGCCTCAGATCCACACAGACTTTCCGTGACGTCAACGGCTTCGATGTCGAACTCGACTGGTCACGGTCAGCGGAGCAGGGGAGCAACCGACCTTCACGGCTGAGCGTCGATCGGATCATCGCCAACGTCGGCTATCGTCCCGATCGCTCGATCTACGAAGAGCTGCACGTCCACGAATGCTACGCGACTCAGGGGCCGATCAAACTGGCAGCGAAGTTGTTGGGTGAGACCTCGTCCGACTGCCTGGCACAGACGACTCACGGAGCCGACGTGCTCAAGAACCCGGAGCCGAACTTCTTTATCCTGGGATCGAAGAGCTACGGCCGGAATTCCAATTTCCTGCTGCGTGTTGGCATCGAACAAGTGCGTGAAGTGCTAGAATCACTTGGTCGCCGATTGTCTGGCTGACCTGTCTGCTGCGAGCGTCAATTATGTCCTTCATCTTCATCTTCATGGCTGTCGCGCTGATTTGCTCGCTTGGTTGGTATCTCGACTCGCGCCAACGTGCTGAGTTTCGGAAAAAGTTTCCGCCGCTTACCGATGACGAATTTGTGGAACGTTGCGGTCCCAACACCGACCGCCAAATGGCCTTGAAGGTTCGGAATATCGTCGCAACACAACTCAACATTCCATCTGCCGAGATCTATCCTGAGCATCGTTTCATCGACGACCTCCATGCCGATTAGCCCAGCCACTTCCAATGCCGGCCTGCCGATCGTTGAGCTTGGCTCGCTGGATGAGTTGTGGTTTCAGGTCGCGGGGACGCGCTGCAATCTGACCTGCACGCACTGTTTCATCTCGTGCAGCCCTCACAATGGCTCGTTCGGGCTCTTGTCGTTCGAGGAGGTTGAGCGGCGGTTGCTGGAATCGGTCGAGTGGGGCGTGAAGGAGTTCTACTTCACCGGCGGCGAGCCGTTCCTGAATCCCGACTTGGTGGCGATCCTCGAACGGACGCTCGACTTCGGCCCGGCGACGGTGCTGACGAACGGCACCGTCTTGAAGTCGGAATGGCTGGAACGTCTGCGAACGGCGGAGCAGGGGAGTCCCTACTCGCTGGAGTTCCGAGTTTCGATCGACGGCCCGACGCCGGAGTTGAACGATCCGATCCGCGGCCCACGCACCTTCGAACGAGCCATGCAGGGAGTCGAGCTGCTCGTGCAGTTCGGCTTCTTGCCGATCATCACGATGACTCGCGTTTGGGACGAAACACAGGACACCGAAATCCTCGGCCGCTTCCGCGACGTGCTGCGTCAACACGGTTACGACCGCGCGCGATTGAAAGTGCTGCCACGATTGTTGCTGGGAGCCGAAGCGACTCGAACTTGCGGATACTCGGCAGCGGATCGTGTGACTGCGGAGATGCTCGTTGGCTACGACACGACACAACTCGTCTGCCAACACAGTCGCGTCGTCACGGATCGGGGCATCGCCGTCTGTCCAATTTTGATCGACTCGCCGGACGCGATTTTGGGCGACACGTTCCACGAAGCGAGCTGCGGCTTCGCGGTGACTCACGGCGTGTGCGCGACCTGCTACCAATACGGAGCAATCTGCACGAACCCATCACGAAAGTAGTTTGGACGCCCTCGTCCGAACGGCTCGGACGAGGGCGTCCAAACTATGAGGAAAACATGCAACTCGCGTTCATTGGCGGCATCTACAACAACCACCTCGCTCTTGCGGCGGCGATCGCCGATGCGCGGAGCAGGGGAGTGGATGCGATGTGGTGCCTCGGTGATCTCGGTGCATTCGGGCCGCATCCCGATCGGACGTGCGAACTGATTCGCGAGCACGGTATCTCAGTCGTGCAAGGCAACTACGACCATAGCATCGGACACGGATTGAACGACTGCCAGTGCGGCTACACCGATCCGCGAGACAATCACTTCGCACAGCTCAGCTACGACTACACGCTGGCTCACACCAGCGACGATCACCGAGCTTGGATGCGAACGCTTCCGGCTCAACAGCGATTGGAGTTCGACGGCGTCCGACTGCTGCTCAGTCACGGCAGTCCGCGGCGCACGAATGAGTTCTTGTGGGAGTCGACGACGAGCACGCAGTTCCTCGCCAAGCTCTGCGACGACTTCGATTGCGATGTGATCTTGGGAACTCACACGGGGCTGCATTGGCAACGAACGTGGAACGAGAACCGTACCGCGACCGTTAGGGAGTGGCCGAGTTCATCATTCATCGAGCCGCTCCCTGACGGTCGCGATACAGTTGGCTCAAAGACTCGCGGCTTCATCAACGTCGGCGTGCTCGGCCGGCCGGAGAACGATGGGACGACGAACGTCTGGTACACGCTGCTCCGAACGGACAGCGATGTTGGGGAATGGCGGTCTCCCCTCCCCTGGGAAGTGGAATTCGTGCCGCTCGCCTACGATCACGAACGACTCGCTGACGAGATGCGCGACGAACGCTTGCCGGACGAGTTCATCGAGACGATCCTCACCGGCTGGTGGACGACGTGTCTGGAGGTCTTGCCGTCCAAAGAACGTAGACGTGGGCGTTGGTAAATTTGGAGTGCGACGGCCAGAGCCGTCGCTTTTCAGACAACGTCGTTGTGACAAAGCGATGCCCGCCAAAGTCTCAAGCCGTTTTGAAAAGCGATGGATTTGGCCATCACACTCCAAAGGATCAAACATGCGAGCAGTCGTGCAGCGAGTTTCCCGTGCGTCAGTGACGGTGGCTGGCGAGGTTGTCGGCCAGATCGCTCGCGGCTTCCTGGTCTTGCTCGGAGTCGAAGATGGTGACGGCCAGGATGAGGTCGTTTACATGGCTCAAAAAGTCGCCGGCCTGCGCGTGTTCGAGGACGCTGACGGCAAGATGAATCTGGGGCTGGCCGAGGTCGGCGGCGCGATGTTGGTCGTCAGCCAATTCACTCTGCTGGGAGACTGCCGCAAGGGGCGGCGACCGAGTTTCATTCAGGCGGCTCGGCCGGAGTTGGCCGACGAATTGTACCGAGCCTTCTGCGCCGAAGTCCGCGGCCAAGGGATCGAAGTTCAGACCGGGCGGTTTCAAACTCACATGGATGTCGAGCTGGTCAACGACGGCCCGGTGACGCTGCTGATCGACAGCCGGAAACAGTTTTGAACTCGGTTGCTGGAGTGGGGCGGAGGGTGAAATAACGGCGGTCGGCATTCGGCCAACGGCTCTCGGCTGGCCTGTGGAATCATGCGATTTACCGGCGTTTTCCATAGGCGACTTCCAACATAACAGACATTATCGGACGTTGCTGGTGTGGCGGGAATCAATGGTTTGGGACTCGGCTGGAGACCTGCGGTCGGCATTCAGCGGCGAAGTTAGGAGACCTGCGCCGAAGCGCGACTACTCGCTACGTCGCCGCCGTTCGCAATGCCTGATCGAGGTCGGCGAAGAGATCATCCGAGTCTTCGATCCCGACCGACAAGCGAAGCAAGTCGGGTGGGCATGGCGAGCCGGGGCCTTCGATACTGGCTCGGTGCTCGAGCAAGCTTTCGACGCCACCGAGCGACGTGGCTCGTTTCCAAAGTTGAACTTTGGCGGCTGTGGCGATGGCGGCGAGTACTCCGCCTTTGACGCGGATCGAAAGCATCGCTCCAAAACCACCGACCATCTGGTGGCGAGCGACTTCGTGGCCAGCGAAACTTGGCAAGCCGGGATAGAGGACCTCGGCAACGGCAGGATGTTCGGCGAGTCGTTCGGCGAGACTTTGAGCGGACGCGGATGCCCAGCGGACTCGTGGGTGAAGTGTTCGCAGACCGCGCATCAGCAGCCACGCCTCGAAGGAGCCGAGCACTCCGCCTACCTGCGAACGGATTGTGCGGATGCGTTTCCAGTAACCATCGGGTTCGGCGGCGAGACGGGCGAAGAGGTCCGTAGGCCGGACATCCACGTCTGACCGATTTTCGAATCGCTCGGACGAGGGCGTCCAAGCTACGGAGTTCATCAGCCGTCCGGACTCGCACAGCGTTGGGCCGGCGATGAGTGCTCCGGCGACGAGGTCGGAGTGGCCGTTGAGATATTTCGTCGCGGCGTGCATGACGAGGTCGGCTCCCAGCGTCAGTGGCTGAGTAAAGACCGTCGCGGCCACGGTCGAATCGACAGCCAGCAAGGCTCCGGCTTGATGAGCGATGTCGGCAGCGGCGGCGATGTCGGTGACATGCCAGAGCGGGTTGGACGGCGTCTCCAGCCAGACGAGTTTCGTTTTGTTGGGTCGGATCGCCGCGCGGAGTTCGCCGAGATTGGTCGTATCGACCAGCGAGATTTCCAACCCCCAACGACTCGCGAAGGTGGTCAACCAGTTGCGGAGCGCCCAGTACATGACGATCGGGGCGATGACGTGGTCGCCGGGATCGAGTGCTTGGAAGCAGGCGGTCGCGGCGGCCATCCCGGAGGCGAAAACCAGAGCGTCAGTCCCCTGCTCTAACGCAGCCAACGTCGCCTCGACTTGGTCGAACGACGGGTTGTCGGCTCGCGAGTAACAACGTCCGGTGGAATACTCGTTGTCGGCGTCACGCTCGAAGGTCGTCGAAACGTGGATCGGTTGCACGACGGCTTTCGTGACTGGCTCGATCAGGCCGAGTCCTTGGGCCGCGAGCGTTGCGGGAGCGAGTGATTTGGTTGGCATCGGAATCCTTAGCAACGATGAATAGCGGTCACTTGTTTGCGAAACCCAGCCGTCGAGAACGGAGAACCGAAACGATCAGGTGCATCCCGCCAACAAACCCCACGAGGTAACTGGCGGAATGAGCCCAGGCAGCCGCAAGAAATGCGACGTGATGCTCGACAGGAAAACGGTCAGCGAGCGATCCCTTCAGCACAATGATTTCCGCGTGCGCCAGTCCCCAGCCACAGACCCCTGCAAGCACCGCGACGAATGCGGCAACCATCTGAAGTCTCAGCAACGGCGGAATGAAAGTGCGGGCAGCTCGTTTCGGTTCAATTCCGATCCGAGCGGCGGCGGCGAGCGGGACACCGATCAGGAAACCGACCCACCATGTGGCGATGATTCCCCATCCGATTCCGAGCAACGTCGGATCGGTCGTTGCAAATACCGGAGGATGACCGATCGTAAAATAGTCAACGCAGACGCGAGCCGTGATCTGATCGTGGACCACGCCGTAGGAAACGGCTGCTACGACGCACAACAGCACGATCCCCATCGACTGCAACACGAGCCGTCTCCAAACACCTTGGGAAAGCGGTTTCCAATGTGACGCCGAGACGACTGAGTGACTCGATTAGCCGTTGGCGGCTTCTTCGAACTGGCCCATCTTGCGGAACTTGTCGTAGCGGCGTTGAACGATTTGGTCACGCGGGACTGATTCGAGTTGGCGGAGGGCGCGAAGCAGCGACATTTTCAGAGTCATGGCCATGCGGCGGTGGTCGCGGTGTGCTCCACCGAGCGGTTCGGGGACGATCTCGTCGATGACGCCCAGGCCGAGCAGGTCTTTGGACGTGAACCGTAGCGCTCGCGCGGCGAGGTCGGCATGCTTGGCGTGCTTCCAAAGGATGCCGGCGCAGCCTTCAGGGCTGATGACCGAGTAGTACGCAAACTGCAACATGGCGATGTAGTCGCCGATGGCGATGCCGAGTGCTCCGCCAGAGCCCCCCTCCCCGATCACCGTGCAGACGATTGGCGTGTTGATGCGAGCCATCTCGCGGAGGTTGTAGGCGATGGCGTAGGACTGGCCGCGTTCTTCGGCTCCGAGGCCGGGATAGGCCCCGCCAGTGTCGATGAAGCTGATGATCGGCATTTTGTATTTGGCGGCGAGCTGCATTTTTTGCAGCGCCTTGCGATAGCCCTCGGGGTGCGCCATGCCGTAGTTGTGCTCAGTCCGTTCCTTGAGGTTTCGCCCTTTTTGCTGGCCGACGAACATCACCTTTTGGTCGTCGATCTTGGCAAATCCGGTGAGGATGGCTCGATCATCGCGGAAGGCGTGGTCGCCGTGCAGTTCGATGAATTCGTCGAAGATCAGTTCGAGGTAATCGAGCGTCTGCGGCCGATGGCTGTCGCGAGCCAGCTTGACGACGTCGGCCGGATCGAGATGGTCGAAGATCTCGCGAGTGAGCCGCGCGATCTCCAGTCGCAGGTTGCGAATCGCCTCTTTGATATTTGGCGGCGGATTCGGTTTGGTTTCCAGTTTCGCGAGTTGTTGCTCGAGTTCGACGATCGGTTTCTCGAACGGCAGCGGGATGCGGTTCGTGGGGTTCGGGCGATTGTTCTCCGGCGGCAGGTACTCGTCACCCGCCAGTGTTTGATCGTCGCTGGAGTGATTCGCGTTGTCCGCCGACATGGATGCCTCTGATTTGATGCTCGCGAAAGAAGTCGAGACGGTCGCAATCTCGTTTTGGTTTTGCAAGGCGAAGCTCACGATGAGTCGCGAAGCGTGCATGTCTCACAGGACGTCCGGCAACTCTTCCATCATCGGCAAGTCATCCACGTCTTTTGCGGACGGTGGCGGCTCTGGCCTTTGACCGGGATTCAAAAACGATCCGGGGATGGGGCGCGCCGTAGCCGTTGGTTGTTCCGAAGCGGGCTGAGGCTGGTTCGGTGGAATCATCTGCGGCGGCATCTGCTGGGGAACACCGGGCATTCCAGGCATCGGTATTCCCTGTTGCGGCATCATGGCGGCAGGTTGCATCGGCATGGGCATCATTCCCGGCATCATCCCTGCCCCGGGCGGATAGCCCGGCATCTGTTGCGGCATCCCTGGATAGCCATAACCAGGCATCGGCGCGAACTGCCCCGGCATCATTTGTGGCATGGGCATGAACGGCATCTGCGGTGCGAAGCTGGGAGCCATCGGCATAGGCATCGTCGGCATCGCGGGTTGAGGGACGGCTGCGGCGGCGGGTGCCTTCGAGGCCGGCTTGGGTTTCACAGGCTCGGGCTGACCGGACTTTGGTTGTGTCGACACGTTTGCCGCGGCGGCAGAGGCTGCGACCTGTTTGGCGAACTCAGGATCGACCTTAGCCTTTTCGGATCGAGTGTGATCGGTGCGGCTATCGAGTCGTTTGCCCAGGCTTTGTTGACCATCCGCCGCTTTCTCATCGGCGAGCCGTTGATCTCTCAGCTTTTCGGGGTCTTCTTTGAAGGGCTGAATGTTTCGAAATTCGGCCATCACCTCCTGCATATTTTTATGCCGCTCCTTGGTCTTCTTGGCGAGCATCCGCAATACCAAGCGGTCCATCTCAGGAGTGACATTCTTGTTGAGATCGGACGGCGGTGCGGGAACCGTTGTCAGGTGTTTCATCAGCAGATCTTTGGGTGTGCTTCCCTTGAACGGCATCGTGCCAGTCAGGCATTCAAAGAGCGTAACACCCAGGCTGTAGATATCGGTCGCGGGCGACGGTACTTCCTTGCGGATGGTCTCCGGAGCGATGTAGGTCAGCGTGCCGCCGATGTCCTTCTTTCCGCCAAACATTTTTCCCAACGCGCCTTTGATCTTTTCTGACAGTGAGAAATCAATGACTCGTACCTCAGAAGCACGGCTCATCAGAATGTTGTCGGGCTTGACATCTAAATGCACCCAACCCCTTTCGTGCATGTGGTTCAGAGCCTGGCAGGTGCATTCAATGAGCTTACGCAGCCGAGACTGCACGCCCACGATGTCCATCAGGATGTTGGATTTGAGATTCGGAGCTTTGAACAGTTCCAGAATCAAATAGATGTTGGTCTTGCGATGAACGGTCGCAATCCACTTGATGAGGTTGGGGTGGTCCAGCGCCTGGGCGACTTTGCCTTCATATTTCAAGGTCGCAATTTGCTCGGAATCTTTCATCGCCTCATTCAGCAGCACTTTCATGGCGAAACGGTTGGTGGTGTTCTCTTCCTGAACCTCCAAGACCTGGGCGTGCTTGCCCATCGCGATCGTCCCCAACCGGACGTAATGATCGATCTTGTTGTCTTCGGCGGTTGGTGTCTGCTTGTCGTCGGCCACGATGAACTTCTCCGGACGTGCGTTCGGTGGGAGGCAATTTGCGATGTTCTTCCCTGCTCTGTTCGTCACAAGGTATGGTTGCCCCTTCTGCGACCGCAAGTTGGCAGCTTGTGGCTCGGCAGGTCAACCGCAACAATCCGCAATGCTGTGAAGGTCCAAGGTCCAAATCCCAATGTCCAAGGAATGACCAAAGCCCAAATCCTAATGTCCAATCAAGGTCCAATGGACCTCTGGCGCTGGAAGACTCGATTTGGGTGTTGGTCATTGGAACTTTTTTGGACATTGGAGCTTGAGAATTGGACATTTCTAACGCGTGCCAAACACACCTTCGTTTCGGTCAAAGACTTAACACAGGAGTTTGCCGTGCTTGCTGTCAGTCAATGGATGCTCGTGACCGCGTTGCTGTCTTCGGGAGCCGATGTGCTCGGCGACGCACCGGGAATGGAACTGCGATACACCGGCACCTTGGCGCGAGTCACTCGCACCGCGACCGAGCAGCCGTACAAGAAGTTCACGATTTTAGCGGTCGCCTCACGGCAGGCCGACGGGACGAAACTCACCTATCTCACCGACGAACGTGGTGGCGGAACTTGGGCGTGGCCTGAGCGATTTGGCACTTTGGAACTCAGCACCAAAAACAAGGCTGCCAATGACGCGACGATCCGGTTGCTCGCTGAACACGAAGGGCACTTGAATCCCATCGCCATCCGCCAGCCCTTCTTCGAGTACCCCGATCAACTCCGCGAAGATGCCGATGGCGATTGGGTCTCCGGGCAGCACTCCTACGAGGTCGCCGACGGGACCAAAAAAATCAAAGACCGCGAGTGCCATGTGGTGCGAGTCTCAACGAACAACGGCCGCAAGCAGCGACTGTGGATCTCGACGGCGGACAACACGCTGCTGGTCGCCGCAGAGCAACAAGTCTCCATGGGACGCGGCGACGAGTTTCAATTGAAGCTCGAATTGGAGTCGGTCAAACCGCTGGATGCCGCCGCTTTGGCCAAGATTCAAAAGCCGTTTGAAACTCTGGTCGCCCTGAAATCTCAGATGAACCGCCCGGACGGCGAAACGAAAGCCGAGCTGAGCGACACTCAAATCGCCGCCGCCAAAAAAGTCATCGACGGGTTGCAAACCTCTGCCGAAGGAACGCCGCTCGCACCTCTGGCCGCCGTCATCAGCCGCGATGTGAAGTCGCAAACCCAGCGAGCCGATGACGTGGCCAACGTCAGCAAAAAGTTCGTCGGCCAGCCCTCCCCCGCCTTCGAATTGAAGACCATTGAAAACAAGACGATCAGCTCGAAAGACCTCGCCGGCAAGATTGTCGTCCTGCACTTCTGGGACTACGACAGCGACCCGCTCACTGAACCTTACGGACAAGTCGGCTATCTCGACTTCCTGTCGAACAAGCGCAAGCGCTACGGCATCGAGGTCATCGGCGTCGCAACGAACGAATCGTTTGCCGATCCCACGAAGACAACCGGCGCGTTGCGATCCGTTCGCAAGCTGCGCGAGTTCATGAACCTCGGCTATCCGATCGCGACCGACGACGGCACGCTCGTCGCCAAGTTCGGCGACCCACGCAAGCTGGGAGCCAAACTCCCGCTGTGGGTCGTCATCGACCCCGACGGCAAGATCGCCCACTACCACGTCGGCTTCTACGCCATCAAGCCGGACGAGGGATTGCGGCCGCTCGACGAGGCGGTGATGAAGCAGATCAAGACGAAGTAGGGGCGACTCCTGCCGGCCAACGCCGCTCGCGAATCCCACGATTGTCGTCGGTCTATGGCGACGCGAACTGTATCGCACCGTTGACGAACTTGATGATTAGTCCCGTCGGAGAAACGAAGCGGCTCGCAATAAAACTCCAGCCACTTGTGCCTGTCTCCAACCTCAACGTCGTTTCATTGATCATCTTTGGAGGTTGGTCGGGATGATCCATGCTGTGACAAATGTCAGCGATCTTTTCAGTGCCAATGACGACTCGGCCATTCTTTGTAAACTGGCAATACTTTTTCAAAAGTAAGGCATCCGGTGGATGCAGCTCAAGCTCGAGAATTGTCTCGTTGTCGGAGCTGATCGAGAAGCGGGCGGCCTGCTGTTCGATGTCGACGTTATCTGACATGAGCACCAACTCATTCTCAACGATTTTGCACATGATCGAGCCGTTTTGCTTCACAAAGCGACACGAAAGACGCCATCTACTTGACCGCAAGTCAGGTGGGAGAAACTGCAACATTGTCTCTCCGTCAATCTCTATCCGGTGCCCACACTCGGTGACATCTGCCCCTCCAATCATGATCTTCGGTTTCTTTCCGCCCAGATCAAATAAGTGTTTGGCGTATCCAACTCGTTTGCAAAACGGGGCTCTATCGGCCTCAGCAATTGTCTGCTTCGACAAGAGTCCTTTGCTGGTTTCGAGTTGGTGAGCTCCACAAAGTAGGGTCATTCCCTTTGGATCATGACATTGTGCGTCGCAGTACGGCGGATCGAAGTGCTCATAGGTGACGATTGCAGCGCCGCAAATCACACATCCAAATCCGCAGCGCTGCCTAATCTCTTTGCGAACAACCTCGCTCGGCTTCCGTTGTAGTCCGTGCCCATTTAGGTTCTTGCTGCGGATTAGAGCGCGCTTACGCCGTGACCGAAGGGACATTTTCGAGTTCCTTGTGGCACATGAATCAACTTGGCGCAGCGTAAGTTGGGAGCCAAGCCCAAGAAACTCAAGACAATATTGCTCAAGGGTCGAGGCTCCATCCTGAAGATAGTTTTCTTCAAGTTCACTCGTTCCGGCTGCAAGAGAACGCACCCACAAGCCGTTGAAGCCTTTTGCTTCCGTTTCTGCGAGATAAGATGACGGCATGGCTACCGCTGACACACTCGCACAACTCAAGTCGCGCATTCTGTCGCACTTCTCGATGATGTTTCTCTCGACGTGGGAGGAAGAGCGTTGGGAGGCGGAGTTGGCGGCACTGGCGACGGAGATGGATCGCGGGTTGGTGACTTGGACGGTGACTCGCGGGGCGCAGCCGTCGCTGCATCCCAATGATCAGTGGGCACATCCCAACGATCGGCGAGCGGGGGGGGTCAGCCCCCCGGTGGAAGCGGGTACGGCGCACGAGAGCACCGGGGGGCTGACGCCCCCCGCTCGCCAGAAGCCGCTGCGTTCCGACGCGGCGGAGTTCTTGCGACATGTGCCCGACTTCCCCAGCGAGCAGTTGTTCTTGCTCAAGGACTTTCATCCGCATCTGGCTGATCCGCACATCGTGCGGCAACTTCGCGACCTCGTGCCGTTGCTCATCGAGCAGAACAAGACACTGCTGTTCATGGGGCCGGAGACGGACATTCCGGTCGAGCTGCAAAAAGATGCGTTGAAGTTTGATCTGCCGCTGCCGGGTCTCGACGAATTGCACACGGAACTGAAAGGGGTGCTGGCCTCCGACAACGCGCACCGCCCTGCCCCGCTGGTGGTCTCGCCGGAACAGGAAGAGCGGCTCGTCCGCACGATGCTGGGGCTGACGGCGGCGCAGGCCCGGAAGTCTTTTCAGCGAGCGTTCCTTGGTCGTAGCGAGATCGACGAGGAGATTTACTCGCAGCTCATCGGCGAGAAGAAAGTGATGGTGCAAGGCTCGGAGATGCTCGAATTTCAGGAGCTGGCCGAGGGAGTCAAAGACATCGGCGGGCTGGACGGCTTAAAGGATTGGGTCGCGAAGCGATCGCTGGCGTTCAGTGAGACGGCGAGGAAGAAAGGGATTCCGGCTCCGAAGGGGGTGCTGCTGCTGGGCGTGCAAGGTTGCGGCAAGAGCCTCACGTCGCGAGCGATCGCCAAGCTGCTGGCGTTTCCGCTGGTGCGGCTGGATGTCGCGACGCTGCTCAGCGGCGACAAGGGGCAGTCCGAGAAAAACATGCGCGACGTGCTCGCGCTGATGGAGATGATCGCTCCCGCCGTGCTGTGGCTGGACGAAATCGAAAAGGGTTTTGCTGGCGCGAATGGCGAGGCGGGTTCGGACTCGACGATGGTCCGCATCATGGGCCGCTTCCTGACCTGGATGCAGGAGAATCCGGCTCCGGTTTTCGTGGTCGCGACGGCCAACAGCGTGACCGGCTTGCCTCCCGAAATGTTGCGACGCGGACGCTTCGATGAACTCTTCTTCGTTGATCTGCCGAACTACCACGAACGGAAACAGATTTTGGAGATTCATCTCCGCAAGCGATCGTTCGATCCGGCGGTCTTCGAAATCGCGAAGCTGGCCGAACGAAGTGAAGGCTACAGCGGTGCGGAGTTGGAACAGGTCGTCCTCGCTGCGATGGTCGAGACCTACGGCGGTGCCGATGGCATTACGCAGGCGGCGTTGGAAAAGGCTCGCGAGGAAACCGTCCCGCTGTCGGTCACGATGGAAGAGAAGATTTTCCAACTGCGCGAGTGGGCCAAGGGCCGCTGCCGGCCGGCGACTCCCGACAGCCGCGTGCTGCAAATGCTCGAAGCCGAGCAGCGGCAGAAAGCCGAAGCGGCTGGCGACGAGCATGGTCTCGAAGACAAGCCGTTTGCGTTCGACCCGACCGAATTGGAACCGGAGGAAACCAATGAGGAGTGGAAGACTCCCGCCCAGAGCGGTGACTTGCCGTCGGCACTGCTGGAATACGTCAGAACTCACGACGGCGTGACGATTCCCCAACTGCAATCGGACTTCGCGGAGTTCGTTGACACGAGCGGCGAGCAAGGTCTCGCGCTCCGTTCTGATCCGAATCTGATTCTCTGGCTGGGGCTGAGCGAAAAGTTCGCGGGTGATCTCGCGAAACTGATCAGCAACAAGCGTCTGTTTCTGCGAATCACCGATGAATCGAACTTCGGTGACTCAGCAGCCGAGATCAAACTTCCGAAGCTCAGTTCACTCCCCGACAACAAGGTCTCGAAGCCCGCCTGGATTCCCACCTGCTTGACCGACTTGGCTCCCGAAGAACCGGACGCTCGCTTGGAACGTGTCGCGCGGATGATGCTTGCGAAATGATTTGTCCGATTGTTGCCCCTGCGCGACAGCCATAGAATCCGCCCGCCATGACGACCCTGATGGAACAACTGCTGGAAGAGCCGACGCTGCCAGAAACGGTGGCCGCGCTCTCCGAACGGCTCGATGACGAACGGGAACTTCGCGAGCGTTTCCGCGATGAAGTTCAACCCGATCAGAAAGCCGAATTCATCAACGGACAAGTTGTCGTCTCCTCAGCATCGTTGAATCGCGAACTTGGCTGCACTGGCCGTCTTCGCAATTTGTTGGACACGTTCGTTACGAAGAACAATCTCGGACACGTCGTCAGTGAGAAGGCACTCTGTGGCTTCCCTCGCAACGATTACGAGCCGGACGTGGCCTTCTTCGGTCCCGCCAAGACGGCGACGATCAATCTCGACACCGGTTTGTTTCCCATTCCAGATTTCATTTGCGAAGTTCTGTCCGACAGCACCGAGAAGCGGGACCGAGGGATCAAGTTTCGAGACTATGCGGCTCACGGCGTCGCCGAGTATTGGATCATCGACCCGCGCAGCGAAGTGTTGGAGCAATTCGTCATCTCGCCGAGCGGCTACGACTTGCGGCTCAAATCGGGCACCGGTGAGGTTGTTAGCCATGCGGTGACCGGCTTTCGCATTCCGATCCGCTCGCTGTTCGATGTCGCGGAAAACCTGCGGACGTTGCAAATCTTGTTGGGGTGAGCCGTGGCGAAGCGACCGTCCCTCCCCTTCCCTGTTCGTTGCGAGTCGATGACGTTCGCATTGTGGCTGCTGCTGGTCATTCCACTGTCCGCACAGGTCGAACCGTCGCCGAAAGAAACCGTTCCAAAATCGGGCACGCAACAACCCATCCCACGAGACGGAATTCCCAAAGACCTGCTGCAACTCATTGAGTCCGGCAAAGTCACCGTCGCCTACGACTCCGATCCCGAATTCGAGAAGGCTCGACGAGGCTGGGCTGAATTCCATCTGCTTTTAGAGCAGTCGTTTCGTTTCCGAACGACGAAGTCGCAGAAGAACGGCCTGACGTTGGTGAAAGCCGTCGTCACCAAGCTGACTCCGAAGATTGAGCTGACGCATCTGGTCCGGTTGCCCGCTTCGTTCCAAGCACCGGACGTTTGGCAAAGCTCGGTTCTGCGGCACGAGTTCGATCATGTCGCCATTGGCCTGGACCCGCGAGCAAAGTTGCTGCTCCGTCACTTGCTCGAACATCTGCCGGTCGTCGAGCTGACCTTGGAACCGGACGAAGAGCCGTCGAACGAACAGATCAATCGATTCATCAATCAGGAAATCGAACGCCGTCATCAGGCGGTGATCGAGCTGATGCGGCGGAACAACGAGTTGCTCGACAAGGTCAGCAAGCACGGAACACGGCCAGTCCCCGATCGGGCGGCGTTCTTCGCCAAGCTTTACCAGAAGGAACATCTCGCCGAGCAAAAGTTCCCGTACATGAATCAAGTGCTCGATCTGCTGAAGACCGCCAAGTACGAGAAGGCCGCCTTGCCCTTCCTGCCGCGCGATCCGACCGATGAGTGATCGAACTGTCCGTGAAAGCCAACTGATCGGAGCCGGAGGACCGGTCTCAAGCCCGGCGATTCACGAGTCGCAGCAATCAATTTGACTGGGAGAAATCCCGACCTATGGTTGCGAGCCACGTTGTGGCTGTTCGGTGAGCTTCAATTCCAAGAGGCTCCCCGGTCATCGAGTCGGGCAATCCGATTTGGAACTAGCCGGCATTATTCATGGGTCGGGGGAAATTCGTCGCAGTGTGCTACGAAATTAGCACGACGCGCAAGCGAGTGATCTCGGTGCCTACCACTCGCTTGCGCGTCGTGCAAATTGCCGCTCATGAATAATGTGGGCTAGCGCCCTGCGGCTGATCGCCTCGCCCCGAATTCTTAGTCGTGACAAAGCGAGCTTCAAGTTTTTTACGATTCCTGAGACATTTCGCATGAGTTCTCTCAACGAGTATTTGGCCTTCGCCCATCAGCAGACCGCTCGGCTGGGGGAAATGAATTGGATGGTCTTCGTGATCGCGGCGCTCTGCGCGGCCATCGGATACGGTGCTGCGGTCATGCTCCACCACCGTCAGATCTCCGCGCAGCGCGAGGACAATCGGATCACTCTGCAGATGGAACGCAAGGAGCTGACCGAATTCATGCGCTATGTGCAGTCGATCGCGACGGACGTCGATGAGAAGGTGGACCGGCATTCGTTGAGCCTGACGTCGATCAATCAGGATCTCGGCAAGGCCAAGCATCCGGACCCGAAGGTGGTGCTGCACGCCGTCAAGCAGCTCTTCGAGGCCAATTTGCATCTGCATGGCGAACTGACCTCGGCGCACGAGCAGATCGATCAAAAACAGCAGCAACTCGAGTCCTACATGACCGAGGCTCGGACGGACAAGCTGACCGGCATCTCCAATCGCCGCGCATTCGACGAGGAGATCGCTCGCTTGTTCTCGATTCAAAAACGTCGCCAGGGCTGCTTGTGCCTGATGCTGGCGGACATCGATCGCTTCAAGATGTTCAACGACTATCACGGGCACCAAGTCGGAGACGAAATGCTGCAGCGTGTGGCAGACACATTGGAAGAATCGATGCGTTCCAGCGACATCGTCTGTCGCTACGGCGGTGAAGAATTCGCGATCCTTCTGCCGCGCACGAAGATGGCCGACGCCCTGCGCGTCGCCGAACGGGCTCGCGCCGCGGTGCAGTCCATGCGTTATCAGATTGGCGATGCTCAAGTGCAAGTGACGGTGAGCATCGGCCTCGTCGAGATTCGGTCCACCGACGACATCTCTGGTTTCATCAAACGGAGTGACGAAGCGCTGTATGCGGCAAAGCTCGCCGGTCGCAATTGCGTGTGCAACGAATCGAGCCTCGCCGCAGGACAACTCGACCAAGTGATGGCGACGGTCAGTGCCTCAAATGCCAAGCCCGCCAGTCTCGGAGTGTAATCCGGTGGTTTGTGGCGTTTTCGCGATTCTCTTGATTCGCGCGCCAATTCCACACCCCTGCGTGCATCAAAGGGAGTGCGACTGCGGCATCGATTGGAATTCTGGCTGATCCGGGGTCATTCATTCTTGCCCGCGAACTTGAAGGCTGAGCTTCACGGCCACAAGATGCTCGGTGAGATCGCGCACGATTCCTATCGCACCGAGTGTTGCTCATGAGCCAAGTTCGCCCGCTGACCGCTCGCCTGAGTCTCGCGTTGATCGCGATCTTGCTGACCGAGTCATCCGACCTGAACGCCGCCGATTCGGCGACGGCTGTCGATTATCTCAAAGCCGTGAAACCGATCCTGACCGCCAAATGCGTGGCATGTCACGGTGGTTTGCGACAGAAAGGAAACCTGCGGCTCGACACCGCCCAGTTCGCGCTCAAAGGGGGAGACAGCGGCCCGGCGATCACGGTGGGGGACAGTGCCAAGAGTGTTATGATCGAAGCCATTCTCGGCGAGAACGGCCGCACGAAGATGCCCGTCGAAGGAGATCCGCTCAAGCCGGAGCAGATCGAAATCCTCCGCCGCTGGATCGACGCCGGAGCGAAAGCTCCCGCCGACGAACCCGTCGCCGACCCGCGCGACCACTGGGCGTTCAAGAAGCCCGCGAGAACTCAGATTCCAAATCTCGCTGCGTTAATCGAAAATCAAAAATCAAAAATCGAAAATCCCATCGACACCTTTCTCGCCGCCGAACAGCAATCACGCCACCTCACTCCTCTGCCCGAAGCGGACAAGGCGACCTTGCTGCGTCGAGTCTTCATCGACCTCGTCGGACTCCCGCCGACGTCCGCCGAGCTACATGACTTCCTCGATGACCACGAACCGGACGCCTATGAGCGTGTCGTCGATCGGCTGCTCGAATCGCCGGAACATGCTCGGCGCTGGGCGCGGCATTGGATGGACATCTGGCGGTACAGCGATTGGTACGGCAGCCGGGGGGGTAACGAACTGCGCAACTCGCGACGGCATATCTGGCGCTGGCGCGATTGGATCGTCGAGTCGCTCGCGGCCGACAAGGGCTATGACCGTATGGTCTCCGAGATGCTCGCGGCGGATGAGATCGCTCCCGGCGACCGCGACATCGGCCGAGCCACCGGGTTCCTTGGCCGCAACTATTACGTCTTCAACCGCAACGTCTGGCTGCACGACACCGTCGAGTTCACGTCCGCAGCGTTTCTCGGCCTGACGTTCAAGTGCTGTCGCTGCCATGACCACAAGTACGACCCGCTGGCTCAAGAAGAGTATTTTCGTCTGCGAGCGTTCTTCGAGCCGCTCAACGTTCGCACCGATCAGCTCGCCGGCAAGACGGAACTCATCACAGGTCAATGGCCGGCGGGAGCTCCCCCTGGCAACAAGCTCAAAGACGGTGACGATTTTGTGTTCGATGCCGACCTCGCGGTGCCGACGTATCTCCTGGATCGCGGCAACGAAAAGAACCCCGTGACCGACAAGCCGCTCGCCCCCGGCGTGCCGAGCGTCTTGAATCTCCCGCTCGCTCCCATCGAACCGATCACGCTGCCGCTCAATGCGTTCTATCCTGACCTTCGCGCCGATCGTCGGCAGGAATTGATCGACAATGCAAAGGCTGCCATCACGCAAGCGGAATCGGATGCCGCCAAGAAACAAGCCACTGTCGAAAAGGCAAAACAACAACTGACCAACAGGCGAGCGGGGGGCGTCAGCCCCCCGGTTGATCTGAAGCCCAACAGTCCTGCGCCCACCGGGGGGCTAACGCCCCCCGCTCGCCAGGAAGTGATGCCGTTCCTCGACGACAACTTCGCGACGCACAACAAAGAGGTCTGGAAAATTCTCAGCGGCAATTGGGTTTTCGAGGACAAGAAGCTCAAGCTGAAATCGCCCGGCCACTTCGTCACGATCACGACGCTGACGGATCATCCGCAGGACTTCAAAGCCACGCTGAAGTATCGGACGCTCGAAGGAGGTGTGATCGGTTCGGTCGGCCTGTTCTTCGATATGGTCGAGCTGAAAGCCGCTCAAGCGGTCTACACGGCGATCGGCACGGGCAACTCGACCGTGCAGGCGTTTCATCGCGTCAATGGCTCAGAGGTCTATCCCGGAGCTGGCATCGTCCCGGCACCTGTGAAGATCAACGAGGACATGACGCTGGAGATTACCACTCGCGGCCAAGAGTTGAAGATCTGGCTCAACGGCAAACTGAAGCTGACCTACGCGATGCCCGTCCCGCGACAACCCGGCCGCTTCGCACTGTGGTGTCATGACGGAGTCGCCGAATTCCATTCGTTGAAGATCGTGCCGTTTGAGCCAACCGTCGACGAGTTACGGCTCGCCTTGCGAACCGCCGAATCGGAAGCCGCGCTCGCGGTGAAGTCGGTCGAGGTCGCGTGCGCGGAAGCGGTGGCCATCGAGGCGCGTGTTGCCGCTGAGGTCGAGAAGCATGTAGCTCGGACGCCTGCGTCCGAGAGACCGGACGTAGGCGTCCGGTCTACGATGGCCAGCCGAGCCGAACGGTTGGTCACGCTCGCGAAGGCGGAACTCGAAGCGCTGCGTGCCGAACAACAACTCGGCAACGTTGAGTTTGAAATCTCAAATTGGAAATCTCAAATCGCAGATCCGAAAAAAGAAGAAGCCAGGAAAGCCGCCGAGACCAAGCTCACTGCCGCTCGCGCCGCCGTCGAAGTTGCGAAGACCAACGCCGCGAAAGAGGACGCGAACTACACACCGCTTGGCCCGACGTATCCGACCACCAGCAGTGGCCGGCGACTCGCGCTGGCAAGGTGGATGACCGACAAAGACAACCCGCTGACCGCTCGCGTCGCGGTCAATCATGTCTGGAAGCGTCACTTCGGAACGGCGCTCGTGCCGAGCGTCGCCAACTTCGGACTCAACGGAAAACTGCCGACCCACCCTGCCCTGCTCGATTGGCTGGCGGTTGAATTTAGGGAATCCGGTTGGAGCCTGAAGCGCCTGCATCGGTTGATGGTGACGAGCGCGGCGTATCGCAGGAGTAGTGGCGAGGGACGAGGGGCGAGGGGCGAGCAAGACAGAAGTCCCGATCACCCGCCCCTCGCCCCTAACCCCTCGCCCCTCGCCACCGATCCCGACAACCGTTTCTATTGGCGAGCCAACGTACGTCGCATGGAAGCCGAAGTCGTACGCGACACGCTTTGGTCGTTGACTGTCGGTCTCGACCGATCGTTCAGCGGTCCCGAACTCGATCCGACTGTCGCCGACACGACTCCGCGACGGAGCCTCTATTTTCGACACACGCCTGACGATCAAGCGATGATGTTGGAACTCTTCGACGGCCCCTCCGCTGCCGAGTGCTTCGAGCGCACCGACAGCATCATGCCTCAGCAAGCGTTGGCGCTGGCCAACAGCCCGCTCGCGCTGATGCAGTCGCGAAAGTTGGCCCAATCGTTGTCGGAAGCTCCGGCAGGGACGGCGCTGACCAGCGATGCGGATTTCTTGCGAGCCGCGTTTGAGCGAGTCCTCAGCCGGACACCGAATGCCGATGAACTCGCGAAGACCGAGGCATTTTTGCAGCGGCAGACGGCCGCGTTGGCCGATCCGTCCAAACTGACTCGCACGACGACGGGCTTGAACAGCTCGCTGGCTCCGTCCACTGACCCGCGACTGCGAGCCAGAGAAAACCTCGTGCATGTGCTCCTGAACTATCACGAGTTCGTGACGATCCGCTGACTCAGGATCGGGGACGTAACAACTTCCCGAAGTCCAGTTAGCACGACGCGCAAGCGAGTGGTTCCGACCACGATCACTCGCTTGCGCGTCGTGCTATCTGCCCGTTGGGTTCAGGCTCACGCGATTTCTCGCAGCTTGAGATCGGACGTGATGCCGATGAAGAAGTCGTCGATGTTGGCGGTTGTGATTTGAGCGACGCCACCGATTCTGAGAATGGCGATCTCTTGTGCGGTGAAGGCGAACCCATCCGAGCCGCCGAATGTCCCGAGGGCCTGGCCGGTGATCGCGATGGCTCCGATCTTCGACTTGCTGACGGCGTCGTCTTTGACAGCCCCGCCGCTCATCTTGGCGTCGTCGGCCGTGCCGAACTTGGCGTCGGCTCCGGCGACAATGCCCGCGACGAGACTCGAAGCGATCCAGTCGCCAAGCACATTCACCGTTGTGATCTGAGCGTCGGCGTTCTTCGCGTTTCCGTTGATATCAACTCCCGCTTGGATCAGAGCGTTCTCGACGCGACCGTTGACGGTCAACGATCCGATCGCCACATCGGCCGCTCCGGCAGCGGTCGTCTGTTTGCCGCGGGCCGAGATGACCGCCACGTTCGTGTTATTGCCGACCACGCTCCCCTTGATGAGCACCGTGCCGAGATCGTCGCTGACGCGAATCGCGCCGTTGTGTGCGTACGTTGCCGAAGTATTGTCCACACCTGCGATCAGCGAGCCGCCCAGCGTGAGACTGATGATCCGGCCGGCTCCGAGGAAACCAGAGTTCTTCATGAACTCCGTGCCCGACGCGCTGCCACCGACAATGTCACCGAGGATGCTGACCGTCGTGATCTCGCCCAACGATTCAACACTGCCCGCCCCACTACCGCCGCCAATGATCGAACCGCCAATGGTGACGCCGGCAATTTTCTTGGGACTGCTGATTGAGGCCGTCCCATCACCGCCGCCGCCGACCACGCTGCCGGTGACCTTCACGGCTCCCATTTCCTTGCTCGATTTGATTCGCCCGCCACTCGAACCGCTGCCGCCGATGACCGAACCACCGATCGTCACGGCACCCATTTTTTCGGAGCTGACAATGATGGCGGAGTTTGATCCCGATCCGCCCTTCACATCACCGGTGACGCTGACGGGACCGAGGTCACTCGCGGCCTCGATCCGGGCGCTGTCGTCTCCCGCTCCCCCCTGAATCGAGCCGCCGACCGTCAGCCCCGCGATCTTGGATTGGCTCGATATCGAGGCGGAGTTGTTGCCGCCACTGCCGACAACATTGCCTGTGATTTTGAGCAAGCCCATGCCACCGACTGACTCGACTTTGCCGCTGCCGGCCGCGAGTCCTCCGATGAGCGATCCACCGATGGTGACGTTGCCGAGCGTGCCGCCACTCATGATGGATGCGTTGCCCATACCCGAATTCAACAAATTGCCGGCGACGTCTCCGGTAATCGTCACATTCCCAATACTCCCACCGGCCGCGGCGATAATGACACCGCTTAGAATGCCCTCACCACCGCGAACCGAGCCGCCGATCGTCAAGCTCGCAATTGACCCGTTGTTGATTCTGATATTGCCGGATTCGATCCCCGCACCTCCCGACAAGTTCCCCATGACGTTGACGGCTCCCATTCCTGAAACAGCAGACAACCTCCCACTCGCAGTGCCAAGGCCGCCAATGATGGAACCCTTGACCGTTACGTTTCCGGTCGTGGTTCCGCTGATCACAGAGCCGCTGGACACGCCGCCGCCGCCGACGATGTCCCCCTTGATGAGCACCGCTCCCGAAATCTTCGTCGCCTGGATATTCCCCGTCGAAGAAACGACTCCACCAATCAGCGAGCCATTGATCGTCACCGCGCCAAGATCGCCATAAACAATCACTCGCGCCTCTTTGATGTCCCCTTTCACCATCAACGAACCGAGTTTTGTGTTGATCTCAGAAACGAGGTCTGTTGCTCCGGTGCCAACGCCAAACCGCCCCAGCGACTGCACGATGAGACTGTTGGTGGCTCCGGCGAAAATCTGTCCGAGATCGCCGTCAATCGTCACGGTCCCCAGCGGTGCGTTGCTGAAGTTGGTGGAGAGCCGACCCAGCGTGGCAAATCCGTCGCCGCCGTTCACGGCACTCTTCGTGGCCGTGGTCGTGATGTTCGTCAACACCGCCGGCAATTGGCCCGCCAAGTCGATGTCGAGCAGCATCTGCTTGGTGTTGTTGTTGCCGTTGACCGCTCCCGCACCCGTGGAAAAATTGAAAACCGCATTCACATTGCCGGCGTTCAAAACCGGCTGGCTGAACTTCACGGTGACGTTGTCGCCGTCGAGGTCTTGATACGTCAGCGTGGTTGGACTGACCAACGTCGCCGGAATTTGCCGCACTTCCAACGACTCAACCTGCATCGGCTGCACACTTTCGCGAACTCGACGTGGTGAGCGGTTGGACGATCGGGACATGAAACGAGCGAAATTGAACATGATGGGAATTCCTTTGATTGGGTGTTGCAGCGTCACCCCTCGCGAACCTCGAGACGGGCCTCACCACCATCAACGCAATCCGGTTCCCATTCACACACAGAATCTCCGAATCGTTGGCCGGAACTCAGAGGTTGTCCGAAAAGTCCGTGGTTTGGCTCTCCCAGTCGAGCATTCCGCGAGAAAACGTCCGCCTCGGAGAGTCTGTGAATGAATTGGCGAGCGGGGCGGCGTCAGCCCCCCGGTGGTCACGATGTCCGCTGAATACCGGGGGGCTGACGCCGCCCCGCTCGCCTTCGCGTCAATTGGTTCACAGCCTCGGAGAGTCAGGCTACGGAGATAGGCCACTTCTCGGACGGCCTCTCTGCCCATTGGGCCGGACAGCGCGAGGGATCACTTCGAGCGGACGAAGCTCACGATCGCGAACAGCAGTCCGACGAGCGGTCCCACAATGAACGCTCCGGTCATCGCGGCTTCCGTCGAACGGTCATGCTGGTTGCTCGACAGCAGATACACGAGACCGACGCCACCGAACAGGCCGACGACGTAACCCACAACGCCCAGACCCAGCGACAAAGCAGATCGTTTGAGGAATGTCATGGGATGATCCCTTTTCAGGTTCTGCTTTGTGAGCGGCACGGCGCTAGCCGCCGGCCGAGCCGCTCCACCGGTGGCTAGCGCCATTCCGCTCACGTCTGACATCAAAGGCCAACGCGGCCGGAACTCGCTTCGAGTTCCGGCCGCGTTGGCGGGTCGCACACCACGATCATTTCTCGTTCGTCGCGGGCAGCTTCAGAACTTCGACGTCGAAGGTCAGATCGACCGAGTACGACTTGCCGGCGAACTTCTTGGGCTCGCCGAGTTTGACGGTGCCGCGTGCGCGACCGTCTTCGATGACCACGTCGGAAATGGCGTTGGAGCCGAAGATCGGGAACGAGTTATTGTCGTGCGCCACAAAGATCACATTGAGCTTGCCCTCCTGGTTGAATTCCAGTTTCGCCTGAGAGTCAAAATCGAACAGCCCCATGTCGCTGCCATCCTTGGCGAGCTGCGCCTTGAGTTTCGGCAGAGGGATGGGCTTGTCGGTGAAGTTGATCGCCGTCGCTTTCTTGCCGGAGATCATCAACTCGTAGGCCACGACGTTGCCGAGCTTGACCGGCTTGTCGTTCACCTGCAGCGTGCCGGAGTTCTCCAGCTTTTTGGCGTCAGCCGGGAGTTTGGTGGTTCCCGTCTTCGGCTTGTCCGGTCCCGCTGGAGCGGCGGCCGCCTTCTGCACCGGATCGGCACCCACGACCACGTCAAAAGTCAGTTCGCAGTTGGACTTGAACTCCAAAATCCGCTCGTCGTCTTTCGTCGTCGTGAATGTGACCTGGCCCCGAGCCCGCCCCGCGTCGAGCTTGAGTTCGCCGGTCAGCTTGCCAAATCCACCGAATTGGTAGTTGTCGCCCATGCCCCTGCACGCGATGGGCTTGCCCGTCCGACTGAAGTCAAAGCGGATGTTCGACTGCTGTATAAAGAGGCTCAGATCGCTGCGGTCCTTTTCGCGAAGATTCTTACTGACCTCGTCCACCGGAATCTTGAGGTCGCTCGCCAGAATCGTGATTCGTTCTTCGTCGCCATTCTTGGACTCGTACGCCATGACGTGTTCGAGCTTGTAGGTCTTGCCCCGGATCACGAACGTGCCGGAGTTGGCGTTGGCCGCCACAGGCGTATTGTCAGGCTTCGGTGCCGGTTTTGGTTCGGGTTTCGGCCGTGAACCGGCCGCCGGAACTTTGGCCTTGGGATCGACCTCGCCTTGCTCAAGTTTCAGGCCGCCGCCGCCCATCAGGATCACCTTCGCGTCGCCAAACCCCGGATCGACATAAGTCAGCACCAGCGTCTTGCCGGCTTTCTCGAAGGTCAGGCTGCCCGCCGGTTTCCTGAGCGGCTCGCTGTCGTCCGATTCCCACTCGGCCGCGAGCAGTTGCTCGCGAATGATCTCTGCGGCCGCCACTCCTTTGCCTGCCGGGAATTCGATCTGCATCTGACTGTTGGATGATTTTGAAACTTTCTTGGCGTTCTCCGGGACAGGCACGCTGACGGCGTCTTTGTCGGTGGCGGTCACCTTGACCGCTGCCTTGGCCGGTTTCTTGCCCTCCAGACCGGCGTCCTTCAGAGCCTCACCGACCGCGCTTTTGATCAGCGCATCGACATCGGGAACGTCGGCACCCGGCTTCGTCGTCGGTTTCTTAGGGGAGTCTTCCGCTGCGACGAGCGTCGATTGCAGGATCGACGGGGCCAACATGGCACCCGCCCCCAACGAAATTCCCGCCGCCAGCAACGTGGTTCGCAGCAAATTCGTCCAAGACAGTCTTCTCATGATGGTCCCTTTTCTGTGGTGTGGATCGCAAAACAGCCAAGCTTTCACATCCTTCAACGCAACCCGCCGGCAGAACGCACAAAGATTTGAGACATTTGCCAAAGCCGCTCGTAACCTCGAAGCGTGAGCGAGGGCGGGCGCTCCAACACGCATTGAGTTCGGCTGACCCTACCGGATTGCAGGTGTTTGCCGCAGAGCGGCATTTGAAGGTAGCCGTGGGCTTCAGCCCACGGTCTCGAAACCGTAACACCGCACTTGTCGCGGAGCGACATTTGATGGGTTGAAACGTCGCGATCAAATGTCGCTCCGCGACAGAGGACATTCATTAAACGTCATCCGTGGGCTGAAGCCCACGGCTACCATCAAGTGCCGCTCTGCGGCAAAAACCAAACGCAATTCACTCACCACTGCAATCCGTTAGAGTCAAGAATTCGGAGCTTCAGGTAGTGCATGCCCTCGCTAACGCTTCGATGTTGTGATTTTTTCGCCACCGCCCCTGCGGCGGTGGCTCAACGGCCTTTGCGTTACTCGAATTCCCCGAGATCACAGTAGCGCAAAAGCCGTTAAACCCCTGGTGCAGGTCCAGGGGCGAACAAATCACAAGCTCTTCGGTTCATGCTCGCCGTTGGCTCCGGTGTCTTTCCGCTGGTATCTGACATCAATGAAAAACGCGGACGGAATTCAGGTCGAATTCCGCCCGCGTCGGTGAATCGTAGCGGCCAATCATTCTTTGGCGGTCGAGGGCAGCTTCAGGACTTCGACATCGAAGGTCAGGTCGAACGAGTAGGTCTTGCCTAAGAACTCGTCCGGCTTGCTGAGCTTCACGGTGCCGCGTGCTCGGCCATCTTCGACGACCACGTCGCCGATCAAATTGGAGTTGCCGCTCATGGAAGCGTTATCGTGCCACAGGTTCATCGACGACGGTTTGTCGTCTCGGTCGATCAGGATTTTCACTTGGGTGTGCGGCTCGAACAGGCCGTCGTCGGAGGCATCCTTGGCCAGTGATGCCTTCAGCTTAGCGATGTTGATCGGCTTCTCGGTGAAGAAGATCGCCGTCTGAATTTCATCAGCGATCTTGACCTCGTAGGCCACGACGTTGCCGAGCTTGATCGGCTTGTCGCTGACCAACAGTTTGCCGGAGGTCTCCAAATTTTTGGCATCGGCGAGTTGCTTGGCCGGCTGGCTGTCGCGAGTCAGGACCGGGACGTCAAAGCTGATCTCGCCGATGATTGTTTTGCCAAAGAATTCGTCTTCCTTGTTGGCTTTGAAAGTACCGCGTGCTCGACCCGCTTCGACAATCGCTTCGCCCGTGACGTCGCGGCCACTGCCGAGCGAACCATTTCCGGCGTAGCTCATGGTGTTCAGTTTGTCTTGATCGTCGAGTTCGACAAGCACTCTTGGCGACCTCGACCGCAGCCCGTGATCCTCTCCGTTCTTTCGCAAGAGGTCGATCAGTGACGACTGCTTGATCGCTGTTTCGGTCGCGAGAATCCGCGTCACCCAGCGGCCATTGTCCACGATTTCGTAGGCGATGATGTGCGGTAGCGCCACCGGTTCGCCATTGGCGACGAGTTTTACTTCGTTCGGCAGCTTGTCGAGCTTCGCGATGCCTCGATTCGGTTTTTCCGGTCGAGCCGGAGCGGCGACGGGTGCGTCTCCATTGTCGTCTGACTTCGCCGGCTTGCGGCCATTTTTCTTTTTCCGAGGTTTGGGCGAATCGTCGTCGGACGGTTCGGTTTCAGGCTTTGACGAAGCGCTCAAAACCTTCGCATCCGGATCAGCCTTCCCCTCGGTGAGCTTCACGCCGATGCCGATCAGCATCATGTTCACATCAGTGAAGCCGGTGTCCACGAAGCTCATCGTCAGCGTCTTGCCATCCTTCGTGAACGTGGCATCGCCGGAGTCCTTTTCGATTTCGGCATCACCCTCGATTTCCCAACCGGCCGCGAGCAGTTGATCGCGCAGAGCTTCTGCCGAAGCCTTCCCTTTCTTGGCGGGCCACTTGATCTGCAAGACGTTGCCGCTGGTTTGCGTGACCTTCTTGGCCCCTTCGGGGATCGGCACGCTGACGGCGTCTTTGTCGGCTGCCTTTGCTTTCGCCGCGCCCTTTGTCGGTTTCTTGCCGTCCAGGCCAGCGTCCTTCAGAGCGTCACCGACCGCGCTCTTGATCAGCGCATCGACATCGGGAAAACCATCGTCGGAGTCTGCCGCCGGCTTCTTCGCGGCCGGCTTCTTCGCAGCCACTTTGGCTTCGGCCGCCGCCGCTTCTTTTTGAGCCGTCTCCTCTGCGGCGTACTTTTCCTTCGCGGCCTTCAGTTCTTTTTCGAGGGCGGCAATGTCAGCCACCGTTTTCAGAGTCAACATGACATGCGTCATTCCGTCCCGATCGGACACCAGGAACGACATGTGATCCTTCGCCCCGTTGTGGAATTCATGTTGACCGAACTCACGGTCGTTGGCCTTTGATCTGTAAAGCTCTTTGGAGTCCGGCTTCCAACCCTGCTTGGCGAGCCGCTGCAGGTAGAACGTGGCCACGGTGTCGAACGAGTCGGACGTTTGGAATCGCAGCGTTTTCAGAGCATCGTCGAACCCGACCTCTTTAGCGTTTGCCGGCGCGGGAATGTCGGCCGACAGCAATGTCGAGCTGTAGCTGATCATCACCTGATCTTTTTGAGCCGGATGGACTCCCACGAACACAGACAGCCGAACGGCGTTTCGCTTGAACGTCAGAATCTCGGAGTCGGGATTGCTGTTCGAGCCATACGGCTCCCAGCCCGCATCCGTCAGCAGCTTGCGAGTGGCTGTCGCCACATCGGCAGGCTTCATCGCGGTCGAGTAAGTCGCGGCCACGTCGCTCGCGAACACCTGCTTGGCTCCTTTGACGGCCGGCAGCTTGCTC
>SXGT01572195.1_pt1 | contig 49115 bp, 38 predicted proteins | sample 3176221 | NCBI WGS metagenome assembly SXGT01 (sample SAMN11356862, study PRJNA531348) | freshwater metagenome | isolation source: freshwater sample F1-120 | place: China: Fuxian Lake, Yuxi | collected 2017-12-25
CCGCCTACCGCGATCACGGCGTTGCCGCGCTGATCCGCCGGTGAATCTACGCGAGGGCGGTCGAGCGCGGGGCGTCAGGCCGGGGTGGCGACGGCGGGGAGTGGCGGCCCACAGGAGGGCACGAGGTCGGCGGCGTCTAGGGGGGAAACCCGGAGGGTTTCCCCCCTCTACAACATTGGGGCGGAAGGAATCGCCGTCCGGGCCGACGGTGCGGCCCTCCCGGCGGGTCGGGCGCCTCGCGGCCTTGTCGGCCGCGGGTCGCCACTGAGGTCGGCCGCGACGGGGCCCCTCGGCAAGCCGTTGCCGACACCCCGTCGTGACCTCGGTGGCCGCCCGCCTTGGTGCCCGGAGGGCACAACGGCGGGCTCGCCCCTTCGAATCCTCCCGCCCCGCTGGAAGGGGGGAGAGCCGCCACTTGGGCGCGTTACCAACGCGCCCAAGTCCTGAAGCCCGGAGCTTGCGGAGGGCGTCAGGTCGGCGGCGGTAGGGGGGAAACCCCGACGGGGTTTCCCCCCCCCCCGGAGAAGCATTGGGGCGGAAGGATTCGAACCTTCGAATGAGGGAGTCAAAGTCCCTTGACTTACCACTTGTCGACGCCCCAGTGGCCCCCCTGGCTAACCACGGGGCGGCTTGGCGGCGAGCATCGAACGCGGCCGACGCCCCAGGTCGCCCCGGTGCCCGTGCGGTTCGTCGTGAGCGGCATGGTGCTGATACATGGCTCATGTATCAGTGGATGGCAGCTCGGGCGCCGGGGGTTAGGCGCCGCATTCCCAAGGAAACCCCATGTCTCGTACCCTCCCCCTCGTCGCCGCCGGCTTCGTGCTCGGTCTAGCCACCACCGCGCTCGCCATCGCGCCGGCCGAGATCCTGGCCTCCCGGAAAACACCCTCGTCGAAGGAGGCCTTCGCCCTCCCGATGGCGGAGAAGCCCCCGGCGGCCTGCGATGCCACCCGGGCCGGCTGGATGTACTTCGACGTCAACATGCGAAAAGGCGGCTCGCAAGCCTGTGTCTGCCTCCAGGACAACGACGCCACCTGGCAGTGGTCGACCTTCGGCGGCACGCTCTACGAGTGCGACTAGGCACGGCCGCGCGCCCCCGCGCCTGATGACTTGACAGCACTACGTCGGTGTGTAGACACTGCACCGATGGAAGAGTACTCCCTGCTCGACTTGTGCGAGGCGGCCGACGTCACCCCGCGCACGGTCCGCTACTACATCAGCTCGGGCCTGCTCCCGCCCGCCACCAGCCAGGGGCCCAAGGCCAGCTACCCCGGGGAGTCGCTCCAGCGACTTCGCCTCATAAAAGCACTGCAACGCCAGCATCTCCCACTCGCCGAGATCCGCTCTCGTATCGACTCGTTGTCGCCAGCAGAGCGGAGCCAGCTCCTCGAGCCAAGCCAGTCCAACGCGCTCGACTACATCTCGCAGGCGCTCGGCGGCCTGCCTGCGGCACAACGGCAGGCCCCGCTCCTGGTCGCCGAGACCGCTCAGGTCTACGCGCCGGCGCGGAGCACCTGGGAGCGGCTCGCGATCCACGCCGACGTGGAAGTGCACGTGCGGCGCCCGCTCGACGCGGACACACGCCGCAAGCTCGACCGCTTGCTCGACCACGCGCGCACCCTCTTCTCGGAGAAAAAATGAGCCTCACTCTGGATACCGAGCGATTTCTCGTCTGGACGGGCGGGCAGAGCCACCGCCACCTTCACGTGCGGTACGTGGCGCCGGTTGTCACCGACGCCCGGCCGCGTCCCCCCGTCCGACTGGCGTTCTGCCTCGACCGGTCAGGCTCCATGGGCGGCGGAAAACTCGACACCGCCAAGGCAGCGCTCATGGCCTGTCTCGACCGGCTCGCCCCGACCGATCACTTTTCTGTCACGACGTTCGACCACACCGTCCTCACCGACGTGCCCATGATGCAGGCCACCGTCGCGAACGTGCAGCGGGCCCGGACGCTCTTGACCGAGGTGGGTCCAGGCGGCTCAACCAACCTCTTTCGCGGATTCCTTACCGCCTGCGCTTCGGTGGCCGAGGGCCTAGACCCCGACACCTTCGCCCGCTGCCTCCTGCTCACCGACGGGCAGGCCAACTGCGAAGTCACGGGTGCCGAGGAGTTGTCGCGACACGCAAAGGAGCTGCGCCAACGGGGAATCACTCTTTCCACCTTCGGGGTCGGTACCGACGTCGACGAGGAGCTCCTCCGCGCCATGGCCGACGCGGGCACCGGCAACTACTTCTACGTCGAGTCGGCTCGCGACATCGAGAAGCACGTTCGCAACGAGCTGGGCGACGTGCTGGAAGTCAGCCAGCGCGACGTGCTTCTCCACGTGGAGCTTCCGCCGGGCGTGGAAGGCCGATGGGTGGGGCCGCAGCTGGGCGCCTACACCCGGGAGCGACTGAGCATCCCCCTTGGAAACCTCGCGAGCGCCGAGCAGAACGACACCGTGGTGCAGCTGCGCTTCCCGCCGGGTCGCGAGGGAGAGGTGCTGGTTTGCGCCGTCACCGTGGCCGACCGCGACCATCCCGGGATCACCACCTCCCGCCTCGCCTACACCTTCGCGGCGGGCGAGCATAACGACGCGCAGCTGCGCAGGGTGGAGGTCGATCGCGTCGCCGCCGAGCGCCACGCCGACATCGCTCGCCTTGCCGCGGTTCGCCTCAACCGCCAGCTCAGATTCGACCTCGCCGCCGCCGCGATTCGCGAAGCGCGCCTCCACCTGGCCCGCTACATGGGTCGCGACACAGTGCTACTTGAGCTCCATGAATCACTGCTCCGCGAGGAAGCGCGGTTCAGCGTGGACATGAGCGAGCACGCGCGCAAGCAGCAGCAGTTCGAGTCGAGCAGCCGCACCCGGAGCAAGTCCGCGCTCGGCACCTCGTCCCGCGCCTTTTTCACGGGCTCAGGCGACGGTACGTAGCCTGGACATCGCCCGGCGTAGGCCATCCAAGGTAAGAGGAAACATCGGGATCAAGGCGCCGATGGCCCGAACCGTGGGGTGGTCCCAGTAGCGGGCGGGATCGGGGTTGAGCCACACGCTCGCCGGACAGCGTTGCGCGAAGCGCTGGAGCCACTGGATGCCGGTGGGCCCGGGCTCGCCCCAGCCCGCGCCCTGGAACAGCTCCCACGGCGCCATGCTGGCATCGCCCACCCACACGCACCGGTGCTGCGGCGTGAGCTTCTCCAAGACCTGCGCCGTCGGCGTGCGATCGAAAGTCCGGTAGTCCTTGTAGAGAAAACCGTAGGGCGCGTTGTGGAAGTGCCAGGCCTCGAAGCTCTTGAAGGTCTTGAGCTCCTTGGCCGCCGTGAACAGCCGCGACACCAGCTGGGTGTGAGGCTCCATGCTGCCGCCGGTGTCCATCAACAAGACCAGTTTCACCCGGTTGATCCGTTCCTTCCGGATGTCGAGCTCGATCTCGCCCGCGTTCTTTGCGGTCTTGTCGATGGTGCCGTCGAGGTCGAGCTTCTCCTCGCCCTCGCGGCCGAACTTGCGCAGGGTGGTCAGCGCGGTCTTGAAGTCGCGCGTGCCCAGGGTCAGGTCGGTGCGGTACCCGGCCCAGCGGCGATCGCCCGCCACCTGCACGGCGCTGCGCCCCCCGCCCTCGCCGCCGATGCGGATGCCCTGGTCGGCCCGGCCCGAGTTGCCAAAGGGCGAGGTGCCGCCCGTTCCCACCCAGTACCCACCGCCATCGTGACGCTCCTTCTGTTCCTGGAGGCGTTTTTCCAGCTCCTGGCGCATCGCCTCGAGCGAGTCAAAGTCGTGGTGCACGCGCTCACCCGTGGCCTGCTTGGCCTCAGCGAGCCACGCGGCGAGGTCGTCCTTGAGCTTCGGCGGCAGCTCGACGCCCTCGAAGGTGGCGGTGAAGGCCACGTCGAAGGCGTCGTAATGCGCCTCGGTGTGCACGAGAACCGCCCGCGCGAGGAAGTAGAGGCCATCGAGGTCCTCCACGAGCCCCTGCTCCACGCCTCGCAGGAAGGCCAGCCACTCCCCGGCCCCGACCTTGAGGCCCTGGGCACGCAGGTTGTAGAGCAGCGTGAGCAGCATCAGCGTCGGCCCTTCACCGCCTCCAGGTCGGCTTCCTGCTTGAGCAAGACGCCCGAGAACGGGAAGCGAGTGGTCACCTCCTCGGGGGGCACGCCGACCCGCACCAGCACGGTGAGCCAGTCAATCAGCTCGCTGGTGGACGGCTTCTTTCGCAGGCCCTCCCGGCCACGCAGGCCATAGAAGCGTTGGAACGCCGACTCCACCAGCTTCTCGGGCAAACCCGGCAGGTGCACGTCGACGATCCGCTTCATCCGCTCCCGGTCGGGGAAGGCGATGTAGTGGAAAACGCAGCGGCGGAGACAGGCGTCCGGTAGCTCCTTCTCCGCATTGCTCGTGATGATCACCACGGGACGATGCACGGCCTTCACCGTCTCGTCGATCTCGGGGACATGGAAGACCATCTCGTCGAGCTCGCGGAGGAGGTCGTTGGGGAACTCGAGGTCCGCCTTGTCGATCTCGTCGATGAGCACCACCGAGCGTTCCGGCGCCGCAAACGCCCGGCCGAGCACGCCCAGCTTGATGTAGCGGCGAATGTCCTTCACGTCGCCATCGCCGAAGCGCGCGTCGTTGAGGCGCTGCACCACGTCGTAGGTGTAGAGGCCTTCCACGGCCTTGGTTGTGGACTTGATCGACCACACGTGCAGCGGCATCCCAAGTGACTCGGCCACCGCAGTCGCGAGCATCGTCTTTCCAGTGCCAGGCTCGCCCTTCACGAGAAGTGGGCGACCGAGCACCATTGCGGCGTTCACATCCGCCACCAGTCCCTCATCGGCCACGTAGCGGCCGGTTCCCTCGAAGCGCGTAGACATCGGCGCGCGCTATCGCGGCAGACGGCCTGCGGCGCCCCAGCGGTCGCGCCGCGTCGGCACCTGCGTTATCGCCCGGAACCCGCCTCCCTTCCCCTCCCCTCCCGGATGCCCCTTGGAACGCAATCTCTGCGTGCTCTTCGACTTCGACAACATTGCCAAGGGCTCGCGCCAGGAAGGCCTCGGCGAGTTCGACGTCCGCGTGGTCATGCGCCGGCTGAAGGACCTCGGCCGCATCCTCGTCGCGCGCGCCTACTGCGACTGGGACCGCTGGCTCCGTCACAAGACGCGCCTCGCCGAGCAGGGGGTCACGATGGTCGAACTCCCGGCCACGGGCCACGGCGACAAGAACCGGGGCGACATCGCGCTGGTGGTCGACGCGATGGAGATCGCGTTCAACCGTGAATATCTTGATACATTTGTGATTGTATCAGGGGACAGCGACTTCACCCCGCTCGTGACCCGCCTGAAGGAGCTCAACCGCCGCGTGATCGGCATCGGGACTCGCGGCAGCACCAGTCGGCTCATCGCCAACGTCTGCGACGAGTTCATGTTCTACGACACGCTGGTGAAGGCCACCAAGGTGGCCCCGGTGAGCACCCGCGACGACGAGGAAGATGAAGACGACGGCAGGAGCGCCGGCGCCAAGCCCAAGCTCGACGTGGCCTTCCATCTCCTAGTGGAAACGCTCCAGAACGTGCAGCGCGACGAGGGCGGGCCGGTGCACGCCAGCGTTCTCAAGTCGTCGATGAAACGCAAGCTCCCAACCTTCGACGAGGATGATTTCGGTTTCACCACTTTCGCGCGCTTCCTCGAGCGCGCGCAGGCCGAGGGCATGGTGTCGCTGCGACGGGATGATCGCGCGGGCGGCTTCCGCGTGGAGCTTCGCAACGATCGAGGGAACGACCGGCCCGGCGGCACCACCGACGTCGCCGCGCCACCTTCGGTGCCGGCGCCGGCAACCGAGGGGGAGCCCAGTGCGTCGCCACCGGAGCCCGAAGGTGGGCAGCCTCGGCGCCTGCCGCGAGTGGTGGTGGAGGCCCTCGACGCCCTGGTGGCCGAGGGGCTCGACATTGGCCTCGCGGTGGAACGCCAGCCCATCCTCGAAGCCCTTGTGGCCGCCTGCAACGACCGGGTATCGAACTCGCGTCGCCTCGCCGTGCAGTACCTCCAGGGCGACCTCGTGCAGGGCGGCTACGACCCCGAGGCGGTGCGCGCCGTGCTCGGCTCGCTCGTGCGCGTGGGCGCCATCCTTCACCCGGACGGCGAGCCTGTCAGGGCCCCGACTGCCCCCATCCAGCCACCGGCCTCGGCCGCGGAGCTCAACGCGTTGCTGGAGGAGCGTGCGCTCGAGATTCTCGGCAGCAAGCGCCTGCGCGTGGGCCCCCTCATCCGCCGCTCCATCTTCGCCGAGGACGGGGGCTCCCCCGCCGAGACCTCGCGGCCGCCGGAGCCGACGGAGGCCACGGCCGACATGGATAGTGCCGGTCCGAGCGCGATGGTTGTCAGTGCTGATACAGCTGATACATCAGTCGTGAGTGATGTATCACACGTATCAGAGCCGGAGTTGCCCCCTACGGTGGAGTCGTTGCCCAACGGGGTCGAATCGGCCGCCGCCGAGCCCGCGCCCGAAAAGAAGCGCCGCCCTCGCAAGAAGAAGGCCGAAGTCACGCCGGAGTAGGCCAGCACGGCGTCGATACCGACCACGCCGCTTCGGGGGCCACGCGCATCACGCCGACCCCGGCGTAGCTGTGCCCCGGGCAGCGACACCGCCACCCGAGAAGCTGCCTCACTACGAGCTCATCCCTACGGCCTAGAGCCTACCGGATCATCCAACGCTCGCCGGTGTGCTTCACCTTGCGCTCGCGTTCCAGGCGGCGGAGCTCCGTCTTGATCTCGGCCTCCGTCATGTCCTTGAAGGGACTACGGTGCTTGATGCCGGCCACGAAGATGCTCTCCTTGAGCCCCTTCTCGCCGTACTCCTTCAGACGGTTCACCGCGTCGTCGCGCACGAAGGCGGCGCGGCGCGGATCCACGTCGGCAACCGGGGTCTTGGCCGCAGAAGCGCGCTTGGGCGCACCCGTGGTCTTGCGAGGCGCCGCAGCGGCCCCGGCGGCGCTCGCCCCGGTGACGGTCTTAGTGGGCTTGGTGGGCAGGATCACCGACTCGGCCTCCGCGGCCTCCCAGGCGCGAGCGAGCTCGTCAAGGGTCGCGATGGTCTCAGAGGAGGCGTTGACCGCCATGCCCTTGATCGCCTCGCGAAGGCGGTTCCCAACCTTGCCGGGGGACAACTCGCCCACCTCGGCGAGGAAGGCCCGGCGGGCGGGGCCTTCCGGGAGATCGACGACGTCGCGCGCGGCGCGGGTTGCCCAGTTCTTCAGGTCGGCCGACAGGGCCGACGGCAACTTCGCATCGGCCAGCGCGAACAGGTCGGCCACGCAGGTCGTCTCGATGCGCTCGATGTGGAGCCGAAGCAGGTCGGCCACGAGCACGCTCACGGTCGTGGCGTCCGACCGGCGCAAATTGTCCACGTTCTCCTTCTGCACGCCAAGCTCAGCCACGAAAACCTCTCAGGGGTGGCACGGCTAACTCGCCCCGCCCTCCGGCGGTGCCGGTTGCGGGCGCTCCCAGAGCAACTCCGGCTCACCGAGGTGCTTGGCGGCCCACCTTCCGAGGACGAACAAGAAATCAGAGAGTCGGTTGAGGTAGGTCATGGGGCCCGCGCCGGCTTCCGGCTCCTCGCGCAAGAGCCGTACCACCTCGCGCTCCGCCCGTCGGCAAACCGTGCGCCCCTGGTGGAGGAACGCACCCACCGGGCCGCCCCCGGGCAGGATGAACTCCTTGAGCGGGCCCACATCGTCATTGAGCTCGTCGATCCAGCCCTCGAGACGCTTCACATCGTCGCCCCCCACCCGGTACATACCCGGCCAGCGGTCCTCGGGACGAGTGGCGAGATCAGAGCCCACGTTGAAGCAGTCGTTCTGCACACGATGAAGCATGGCGTCGATGCGCGCGACCACAGCGGGATCGGCGCCCGAGCGCCCATTCATCACGCGCGTGATGCCGAGGATGGCGTTGAGCTCGTCGACCGTGCCGTACGCGGCGATGCGGACGTGGTCCTTGGGAACAGCCTGGCCGCCGACGAGCCGGGTCTGTCCCTTGTCGCCGGTGCGGGTGTAGACACGGGTGATGCGCATGAACCCGTCGTAGCGCGCGCTCCGGCGACCGTCGCGCTCAGTCCGCGAGGCGGCACTTACCGAATCCGCACCTCCAGGTGAGCTCCTCCCCGGGCTCCACGCTGAAGCGGCCGTGCGACACGAAGCCGCCACCCTCGCCCGTCGCCGCGAACAGCTCATAGCTCCCCGCCGGGATGGTCCCGGGTGAACGCCGTTTGCCACCACCCAGCAGGTAGGCCTCGGCGCCGAAGACCATCACGACGGCCGGCTCCCCGGTGATGGCGGGCGACGCGGGCGTCCTCGACGCGGGGCTCGTCGTCGCCTCGGGGGGCGTGGCGGGCAGCCCCGGGTCGACCGGAGGAGGCTCGGCGAGGATCGCCTGAGCCTCGGCCGGAGTCGGCGCGGGCGCGGCGGGCACCTTCGCCGCCTGAGTGGACACGTACGCCACCCAGCCAAGGCCGAGGCAGCCCAGGATAGCCACCCCCGCGAGCCCCGCAAGAACCACCCCGGCCACGAGCCCCTTCACCCAGCCCCCGGCCGCGCCACGACGGGGTTCTGCCCGCTCCGCGGGCGCGCTCGGCGCCGGGGCAGAGATGGCGGGCGCACTGTTCCGGGGACCGGTGGGGCCGCCATCCACCCGGACCGCCAGCTCTCGCCACCGGATGGCCAGGGCCTCGAAGTCGCCCGCCATCTCCAGGGCGTCGACGTACCGGCGTGCTGGGTCGACCTGCAGGGCGCGGTCCAGCAAGTTGATGGCGTCGTTGGCTAGCCTCGCCTCCAGTCGCTGGTTGCCGAGGGTGCCCGCGACCGCCTCGATCACGGCGTCGCGATCGCGCTCCGGGAGTCGGTCTGGGCTTGGAAACGAGGACGCGTCGAGCTCGCGGTCGGCGAAGGCGTTGGGGCGTCGTAAGTGCACATCGGCCACCAGCGCGGCGCGATGGGTGCGGAAGTGGTGCGCGTGGGTGCCGTTGGGAGGCAGCTTGCCGCCGCCACGGAGGAGCACGCGCATGCGCAAGAGCGCGAAGAAGGTGCAACCGAGCGACCACGTGTCGGCCGCCGCCGGGTGGGGTTTGCGCGCGTTGAACAGCGCCTCCGGCGCGATGTAATTCTCCGTGCCGAGGATCATCTTGGTCGCCGCCCAGTTGGCATCGTCGACCGAGCGGGATTTGGACGCCCCAAAGTCGGTGAGCAACCAACGTCCCGACTCGCTGAGGAGCACATTTCTCGGCTTGATATCGGCGTGTATCACTCGGCGACCCAGCTCCATCTCCGCGACGGCCGCATACTCGCGCACGCGGCGGCACACCTCGGCGAGCGTGCTGCACAGCTCGCCAAAGGCGGCAGGCTCGCCGCAGCGATCAGCCCACCAGCGCTCGAGATCCGAGGGGCACCATTCCATCACCAGGCCGCAGACCGGGCTGCCGACAACATCGAAGAGGCGCGGACAGGGTGGCTCGCCCGGTGCCCGGCACAAGGCCTCGAACACCTCCACCTCGCGACCGAGCGCCTCCACCGACAGCGGGTCGTCGGCGCGCGCCATCTTCAGCGCCACCACCACCCCCTCGCGCACCGAGGACAGTCCTACCGGCGCGCCGGCCGGCACGACGGGGCGGACGGACGCCATGCCGCCATCGACCCCCGCGTGGCCGGCCGCTGGCCGGTAGCGGCGGCCGCTGCGACCGACCCAGCCCTCAGAAGTGACCGGAGATCCCGACACCCGCCCCGCCGTCCAAGACGATTCCCCAGTAGCCGATGCCAGCGCCAACGAGGAAAACGCCGCCGGAGGTCAGGACCAGCGCATTGGTGAGGGTCTGCGCCACCACGAGGTCTTCAGTGCTGTTCGCATTTTCGAACTGATCGTGGGTGGCAAAGGTGGCCGCGTAGATGCCGGCGGCACCGGCGATGCCGACCGCGCCGAGCACCATGAGCGGCGTTTTTTCCGGGGGACGCAAACGCTCCACCTTCACCGCGCCGGAGTCCGTGTACTCCACTTCGGCCAGTTCTTCCTTCGGCTTCTTCTCCTTCGCCGACTTCTTCGCGGCCTTCTCCGCCTTGGCCGCCTCCTCGGGCGTCGGTCCGACAACGTCGGCGTCCTGGAGGAACTGCGCCGGGATGTCGTTGCCCTGGATCACCCAGGTGCCGCGGACTGAGCGGTCGCTGGTCGCGACCTGCTGCAACACGTGGGGACGATCAGGCGTCGCGGCCGCCTTGTCGAGCGTGCGCCCGTCGAGCGCCAGCGTGGAGCCGGCGGGCTGGGCCAGCACCTTTCCCTCGATGGCGACCACCGGCACCTGCGCCCGGGCACGCTCCTCCTCGAACACCTGCCGCATGGGGCTGTCGAGCTCGAGTTCGGAGGCGTCCCAGTTGTAGGTGGGATCGAGCTCAAGCGCTGATACAAACCACAAACGAGCGTTTGCCGTGTCTTTCTGAAGATACCGATACGCGCCGATGTATCGGTAGGCGCTGGCGAAGACCATCGGGGGCACAGGATTGCCCACGCAGCCGATGCCCGCCTCGAGCCGTGCACCCGCGGAGTTGAAGGACGCCTCGTCGAGGTTGCGGAGAGCCAGCTGGAGCGTGGTGAGGTCGTTGACCAGCTGCTCGCTGGTGTAGAGAGCGGGGCAGCCGGCCTCGGCGCGCTGGGGCGCCAACGCGGCGCATCCAAGCAGGGCGGCGAAGGCAAGGGTGCGGAGCGGGAGAGAGCGCAACATGGATCCTCGCACGCTCAACATAGCACCCCGGTCCTACCGCACGTCGAGATCGAAGGGCCACAAGGCCAGCGCCTCACCCGGCGCGTCGGATAGCAAGCGCGCCGAGAGCGGCACACGGTCGAGGACCGCAAGCTCGGGCAAGAGTACCCGGGAGTAACTCCGAAGTGCGCGAAGCACCCAGCCGCCGCGCGGGGCCACCGGCACGTCCCAAGTGCGGTAGCTCGACGCGCCGGCGAGCGCCGCCGCCCGGCCCAGCGCCACGTCGATGCCGCCCAGGTGATCCACCAGGCCGAGCCCGTGCGCGCGGCGCCCCGACCAGACCCGCCCGCGCGCCAGGGGTTCCACCTCGGCGTAGGGGCGCTTGCGGCCGCTGGCCACCCGGTCGACAAACTGGCGGTACATCGCGTCGAGTCCCACGCGAACGCGGGCGCGAGCGCTGGCGGAGAAGGCGGTCTCGGAAAAGACGTCCGCGTGCGGAGCGGCGAGGATGTCTTCACTGTGAACGCCGTGCCTCTCCATCGCGGCGCGCAAGACCGGCTTGCCCGCGACAACCCCGATGCTCCCCGTGATCGACGAGGGGGCGCACAAGAGCTCGTGGCAGGCGGCGGTGAGGTACACCCCCCCCGAAGCGCACACGTCACCAAAACTCGCGACGACGGGCTTTTTCGCGGCGAGTCGCGACACTGCCCGCCACGCGAGGTCGCTGGCCGCGGCGCTGCCGCCCGGGGAGTTCACCCGCAGCACGACCGCCTTGATGGTGTCGTCTTCTTCCCAGCGCCGCAGTTGCTCAATGACCACCCCACCCGGCACCACTGGCGCGCCGGGCTGGCCCTGGCCATCGACGATCGCGCCTTCGAGCCTCAAGACCGGCACCGCCGCGTGCCCGAGCATCCACGACCCGACCGCCCGGTGACGGCGAAACTGCGCGTACCACGCGGCGAAGGGCACCACGCGAGGCTCGGTTCCCACGAGCTTCTCAACCTCGGCCGCCACCTCGTCGCCGTAGGCCACACCATCCACGAGGCCCGCGTCGCGTAGCTCCTCTCCGGTGCTGGGTCCATTGCGGATGGCCGCCTCCACCTCGGCCACCGGGCGACGCCGTCCCTCGGCGATCGCCGCGATCCACTCGGCATGCAGGTCGTCGATCAACGCGCGCATGGCCTCACGATTCGGCGTCGACGCGAAGCCGCGAGAGAACTGCTCGCCAAAGGCCTTGAACTCACCCACGGCCTCCACGTCGAAGGACACCCCATGCCGATCGAGCAAGTCGCCAAAGAACCGCAGTGTGCCCCCGAGCCCTACGCACCAGGTCTGCGAGCCGGGGCGCACGTAGGCGCGGTCGCAGGCGCTGGCCACCAGGAGCTCGGCGTTGCCCATCCAGTCGAACTCGCCGACAACGAGGCGCCCGGCTGCACGGGCCGCGCGCAGCGCCTCGGCCACGGCCACCAGCGTGGCCTGCCCGCCGCCGAGCCTGTCCACCTTCAGCCAGATCCCGCGCACGTCGGGGGCATGCACCAGCGCGCGCAGCACCTCCGGCGGCGGCAACGGCGAGCGCCCACCCACCCGCAACTCCAGCATCGGCGCGCGGAACTCGGCGATCGCGCGCCGGGCGCCGAGCAGGCCCCACCACGGTACGGCCAGGAGGCGTGGGCTCAAAGGAGGGGTCGCCATCGGTGAGGCGGCGCGTACGCCCGCGAAAGAAGGGTGTCAATGGCCGGGCGCCCTGCTTGACACGAGGGGGCACCTTCTCTATGAATGCGGCCCTTCGTCCGGAGACCGGGTGTCCACCAAAGTCTGCCCGAATTGCAACGCCGAGGTGCCGCAGATCGCGAACCTCTGCAAGCACTGCTTCCACGACTTCCACGTCGTGGCGCCGAAGCGTAAGTCCCCCTGGTGGACCCTCCTCTTCCTGGGCGTGGGCACCTCGCTCGTCGCGTCGATGGCCTTCAGCTACATGTACGGCCAGTTCCGCACCCAGAACATCAGCATCGACAAGGAAACTCAGTCGATCGTGTTCACCACCAAGACGCCCGACAACATCGACGCGCAGCGGGTTTTCTGGAAGGACGTCACCGCCGTCGAGTATGTGCGAAACACGCGCCCCATGGCCTTCATGGTGTACGTGGTCACCACCAAGGGGGAGCGCCACGTGTACGCCGGCGGCAACGACCCCATCGACTTCAAGGCGCGCGAGCTCGCTGAGCTCATCGGCAAGCCGGTGGTCGAGATCGACGAGTACGACGGGCCGAAGATCGAGCGCCGGAACTGACGGGGCGGCCGTAGCGGGCTAGGCTCCAGCGCACTCGGAGTCAGGTTTGCTCGAATCGGCGCTCGGCATGTTCTCCAGCGACCTGGCGATCGACCTGGGCACGGCCAACACGCTGGTCTATGCCACGGGGCGGGGCCTCGTGGTCGACGAGCCGAGCGTGGTGGCCACGCAGAAGGGCCCGGGCACCGTCACCGGCAAGGTGCTCGCGGTGGGCGTCGAGGCCAAGCGCATGGTGGGGCGCACCCCGGGCAATATCGTGGCGATCCGTCCCCTGAAAGACGGGGTCATCGCCGACTTCGACACCACCGAGTCGATGCTGCGGTACTTCATCCAGCAGGCGCTCGGCAAGCGCAGCGTGTCCAAGCCTCGCGTCGTCGTCTGCATCCCCTTCGGCATCACCGAGGTGGAGAAGCGCGCCGTCCAGGAGTCGGCACGCTCGGCCGGGGCGCGGGAGGTGCTCCTCATCTCCGAGCCCCTCGCGGCGGCGATTGGCGCGGGCCTCCCGGTCACCGAGCCCATCGGCAGCATGATCGTCGACATCGGCGGCGGCACCACCGAGGTGGCGGTCATCTCTCTCGGCGGCATCGCGACGAGCCAGTCCTTGCGAGTGGCGGGCGACGCGATGGACGATGCCATCGCCGCCTACGTCAAGCGCCGCTTCAACTGCCTCATCGGTGAGCGCACCGCAGAAGACGTGAAGCTCGCCGTGGGCTGCGCCGCGCCGCCGCCCGCCCGCCTTGCGATTCGTGTTCGCGGCCGCGACCTGAGCAACGGCACGCCCCGCGAGTTCGAGCTCACCGGGGAAGACACCGCCGAGGCCCTGTCCGACAGCGTGGCCCAGATCATCGAGGCGGTCCGCTCCACGCTCGAGCGCACCCCACCCGAGCTCGCCGCCGACATCATCGACCAGGGCATTGTCCTCGCCGGTGGTGGTTCGCTCCTCCGCCATCTCGACGAGGTCTTGCGAGACGCCACCGGCCTGCCGGTGGTGGTGGCAGAAGACCCGCTGCGCTGCGTGGTGATGGGCGCCGGCGAGTGCCTGGAGCGCCCCGACTTGCTCAAGCGGGTGGCCCTGTAGGTGGGATTCTTCCTCCGGCGTAGCTTCAAGATCGGACCGTTGCGGGTGAACGTGTCGACGAGCGGCGTGGGCTACTCGATGAGCTTCTGGTTTCTGACGGTCGGGAAGAACGCCCGCGGGCGCTGGTACTTCCGACTGGGCAAGTGGGGCCTCGGTTTTTACGAGGAGTTGTAGCGCCCGCGCGGGCGTGAGAGCATCGGGCCCATGTGGTGGCTGACGATCGCGTGCTCGCTCGAGAATCAGGTAGGAAACAAAGACGCCCCGAGCGGGGAGGACTCGGCCGACGGTGGCTCCGAGCCCGAGTTCGACACCAGCTCGGTGTCCGAGCCCGAGCCCTGCAACGGCGTCGATGACGACGGCGATGGCGCGGTCGACGAAGACTCCCCGGACTGGGACGGTGACGGCATCGCTGACTGCGTCGATGAGGGCTGCGATGTGGAGGTCCCCGAGCCCCGGACCGAAACACGCGGGGGGTGCACGGGCGAGTGGGGCGGCGGCGACCCCGGCAACGCCGCGGTCCTGTGGCGCTGGGAGGCCAACGAGTTCGCATACGCCATGCCGGTGGTCGGAGACGTAGACGGCGATGGCTCGCCCGAGGTCGTGTCGAGTGATGGGCCCGACACGAGTTCGGCGTGCGACCTGGTGGTGCTCGATGGGGCTACCGGCGCCGAGAAGCTGCGCATCGACGAGGGCGCGTTCTGCTGGAGCGGCATCTCGCTCGCCGACCTCGATGGCGACGGTGCGGCCGAGATCTTCGCCGTGGATGGCAACCGGGCGGTCGTGGCATACACGGGCGCCGGCAACACCATCTGGTCGTTCGCCAGTGGCAACCAGCTCGTCTACCCGAACGTCGCCGATCTCGACGCCGACGGCGACCCCGAGGTGGTCGCCGGTATCGTCGTCCTCGACGCGACCAGCGGTTCGCGCCTCTCCACGTGGTATCTGGGGACGGAGCCGTACCCCGACGTCACCTTGTTCGACGTCGGGGGCGACGGCCGACTGGAGGTTGGCTCCGCCGGTGGCGCCTACGAGCCGGACGGGACGGAAGCTCTCCGCTGCGGGAGCGGACAATATGGACTCAGCATCCCGGTCCAACTCGACGCCGACGCGGCGACGGAGCTCGTCACCGCGATGGACCAGACGGTGCATGCCTGCGACGACAGTGGTGCGGCGCTGTGGAGCGCGAGCATCACGGCGTGTGTCCGCGCCGGCGCCATGTCCGCCGGGAACTTCGACGGCGACGACATGTCCGAGATCGTGGTACCGGACTCGGCCCGGCTCACCCTCCTCGACCACGACGGTACCAAGCTCTGGTCGGCCGCCCACCGCGACAGCTCCGGCGCGAACGGCGCCGCACTCTGGGACATCGATGCCGACGGCGTGCCCGAGCTCGTCTACACCGACCAGGAGGAATTCCACATTTTCTCCGGCCTCGACGGCAGCGTCCTGTTCACCCAGTTCGACCACCAGTCGCAGACGCCGTACAACACCCCCACAATCGCGGACATCGACGGGGATGGCGACGGCGAGATCCTCTACAACTCCGACCAGGACGTCACGGGTGGCGGGAACGCCTTCACGGGCGTGACGGCCCTATACGACCCGGACCACGACTGGCCCTCGGCGCCAGAGTACTACCCGGGCCAAGCCTGGGACAGCGTGACCCTCGACGACACCCTGTCGGTGGTCGCCGCCCCCGACCCCTGGTGGAGCCTTCCCGGCGGCGTCTTCCGAGGGCAACCACTCGTCCCGGGCGGTCCGAGGCCCAACCTGGCGGTGTCTGTCCACGACGTCTGCTTCAGCGACTGCGACGGCGACTACGCGCGGGTGTCCGTGCAAGTGTGGAATGACGGCGACGCCGACGAACCAGCCGGCTCCAGGCTTCGCTTGTACTCGAGCCCCGGGGGCACCGCAGTCGAGCTCTTGTCCGTCGACTTGCCCGAGATCCCCGCGGCGACATCAGTGGAATACACCTTTGGCATGCTGGGGAACGAGCTGGGCGGCCAAGTCCGCGCGGTCGTCACACCCGCGTCCGTCGACTGCAACGACAGCGACAACGAGGTCAGCTATGACGACCTCGAGTGCGAGTAAGGCCCACCTACTCGCCCGTGTCCTCGTCGACATACTCGTAGTACACGAGATCGCGCTCCACACCCGCGACGGCGAGGTGTACCGGGCCCAGGTCACGCGCGAAGACCCAGGACCCGGTGAGCTCGCCCTCGGATACTGTGGTCGAGACCGTGTCGGGAAAGGTGCCGTAGTAGGCGGTGTAGTCGCTCGAAGATCGCGGCTCGGCAGGAAGGAACTCCACACCGTCCACCCGCAAGGGTCCGTCCACCGTCACCTCGTGTCGCGACCACACAGGCGCCTCGTCCCAGTCCGCCCCCTCGCGGAGCTCCCAGGCCTCCTCCAGGATGGCGAGCCAGAGGGGCACGTCGTCCGGCGTGGCGCCCGGCGCGTAGGCCAGGCGCGTGCCCGGCACGCCCGCGTAGTCCACGGCACGCCGCTGGTTCTCAGCGTCGACCGGGCCCTCGCCGCAGGCCAAGAGGAGACCGATCACTCGGCCCACATCGGGATGTGGTTGTTCTGCGCCGAGTCTTGTCCCGGCAGCCAGAAGGCCGGCCAGGAAGGGTCGACGCCGTCCGCCGCGCGTTCCGGGTCGAAACCGGCCACCCAGAGCTGCGGGTTGCCGGTGGTCACGCTGCCGTAAACCCGGTTGGACGAGAACGCGAGCCACATCACCTCGTCGTCGGGCAGCGGTCCCCAGCGGGGCAGCGAGTTGGTGAGTCCGGCTGCCTGGTTCGCCGCGACGAGCTCCAGGACCGTGGCGCCGTCGGGGCTGGCCACGAACACGGCGGCGTCGGTGTCGGCGTAGCTGTCGCCCGTCGACACGTTGAACGCGATCCACTCGCCGTCCGGCGACCACGCTGGGTAGTAGGCGTTGAGCGGGTCGGCGGGGTCGTACACCACCACCGGACTCGACCAGCTACCCCCCGAGCGCTCCATTACCGCGATCTTGCCGCCGGAGAAGTACCAGTCGCCCCCGTCGCCGTTGTTGAGCACCATCGCCACGCGGCTGCCGTCGGGCGACCAGTCCGGGTGGGTGGCGTAGGCGCCGGTGGCAAGCGTCTCGAGGAAAGCCCCACTCTCGGCGTCATACAGGCTCAGTTGTCCCATGTAGGCGACCAGCAGCTGTTTGGCGTCCGGCGAGAAGGTGTTGAAGTTCCCGTAGGTACCGGACGCATAGGCCACGATGTCGCTCTGGTCGGCGAGGCGCTTCACGCCAAGGGCGCCGTTACCGCCGTCGTAGGTGAACGCGATCTTGTCGCCGCGCACCGAGTGACAGCCCACGCAATAGCCGCTGGAGGAGGCGGTGAGAAAGTCGACCGCGTTCTCGCCGTAGGGGATCTCCCGGATGCCGCTCGCCGAGGTGGACCAGTAGTAGATGCTGCCCCGCGCGTCGAAACGATTCACGTTGACCGTAATGATCTGTTCGGACCACACCTCTGCGCCCACCACCATCGAGAGCTCCACCTCCACCGAGCCGCCCGCGTTGGTGCCCACCAGCGCGGCCCAGGTGGCCTCGTCGGCCGTCCAACTCGTGCCGGTGGTGTACACGCTCAGGTCGGTCACGTCGCTGCGGAACCGAAGCTTCACCGCAGACTGTCCCACCTCGTTCCACATGAAGCGGATGGAGGGCGTGTTCCGCGGCAGGTTGACGTTGTCTTCCGGGTAGAGCCAGAGCCCGTCGTGGGGGATGCGCGGCGCGTCGAAGAGCCCCGGATCGACGCCCTCGTCCACGAGGGCATTCTCGAAAACCACGGTGACCAGTGCGCTCGCCTCCAGACCCGCGTACCGGGCCGTCACGTAGCTCAGCCCGCCGGTGCTCAACGAAGGCGCAAAGAGGCCGCTACTGTCGATGTCGCCGACCGTCCGGTTCGACAAGGTCCACTCCGCCTCGGGGAGCGTTTCCTCTTCGCCGCTCGGACGCACGCCCGACACCACGAACTGGGTGGCGTCGCCGCCCTCCGGACTGGTGTACACCGTCGTTTCGGCCGGGGCGACGGTCAGCTCGGCGTACTCCCCCGGCCCGGTGCCGGGGAAAGGCTTGGAGCAGGCAAGGACGAGCAGGATCACGGCCGCACGGTATCCTCAGGCGAGGCTATCGGCTCAGCGCCCGCATCGAACCCACGCGGGCGCTCTCGCAGAGCTGGACGTTTGTGCTGGAATAAACGGCGCAGTCCGAGGGCAAGAGCGTCAGGGCCGCGTCGTAGCGCCGCGCGTTGAAGAGGGCGACGGCCGCCGCCAGCCGCGCCACGGAGGTGGACGGCAGCTTCGCTGCGAGCGCGGTCATTTCTGCGTCGCGACCCATCGCCTGTAGGGCCCGCAGGGCGACCTCGGCCGCCTTGCTGTCGTCCATGACGATGGCCTCCACGAGGTTGTACGCCGCCTCGTTCGCCCCTTGCAACAGCCAGATCTCCGCGTGCTCCGCCATGACACGAGCGTCGAGGCCCGCCGAGCCCTTGGCTACGATGGCGTTGGCTCGGTCGAGATCGCGCCCGTTCACCGCGCAGCGGTAGGAAACGGCGCGCAGCCGGTCGGCATACTCGTCGGGTACCCGCACGCTGTCCACCCGGGCAAGGCAGTCCCGGGCACGACCGCTCCGGGCGAGGCCGAGGAGGCCGTTGAGCTTCGCGGAGGGCCGGCCGCGCACCAGCACCGCGTCGATGGCGTCGGCAGGCGCGCGCGCGCCGTCGTCGAAGATCACCAGCGCCACCTGCTCCAGCACGTCAGCGTCCTCGGGGTAGGTGTAGAGCGCCGTCGTGGCGTGCGTCCACGCCGACGCCGCGCCGTTCTGGCCCCGCTCCACCGCCACCCGTGCAGCCGCCAGGGGTGCCGAGGAGCCGACTCGCTTTTCCATCTCGTAGAGCGCGAGCTGGGCGTCCGACCAGCGCCGCTGTTCCACGAGGGACCGCACGAGGAAACCAGCTGCTACCTGAACTTCCCTCACCAACTTTTCGCGATCACCGGGCTGGGTGTCGCGACGCTTGAGCAAGAGGCCCGGGTCGAAGGGGGCTCCGACCTGGTAGAGGCTGGCGAGGTCGGCCAGGGCGGACTCGAGCGCTGCCCCGCCCACGCGGCAGCCGTCCAGCGCGAGGCGGGCGGCGAGGTCGTCGGGATCGCGGTCGACCCGGTCCATGAGCCTGGGTTCGACGCTGGGGCAGTTGCCGAGGGCGGCACGGGCCACGCTGTCGTCGGACACGATGTCGAAGTTGGCGGCCATCGCCGTGGCGAGGAGGGCGAACATGGCGGCGGAGTGTAGCAGAACGTCGCAGAGCGGCTCCGCGAAGGGCTCAGCGGCGTCAAGACAACCCCTCGGGGCGACCCCCCGGGCTAAGTCTTAACCCTTAACCTCCGACACCTTTCGGCCACCTTTCGGCCCCCTCGGGGCTACTTCGCGTAGGCGTTGAGCTGAAGAATATCGCCGTCCTTCGACCGTAGTTGATAGGCGTTGGTCGACTTGCCCTCGGTCTCGACCTTGAGCGAGGCCTCGGCGGGCGCGTCCTCGCTGCTACGAACTTGACCAGCCACGGCGTCGGCGAGGAAGGCATGGGCGAGCGGGTCGGCCGGGGCGAGGGCGGCGGTGTCGGTGCCGATGGCGTCGAGCGCGAGGGAGCGGAGGCTCGGCTCGCGCACCGAGTCGTACAGCCCCGGGCTGCCGTAGAGCTCCACCGCAACGAGCTTGTCGCCGATCGCCGCCACGTGCCCCACGGTGCGGTCGTCGCGATCAAGCGCGGGGCCAAGAGTGGCGAGGTAGCGCGTGGCCTCGCCGATCAGCTCCTCGTTCCGCACCGAAGCCATGTAGGTGCCGGTGGAGGGCGCGAGCTTCGCCTTCGCGTCGGCGGTGCTCACCTTGGCCCGCTTCTCCTGGTTGAGCTCGGCCACCTTGGCCCAGGTGGCCGACTGGTTCTTCTCCACCTCGACCGTCCGGCGCAGGTCGATCTCCCCCTTCCCGCCGTAGCCGAAGGCGAGGCCCTGCCCTCCCTGTTGCCAGCGGCCATGCTCCACGCAGTTGACCGCGACCATCACCTTCCCCGACTTCGGCGGCAACAGCGTGCTCTCCGTCAGGATGCGATCCTGCTTTCCCCCGGTGACGACGTCGCCCGCCGCCAAGAGGACGGGCACCTCGCCGAGGTTCTCCACCTCGAGCTCCGGCACGCTGCCGCCCTCGTCCACCTCGCTGATCGCCACCAGCTTCTTCGAGAGGCCGTCGGCCAGCGAGAGCGCGCCCGCCGGGAGCGACGGGCGACCGGTGTCGAGGACCGGCCACACCGCCAGCTTGGCGTGGAGCGCACGCGGCCCCAGCTGGTACCGATCCGCCAGCGCAGCGGGCAACTGGGGCGCAGGCGCGGGTTCCACGGGCACACCGTCGCGACCAGCCGGGAGCACGTTCTCGGCCTGCGCGGTGGGGTGGTTCTCGGTGACGAGGCAGGCGAGGAGGAGGAAGAACATGGGGAGGATCTCCACCCTTGTCGACCACCCGTCCCGCGTCGCGGTTCGTCGCGCCTTGTCTCAATCGTCGAGCGCGAGGACTTCGCCGGGCCCGCAGGCGTAGCGCCGCCATCCGAGGTCGCCCCGCACCACTGGGCCCCCGGAGAACCGCGTGAAGGCCGGGAGCACGCCGAGCGCGGAGCCGAGGAGAAACGCTGGGAATCGCAGGCGATCCGCCGTCCCCCGGATTGCGGCCGTGGGGTGCAGGTGGCCGGCCCAGGTGTAGGCGCCGGCCACCGCCCGTGGCTCGTGCACAAACGCGAAAGGTCCATCGACGAGCACCTCGTCGACCATCTCGATGCGCCAGCTCCCCGGCACGCCGTGACGGTCGTGGTTCCCGCGCACCAGCACCACGTCGGCGTCGAGGGCAACCCGCCACCGGGTCACGCGCTCCACTGTCGCGGGAGACAAGGCGCCGTGTACCAGATCGCCGATCACCAACAGCCGCCGGGCCCGCGTGTCGGCCAAGAGCGCCGCCAGCCGCGCGAGGTCGTCGTCCAGCTCGCCGGGCGGCAGCGGCAGTCCTCGGGCGCGAAAGCTGTCCCCCTTGCCGAGGTGCACGTCGGCCACCACCACCGTGTCACGCCAACACAGCGCCCGGTCTGGGTGCAAGAACACGCTCTCACCGCTAATCTCGAGCCTCACCGGCGACTCCGCACCGCCCGGCGCACCCGGGCCTCCAGGGTCTCGGTGGTGGCGACGTTCTTCGAGAGGCGGGAGGTGAGGATGGGGAGGGCGAAGGGCGTGGGCTCCGGCGGCGTGACGATCACGACGCGACAGGCGGCGAGACGCACGAGGGCCGCTCCGAGCCTAGCCTGCTCGAAGTGTTGCTCGATCACCTCCTGCCGAGCCTGCTGCAAGAGTGGGTTCGCCGGGTCGTAGCGTGAAAAAACGTCGTAGAGCAGCGAGGCGGAGGCCTGTACCTGCCGAGCGCTCTTCTTCTCCCAGGGCACGCCCGGGTGGATGAAGCCGGCCACCCGGGCCACGTCTCGGAAACGACGTCGCATGAGCTCGCTGATGTGAACAGAGGCGAGGATATCGTCTATCAGCTGATCGTGGGCGAAGATCTGGGGTGTGAGAAAGGCCGACCAGTCGATGGGTTCCGGGTGAAGCAGCTCGATGCCGTGGTCGTCCACCGCGATGGTGAAGGTGGCCGGACAAACCCGTCCCACGCGAAAGGCGAGCAGGGCTCCAAGCCCCTCGTGAACCCGTCGTCCCTCGCAGGGAAACAGAAAACAATGGTGTCCTTCCTCGGTTTGCACCAGCTCCACCAGAAGCTCGTCCACCGCCGGCACCCGAGAGAGGCGCGCCTGAGCCGCGATCATCGGCCGCGCCGTGTCGATCTCGCCCCCAGCCCGGCCCTGCCCAACCTCGCCGATGACCCGTCGCAAGGCATGGCCGAGCGCACCGGTGATCGGGAGCTTGTTGCCGGGCCAGTGCGGCGTAAAGCGGCTCTTCTTCTTGGCACGCTTGGCATAGACCGTGGCCTCGCGCACCATCAAGAGCTGCAGCACCTCGCCCGCGAAAACGAAGGTGTCACCCACGGCGAGCTGGGCGACAAAACCCTCGTCGATGGTGCCGATCTTGCCTCGACCGGCCACGGTCACCACCAGGGAGGCGTCGCTCACGATTGTCCCCACGCTCGAACGGTGAAGCGCCGCGATGCGACGGTCGGGCACCCCCAGTCGTCCGTCTTCCTCCACCACCTTTCGGAAGTCCGGGTAGGCGGCGAGCGCGGTGCCGCCCTCGCGCACAAGCGCAAGAGCGGCGTCGAACTGCGCCCGCGTCAGCTCGCGGTAGCTGTGGGCCCCCCGGACCTCGTCGTACATCTCGTCCACCCGGAAGCCGCCGCCGAGCGCGCAGGTCACGAGGTGTTGTGCGAGCACATCCACGGGCCGCGACAACGGTGTGCGAGGCTCCACCTCGCCCCGGGCCACGGCGTCGCGCACGGCGACGATCTCCAGGAGCTGCAGCGCGTGCGTGGGCACGCACATGAGGTGGGCCGTGGCACCGGGACGGTGGGCGGATCGTCCCGCGCGCTGCAAGATCTTCGCGATGCCCTTGGGTGAGCCCACCTGGACGACGCGCTCCACGGGCGCGAGGTCGACGCCAAGATCGAGTGACGATGTGCACACCACCAGCTTGAGCTCGCCTGTCTTGAGGCCGTCCTCCACGCGGGCTCGCTCCTCGCCATCGATGCTGCCGTGGTGGAGGCCCATCCACTCGAACCACTCGGGACGGAGCTGCACGATCGCCTGGTACCAGAGCTCAGCCTGTGCGCGCGTGTTGCAGAAAATCAGCGTGGGCAAGCTCAGGTCGATCCACGCCACGAGGCTCGGGGCGAGCTGCGTGCCAAAGTGCCCCGAGAAGGGGAGCGCAAAGCCGGGGGGCAAGGGCAGCGTGTCGATCTGAACGGGCCGGTCCACGTGCGCGCGGATCACCCGGGCCGGTCGCCCGGTGCCCACCACCGCCTGGGCCGCCTCCTCGGCGTTGGCCAGCGTGGCTGAGAGCGCCCATGTACGGAGCGCCGGCGCGAAAGATCGCAGTCGCGACAGCGCCAGCTCCACCTGCGTGCCCCGCTTGTTGTCGATGAGCTCGTGCCACTCGTCGACGACCACCAACGAGAGGTCGCGAAAACGTTCGGCGGCCTCTGGCTGCGTCAACAAGAGCGACAGCGACTCGGGGGTGGTGATCAAGACCTCCGGGAGCCGGGCCTTCTGCCGCGCACGCACGCTCGACGAGGTGTCGCCCGTTCGCGTTTCCACGCGCAGGCCGAGGCGGAGATCGTCGACCGGGCGGCGCAAGGCCTTCTCGAGGTCGCGCGCCATCGCACGCAGCGGCGAGAGGTAGAGGATGCGCGCCCCGGCCGAGAGCGCGGCCAGCGTGGCGGCGTAGGTCTTGCCGGCTCCGGTGGGCACGGTCAATAGGCCACTTTCTCCCTGCATCTGGGCGTGCCAGAGTTCTCGCTGGAAGCCGTGCACGGTCCACCCGCGACTCTGCATCCAGGCCTCGGCCCGGGCGAGGGCGGCTGGATACGCTGCGGCCACCATGCTCATCGCACTATCGCTCCTGGCCTGCACGCCCGACGAGAAGGACACCGCCGAGATCGATTCCGCCGAGGAGATTGACTACCCCGAGGTGAACGAGTGCACCGAGGTGGTGCTCGAGTTCGATGGCAACGATCCTCCGCGGGTGGGCGACCTCTGGACGATCTGGCTCAATTGCGACGGCACTGTGCTCATGGGCGCCTCGCGCATCGCCGTGAACCCCGTCGAGGCCGCGACTCTGGACGAGAACGAGCTCACCTGGGCGCTGCCCGGAGAGGCGACGATCGACATGCAGACCGGGCAGACCAAGGGCAGCCGCACGGTGACGGTCAGCGAGTAGGCAGCGGCTAGAACTCAGCTCCCGCTGCCGAAGACCTCGGTGAAGTCCGACACCATGCGGGTGCCGATGCCCACCAGCTTGTCGGCCTGCGGCCCGATCTCGCCGATCGCCTTGATGTTCTTGGTGACCGTGGTGGTGGCCTTCGCCGCGCCGAGCGGGTTGCCCTTGACCTCCGCGACGATTTGCTTCGGGAAGTCCTTGGACTTCTCCACCAGCGACATGGCGTTCTCCTTGAGGCCCACCACGGAGGTGACGGTGGCCGAGGAGGCGTCGAGCAAGCCGTTCACCGCGTCGATGCCGACCTGCACATTCTCGGGGACGGCGTCCTTGGCCTTGAGCTTCGGCGTGGTGCCTTCCATCACGACCTCGAGCTTGTCGCCCGCCGTCTTCTGGAGCGACTCGAAGGCCTTGCTCATCGGCGCGTCGGTGCCCACGCCGAGGGCGGACTTCGCCTCCTGGCGCGCCGTCTTGAGCGAAACGCGCTGCTCTTCGAGCTTGGTCTGCACGTCCTTGGCCTCGCGGAAGATGGCGTCCATCGACTCGATGCCGCAGTCCTCGATCGGCGTGAGCTCGGTTTCCTTCTCCTCGTCCTTCCCAGACTTCTTCGTCTTCTTTTCCTTCTTGGTCTTGGTGGACTTGGTGTCGGTGGTGGTGTCCGCGGTGGTCTCGGGAGTGGACGACGCCGGCTCCTCCGACTTGGGCTTGGCAACGGCCTCAGGGGCAGCGACGAGAACGGCACCGAGCACGGCAAGGCCGAGCAAACGAACGAGGGTGGACATGGCGTCTCCGGGAAGGGCCCCTGTCTAACGCAAACGCACGCGTCGATCCCTCGGCGCTTCGTGCGGATAGGCTGCACGCCAAGGAGCGCCCATCACCCCGCCCTGGCTGCCGCTCGCCAGCTCCCTGCCCGGTCGCGACGACGCGATTCGCGAGGCGCTCGCCGCCCTGGCCGAGGGACCCGTGCTGTTGATCCATGGCCCGCCGGGGATCGGTAAGACCTCGCTGGCCGGGGCGGTCGCCCGCGCGACATCGCGTCCGATATTGGCGTTTTCTCTGGTGGGTGCCGACGACGGTGACGACGCGCTCCGCGCCCTAGGCGACGCGCTCGGTGCCTTGCCCTGCGGCGACGAGGCCGCCATCTTGGAGGCGCTTTTCGGGCTCGATGGCGCGCTCCTCGTGGCCGACGACGTGGCCGACGACGCCGCGCTCGCCGCCGTGGAGCGCGTGGTGGCCAACATTCCAGACGGACGCCTGCTGGCGGTGAGCGAGGGCCCGCTCGATCGCCCGGGATTGGCCCTCGGCCCCTTGCCGGCGGCGGTGCTCGGCGACGACTCGGGCAACCCGCTCTGGGCTCGCCTCGCCGGCGCCCTGGGCGTGCCCATCGAGGAGTCGCTGGCGGCGCTCGGCGACGACCTGACGCTCCTCGCCGCATTCCCCTGCGGGCTCCCCCGCGCGGCCGTTCCGCGGCTGCCCTCGGCGGTCTTGCGGCCGGATGCTCGTGACCGGGCAGTGCTCCGACGGGGCGTGGCCGCCGCCATCACGCCCATGGTGCTCGATCCTGCCCCCGAGGCGGCGCGGCGTGCGCTGTCGCCCCTCGCCGACCTGGCCCGAGGGGCACACCTCGCCCACTCGCCCGACCCTCGTGACATCCTCGCGCTGCGGCTCCTCGCACGCCAGAGTCGCGACCCAGTCCTGCGCGCGGAGCTGCTCGGCGCCGCAGCGCGCCTCGTCGTGGCCTGTGGCCAGGCCGGCCCAGCGCTGGCGCTCCTCGTCCCCACGGAGGGCGCGCCCTACGCGGCCCTCGCGCTCTACGACTGGGCGGCCTGCGACGTCTTCTTGAGCAGGGGCGAGACCCCCGAGGCCTGGACCCGCGCGGAGTCGGCCTCCGAGGCTTTCGGCTCGGCGGGCGACGCCTATGGTCGCGCCGCCCTGTGGCGCCGGGTAGCCGACCGCCTCGGAGAGCGGGGCGACGTGCACCGTGCCGAGGAGGCCTGGCGTCGCGCTCGCCAGGCGGCCCGAATCGTGGGCGACGATACCGGCGTCGCCGCGGCCCTGCGTGGTGCCGCCGCGCTCGCCACCAGCAGGGGAGAGTGGGTGGGCGCGGGGGCGCTCCACGACGAGGCCGCGGAGGCGGCAGGCGCGGGGCTAGCGGAGCGGACCAACTTGCGCCTCGGCGAGCTCTCGCTGGCGCTCGTGCGCGGCGAGGGCAATCGGATCCGCAAGGCGCTCGACAGCCTGGAAGCCAGCGCCGGCGACGACGTGCTCCTGCGTGCCAACCTCTGGCGACGACGCGCCGACGCGCTCTTGCGCGCGGGCGACGCCGATGGCGCGCTCATCGCGGTCGATCGGGCGGTGGGCCTCTACGGCAACCTCGGCGAGTTCGTGGCCCGCGGCGCCGCACTGCGCTTGCTCGGCGACATCTGCGGCGTGAGCGGTCGTGCCCAGGAGGCCCGCGAAGGCTATGCGCGGGCCCTCGACCAGCAGATGCGCGTTCGCGACTGGCGAGGCCTGGTGCGCACCCTCGATCACGCGGCGGCGCTCGAGGAACACCTGGGCGAGCTCGACCGCACCCGTATGCTCCGCGACCAGCGTGCCGCCGTGGTCCGCGTGTCTGCAGAGTCGTAATCCGCTTGTGGTAAACTCACTGGATCGACTCCGGTGGTCCCGCATGCCGCACCGCGCCCTCGCGTTCCCTTTCTGCCTCCTCCTCCTCGCCTGCAACGACGCGACGCTCTCCGTGCAGAAGTCTCCCCCCTCGGCGGAGATCATCTCCCACGCCGATGGCGACGCGGTGCAGGAAGGCGAGACCCTCACCTTCCGCGCGATCGTGTCCGACAGCGACGACCAACCCGACGAGCTCCTCGCCAGCTGGGTGGCCGGTAACCGCGAGCTCTGCCCGGCCGCCGCGCCGCTGCTCGATGGCACCACGCTGTGCCAGGCGGCCCTCGGGCCGGACGAGTCGACGGTGGCGGTCGTCGTGCAAGACCCCCAGGGCAACACGGGCGACGACCACGTGACGCTGGTGATCACCCCCACCTCGGCGCCCACGGTCGACATCACCGCGCCCACGGCCGAGGGCGTGTACTACTCCGACCGCCTCTTGAACTTCACCGCGCTGGTGGCCGACGCCGAGGACAGCCCGGACGTCTTGACGCTGGCCTGGACCGAGTTCACCCTCGGCGACCTTCCCATCGATCTCACCGTCGACACCAGCGGCGCCGCGAGCGGCGTGATGTACCTCGACGCCGGCGACTACTACGCCACCCTCACCGCCAGCGATACCGACGGCAAGTCAGGCAGCGACGCCGTCACCTTCAGGGTCGGCCCCCCCAACACCGCGCCCGACTGCGAGATCACCTCGCCGGTCGAGGGCGACTACGCCGCAGAAGGCGACGTCGTCACGCTGCGCGGCGTGGTTTCCGACATCGACGTCCCCGAGGACTGGATCACCGTCACCTGGTCGAGCGACCTCGACGGCACCCTCGGCAGCAGCGGTGCCGACAGCGCGGGGAACTCCGTGCTCACCTCGAGCACCCTGTCACCGGGCACCCACACGCTCACGATGGTGGCGGCCGACGAGGTGGGCGCCACCTGCACGCAGTTTGTGCTCTTCGCGGTGAGCACGCCCCCGAGCCTTGACCTGCGCGCCCCGGTCGATGGCGACGAGTACGAGGAAGGCGACAGCATCTTCTTCTGGGCCGAGGTCGACGACGGCGAGGACTCGCCCGACGACCTCTACGTCACCTGGGAGTCCGATCTCGACGGCATCTTCTCCACCGAGGGCGCGGACTCCTCGGGCGCGATCCTCTTCTCGTCGACCGACCTCTCCGTGGGCACCCACACGGTGGTGGTGACGGTGACCGACACCACGGGGCTCTCGACCACGGGCCTCGTGAGCTTCGAGGTGAACGGCGCGCCAACAGCCCCCACCGTCTCGCTCAGCCCCGACCCCGCGGCGACTGGGGACGATCTCGTGGCCAGCATCGACAGTCCCAGCACCGATCCCAACGGCGACAGCGTGAGCTACAGCTATGCCTGGTACAAGAACGGCGCGCTCTCCGCGGCCTCCACGAGCGACACCCTCCCCGACTCGGCCACCAGCAAGGGCGACACATGGCGGGTTGACGTGACCCCCAACGACGGCACCGTGGATGGCCCCTCCGGCTCGGCGAGCCTGAGCATCGGCAACACCGCGCCGAGTGTCACGAGCGCCGACATCACGCCCGACCCGGCCGATGTGTCCGACACCCTCACCTGCACCGCCACCGGCTTTGCCGACGCCGACGGCGACACCGACGTGTCCACCTTCGCATGGACGGTCAACGGGAGCGCGGCCGGCTCGGGCTCGTCGCTGGCGAGCGGCTTCGAGAAGGGCGACACCGTGGTGTGCACCGTCACCCCGTACGATGGGACCGACTACGGCACCGTCGTGACCGACACCCTGGTCATCGACAACGCGCCGCCCGAGGTGACGAGCGTCACCCTGTCTCCCACCGACCCCACCACCGACGAGACCCTGAGCACGACCGTGGCCTCCAGCGATCCGGACGGCGATCGTGTCACTCTCTCCTACGCCTGGTACGTCGATGGCACGCTCATCGGCAGCACTGCCACCGCGATCTCCGGCGTCACCTGGTTCGACAAGGACGAGGTGATCACCGTGGTGGTGACCCCCTACGATGGCACCGACTACGGCGCCACGGGCACCGACTCGGTCACCTGTGCCAACACCGCGCCGACCGCGCCCACCGTGTCGATCGACCCCGACCCGCCGGCCGGGAACGACGACCTGGTCTGTGTGATCGACACGGCGAGCAGCGACGACGACGGCGACGCGATCACCTACACCATCGAGTGGGATGTCGACGGCAGCGCCTACAGTAGCGCAACCACCACCTACGAGACCGGCGACACCGTCGACGCGGCCGACACCACCCGCGGCGAGGTGTGGACCTGCACCGCCACACCCAACGATGGAGACGATGACGGCACGAGTGACAGTTACAGCGTGACCATTGGCAGTGGCGACTGCGACAGTCCCGGCTTCGCGGGCACCTACGCCACGAGCTGGACACGGCTCTCCTCCGCGCCGGACGCGACCTACTCGCTCATGACCTGGATGGGCGACGACATGGACTACCTGTGGAACAGCTACGGGAGCCGGATGCAGTACTACACGCCCTCGTCCGGAAGTTGGACGCGAGTGTCGTCCGGCACGCCCTGCAACCGCCCCTGGAACAGCATGGCGCCCTACGACGGCGACTTGTGGATGATCGGCTGCGGCAACATCTACAACTACGACATCGCCACCGACGTGTGGACGACGATGGCCACGTACAGCGGCGGCGACGACTACAATCAGACCGTCGCCGACTGCGACGGCAATATCTATGGCTACAGCAACAACGGCCGCATCATCATCTACGACGTCGACACCGACACCGTGAGCGAGGTCAACTCCGGCTTCGGCAGCCTCTACGAAACCCGGTTGGCCTACGATCCCACCGAGGAAGCCGTGTATTTCGGCGGCTACGCCTCGCAGGACCTCTACCGCTACGACACCAGCACCGGCGCCATCAGCCGCATGACGCGGATCCCCGAGTCCCAACTCAACGACATCTTCTGTGGCGACTGGTCTGGGCACCTCTACGCGGCCGGCGGCTCTTCCGGCACCTCCTTGTGGCAGTACGACATGGCGAGCGACTCCTGGTCGAACATCACCAACTACCCGGTCGACCACGGCAACAACGGTTCCTGCACGGTGTCGAGCGACGGCTACCTGTACATGTCGAGCGGCTCCTCCACCGAGGTTCACCGCCTGACGTTGTACTGAACCACTACTCCCAGCCGGTCTGCGCCACGCCGGCGTCGAGGTGGCAGCGAGCCACCACGTCCTCGTTCTCTGCCATCACCAAGGCGTACTCGCGACGGTCGGTGGCGTCCCAGCCGCCGCCGCTCGGGCCCACCACGTCTTCGTAGGCCAGCGGGCGGGCCGGGAAGTCGAGGGGGTCGTCGCCGGCGCCGATGAGGCCGTCTTCGTCGTTGTCGATGCCGCTGATCACCAGGAGGCCGCGGTCGACCTCGAAGCTGAAGCGGTCGCCGTCGGTGGGCGGGAGCGTGCCGCCGATGATGTAGAAGCTGATCGCCCCAGTGTCGGACAGGTAGCGCTCGTCGGTGTAGGCGCGGCTCTGCTGCTCCCCCGAGAAGGAGCCCTCGACAATCCAGCTCACCGAGGCGCTGTCGTAGGTGACCGTCCACGCCTCGCCGCGGGCGACGCCGCCGCAAGCCGACACCGCCACCTGCTCGCCGGTGCTCGCGTCGACGGAGAGCTCGGCGTCGGAAGCCGGGCCCTGGTCTTCCAGGGCGGCGTAGGTGTAGGCGTCGGCGCTGTCGATGATCTCGTTGGGGCCGTGCGGACCGCGCAAGGAGGTGACCGCACAGCCAGTGCCCGCGTCGATCTGGAACACGAAGCCGTCTTGCGTGGTGGCAACCACCGTGGGCACGCGCGGGAGCGCACCCCAGGCGTTCGGCTGCTGCAGCCACACCGTGCCCGCGCTGGCGGCGAGCCCGGAGATGGGAGAGCCGAGGTCGACCCCCTCCACCGGGGCGTCGGAGGGGTTGGGATCTACCCAGGCTCCGGTGGCAAGGTCGTAGACGTCGACCCGGCGCGCGCCGAGCGGCGCGACGAAAAGGCGCTCGAAAGGCGTGCCGTTGGCGTCGCTGCCGCCCTGCCAGGCCACGTCGACCACCGGGCCGGCGGTGACGATCGTCTCCACGATCACGCCCTCGCCCACGATGTAGACCGCCGGCGAGCGGCTGTCGGCCACGTAGAGCAGGCCGTCGCCACCCAGCGCGAGCCGCCAGGGCTCCGCGCCCACGGGGAGCGGCACGGAAACGAGGGTGGCCCCAGAGGCCGGGTCGAGGCCCACGACAGAGGGTGCGTCGCCGTCGATAGAGACCCACAATACGCCTTCTCCGCCGAGAATCGCCGTGGGACGGCCCCCGAGGCTGAACTCGCGCAGGCCGGTATCGGTCGTGAATTCGAAGCGATCCCCGAGGGTGGCCTCGCCCTCGATGAGGAACTCGACCTCACCGTAGTCGGACTGGAAGGTCGTGCCCGCGACCGGCTCGGTTTCCTGCGTGCCAGAACGACTGCCGATGGCCCACCAGCGCGCGCCGTCGTACTCCACCGACCAGTCCTCGGTGGTGGTGAAGCCCTCGCGGAGCACGAGCTCGCTCAGCTTCGCGCTGTCGCCGCTACCGTCGGCATCGACGAAGGCCACCTCGCTTGCCTCGGGCACCACCTCGGCGGGGCTCGCGTCGTCGGCCACGCCGGTGAGGTAGGGCGCCGCGACCAGCTGGTCGTTGGCCACGTCGAGGGCCCAGAGCCAGATCTCGCCGTCGCCCGCTTCGCCCCCGATGACAAAGGCAGCGAGGTCGCGCAGTTGCCGAGTCTGGCCGGTCGCGACCGCGCTGGCGCGCAGGAAGGAGGCCGTGGGGTCGTCCGTCAAGAGGCGGCCCTCCTCGAGGTCGAGGGGGACGATGGTGCCGCTGCGGCTGTTGGCCACGAAGCCAATGGGGCCGGGAAAGGGCGTGCGGCCGTCGGCCGGGAGCACCGCCGCCGCCACCGGGCCATCGAAATGCAACGGGATGGTGGGCGTGTCGTCGCAGCCGACGAGGCCGAACAGGCCGTGGATCGCCAGGAACGAGGTCATTGGTTCGCGATCCAGGTGAGCGGCTCGAGGAAGCTCGGGCTCGCGGGGTCGGCGTCGAGGACCACCAGCGTGCTCGACACGTGCTCGCCCACCTCGCCGCTGTAGTTGGCGACGATCGCGTAGGCGCCGTCGGGCGAGATGGCCACCGCGTAGGGGTTCTCGCCCAGGTTGTCGACCTGGCCCACCTGCGTGCCGAGAGGCCCGAGGCTGAGGTCGTACACCGAGAGGCTGTTGTCGTTGAAGTTGGTGACGAAAAGCAGGCTTTCCGTCGGGTGCATGACCATCTGCCCTGGGCCGACGTTGGCCTGCGTGGCCACGCCCTCGTCGCGCACGATGCCGCGAGGCAGGGGGAGCATGCCGATCACGCGGTCGCGCATGAGATCGGTGGTCGCGTCGTCGACGATGTCGTCGGTGCGGATGGCGAACAGCGCCTCGGGCTCGTCGGCGACGCCCCACAGCCAGCCGTTGTCGCGGTCGACCACGAGGTCGCGCATGCCGCTGTCGGCGCCGGAGGACGTCTGGACGACCAGCACCGACTCCACGCCGAGGTAGTTCAGGTCGGAGAAGGTGCTCGTGCTGTCGTCGCGCACGTCGAGGGCGAAGAGAATGGGCACGAGCTTGCAGCCCACGTACAAGAAACCTGCCGCGTCGTCGAAGGCCAGCGAGCTGCAGCCGCGGCCGGTGAAGTAGGCCTCGTCGATGTAGAAGTCGAGCGAGATGGCGTCGCCGTCGTTCGGGGGCACGACGGTGAAACCCCAGCTGTCGGCGAGGGTGGGCAAGGCCAGGTTGCGATGCAGGCGGTCGGCCTCCCGCGCAGCGGCGAGCCCCACGCGCGGCGTGGCGCCGTCGATGGCGGTGTAGGCCAGCCCCCAGCCCGTGGCCGTGGACCAGGCGACGGGCCGCTGCAGCCCCTCGGCGCCGAGCGCGCCACTGGCTGCCGCCATCACCGCGCGAGGCTCGTCGCCCACCCCGAGGGCGGTGCTCCAGCTGCTCGCGCCGACCTCGCGTTCCGCGTAGCCAAGCTGCCACGTGGTGCCGTCGAACCCTGCGAACCACATGCGGTCGAGCTCGCCATCGCGAACCACGAAGGCGTCCCGCACGCCGGAGTCATCCCACGACCCGGGGGCGTCGCCGTCGAAGCTCCAGGCCGCGTCGGGGCCGTCGACGCGGGCGAAGCGGTCGCCATCGTCGACACTCTCGAGCAGGCCCACCCGCCACGTGTCGCCGTCGTGGGCGGAGTACCAGAGTTGCACCGTGCCGTCGTCGAGCACCTGGACCGAGGAGGGGCTCACCTCGACGGACTCGAAGCTGTCGACGCCCTCGTAGAGAGGCAGGTCGTCGACATTCCAGTTGCCGCCGTCGACCGACGTGGCCCGGCCGATCGTCGTCACGCCGTCGGCGTCGCCCGCGAAGTACATCGTGAGCGTGCCGTTGACGTCGGCCACCACGGCGTCGTGAACGCCATCGGCATAGAAAGTGCCCTCGGCCACGTCGATGAGCACGTCGTCATCGACGAGGAGCGCATCGCCGCTGAAGGTGGCGGTTCCGATCCTCGGGATACCGCTATCGCCCACCACGTCGAGGTAGGCCTGGTCGCCCAGTCGGGAGGTGAGCGCCACGCCGCTCGGCGCGAGTGTCGGCGCGTCGTCGGGACCGAGCACGTGCCCGGCGGCCACCTGCAGCGACCAGCCCTCGGCGCTCTCGCTGTAGGTGACGCCGGCGGTGACCGCGTAGGGGAACACCGCGCCGTCGAGATCGACCATGCGGAAGGCCGACTCGTCGGCCACCTCGACGGCCACGCCGTCTTCAGGATGGGCGCCCTCCTCGGCGAGGTACCGGAGGCCCTGGTCGACCCAGGTGTAGCCATCGACCGACGATGCCTCGTAGACCCCATCGATCCCGGCGTAGAGACAATGGAAACGGCCCGACCAGTAGGCCACGGCGGGGGCCACCAGCCCGGGCGTGGCGCTGTCGTCGACCGTCCAGGTGAGCAGATCGTCGCTGTAGGCGTGACGCAGGGCCACGCCACCCGCCCCGTCGGTGGCGGAGAACCACATTCGCCAGCGCTCGATCTGGGGGTCGTAGGCCACGCTCGGGTCGCCCAGCGCGGCACCCTCGATCTCCACGACACTGCCTACGCGATCATAATCAGCGCCGTCCGCTGAAGTCGCGACACGGATTGTCGACTTTGTGCCGTCGCCGCCCGCGTAGAAGAGGCTGAACGCGCCCTCGTCGTACACGAGGAAGGGATCCGCGATCACCGGCTCGTCGTCGTTCGGCTCCACCAGTGCGTACTCGTAGCTGGTGTAGGTGGTGCCATCGCCGGCCTCGAAGGCGGAGCGGATCGCGCCCTCGCTCACGAAAACCATCGTGCCGAAGCCGTTAGTCTCCGCCCAGGCCGGGTCGCGGGTTTCCGGTAGGGGCACCCGACCGCTATCGACCTCGATCTCGTAGGGCACGCCGCTGCGGAGCCACTCCGCCTCGCCGTTGCCGACGGTGCGGAAGATACCCTCGTCGTGACTCGACCACGCGCGAACGGTGGCCGCCGCCCACGAAAGCGTCCAGGTGTTCGCCGCCACCGAGGAGCTGGTTTCCACCTCGATCCGTGCGAAGCTCGCCTTGCTGCCCGAGCCGTCCGCGTCGACGAATTCCTCGGGCGTGAGGCGCCCGTCTCCCCCGGGAGGCACGAGCCGCGCCGGTCGCGACGCGAGATCGATGCTGGCCACGCTGTGGTCGGTGCGGTTGATGGTCCAGGCGATGTCGGTGGCCTCGTCGTAAGCCACCTCGTTTGGGTCGTAGCCCACGGCGATGCTCGCGCCACCGTCGTCGGGTCCGAGCTCCGTCGACAGGGCCAGCTGCCCGGTAGCGGACACATCGACGAAGTACACGCTGTCGGTGGTCTCGCGGGTGCGCCCATCGCCGCTGTACCGATTGGTGACCAGGAGCGTGCTGTAGGGCTCCACCCAGGCCGACGCCCCGCTGAAGGTGGGCAGCGCCAGCGCGCTCGCGTCGAGGTCGGAGACGAGATTGCGGCCGGTGGCGAGATCGACATTGTCGAAGTCGAAGGCGAGCACGCTGCCCGAGGTGAAGTCGAGCCAGGGGTTGGCGTTGGTGACCGCCACGGTGCGCCCGTCGCCCACCCAGCTCACGGCGGAGGGGCCGGCGAGGCAGGTGCCGATGCCCACCTGGCCGTACTCGTACACGCCGCTCGGGTAGTCCGCGCAGTCGCCGAGGTCGGGGAGCGGCGCCGGCTGCACACAAGCCAGCGCGAGGTGAAGCAGGATCAACGGCCTTCAGCCTCGAGGGCCGCGTGCGCTGCGGCGAGTCGCGCGACGGGCACGCGGAAGGGGCTGCACGACACGTAGTCGAGGCCGATCTTGTGGAAGAACTTCACGCCGGTCGGGTCGCCACCATGCTCGCCGCACACGCCGAGCTTGAGGTGCTTCTTCGCGGCGCGCCCCTTCACGGCCGCCATCTCAACCAGCGCCCCCACGCCCTCGACGTCGAAGACCGCCAGCGGCGAGTGCACGAGCACGCCCTTCTGCACGTAGTCGCCGAAGAACTTGCCCATGTCGTCGCGCGAGAAGCCGTAGGTCATCTGCGTGAGGTCGTTCGTGCCGAAGCTGAAGAAATCGGCATGGGCCGCAATCTTGTCGGCGAGGATGGCCGCGCGGGGCAGCTCGATCATCGTGCCCACGCGGTAGTCGATCGACACGCCCGACTCGGCGAGCACCGCGCCGGCCGTCTCCTCCACCTGCTCGCGACAGCGTTCGAGCTCCGCCGGGATCGACACCAGCGGGATCATCACCTCGGGGATGACCACCTTGCCTTCCTTGGTGCACTGCACCGCCGCCTCGAAGATGGCGCGCACCTGCGTGTTGTAGACCTCGGGCGTCGTGACGCCGATTCGGCAGCCGCGATGGCCCATCATCGGGTTGGCCTCGTGCAGCTGGCGCACGCGCTCCTTGAGCTTCTCGAAGCCGACACCGAGATCGTGCGCGAGCACGCTCATCTCCTTGTCGTCGCTGGGGACGAACTCGTGGAGCGGCGGGTCGAGGAGGCGAATCGTGACGGGCAGGCCGTCCATCGCGCGGAAGATGTCGACGAAGTCCTGCCGCTGGATGGGCAGAACCTGCGCCAGCGCGCGCTGTCGCGACAGCTCGTCGTCGGCGAGGATCATCTGGCGCATCGCGCGCAGCGCGGTGGGCTCGAAGAACATGTGCTCGGTGCGGCAGAGGCCGATGCCCACGGCACCGAGGTGCCGCGCGTTCTCCGCGTCGGGACCGGTGTCGGCGTTGGCGCGGACCTTGAGGCGGGCGCGCTTGTCCGCCCAGGCGAGGAGGCGTCCCATGGCGCCCGCGTCGGTGGGCGGCGCGAGAGTGGGAATGCGTCCCTCGAACACCTCGCCGGTGCCACCGTCGATGGTGATCCAGTCGCCCTTCTTCACCACGTGATCGCCGGCGTAGAAGAGCTGGCGCTGGTAATCGACGAGGATGTCGGTGCAGCCGACGACGCAGGGCTTGCCCATGCCGCGAGTCACCACGGCGGCGTGGCTCGTCTGGCCACCGCGGGCGGTGAGGATGCCGCGGGCCACGGTCATGCCCTGGATGTCTTCCGGGCTCGTTTCCAGGCGGACGAGGAGCACGTGCTCGCCCTTCTCGGCGAGCTCCTGGGCCTCCTCGCTGTGGAAGACGACCCGGCCACTCGCGGCGCCGGGCGAGGCGTCGAGGCCTTTGGCGATCCGCTTCTTCACGGCGGTGGGGTCGAGCACGGGGCGGAGCACCATCTCGAGCTCGGTGGCCTTCACGCGCTTGAGCGCCTCTTCCTCGCTGATCAGGCCCTCGTCTACCAGGTCGACCACGATCTGCACCGCGGCGGCAGGCGTGCGCTTGCCGGTTCGAGTCTGCAGCATGAAAAGTCGGCCTTCCTCGCTGGTGAACTCGCTGTCCTGCAGGTCGCGGTAGTGCGACTCGAGCTTACGCTGCACGGTGTCGAGTTCGGCGTACACGTCGGGCAGGAACTTGTGCAGCGTGTCGTTGGTGTCGCCGTTGATCGGCTGCGGCGTGTGCGTGCCGGCCACGACGTCTTCGCCCTGGGCGTTGGGGAGCCACTCGCCGAAGAACACCTTCCGGCCGGTGTTCGGGTTGCGCGTGAAGGCCACGCCGGTGGCGGAGCGGCCGCCCAGGTTGCCGAAGACCCTGGTCTGCACGTTGACGGCGGTGCCGACGTCGTCGGGGATCCCGTTGGTCTTGCGGTAGTAGCGGGCGCGCTGGCTGTTGAAACTGCGGAACACGGCCTCGATGGAGAGCTTGAGCTGCTCCTGGGGGTCGATCGGGAACTGCCCGGCGGCCTCGGCCACGACGTCTTTGAGCTTCTCGACCAGCGCCTGGAGCTCGGGGACGGTCATGTCGCGCGGCTCTTTGCCGTGCGCGTGCTCCTCGACCACCTTGTGGAAGCGCGTGTAGTGGATGCCGAGCACCACGTCGCCAAACATGGTGATGAAACGACGGTAGCTGTCCCAGGCGAAAACCGCGTTGCCCGAGCGCTCCGCGAGCCCGTAGACGGTGTCGTCGTTGAGGCCGAGGTTCAAGACCGTGTCCATCATCCCCGGCATCGACTGTGGGGCGCCGGAGCGCACGCTGAAGAGCAGCGGGTTCTGCGCGTCGCCGAATCGGCGGCCCATGCGCTCCTCCACGAGCGCTAGCGCGGTCGCGACCTCCTGCCAGATCCCGTCGGGGTAGGCCTCGCCGTTCTTGAACCAGTAGTTGCACGCGTCGGTGATCAGCGTGAACCCGGGGGGAACGGGCAGACCCAGCTTGGTCATCTCGGCGAGCCCGGCGCCCTTGCCGCCGAGCGTCTTCTTCATCGTGCCATCGCCATCGGCCTGGCCGTTACCGAAGCTGTAGACCCATTTCATGGAGAGAAGACCTCGCGCGGGGGGGCGCGGGCCTAACGCGGCGTGGGGCGTGGCGCCCGACTCCCCGGAGGGTCCGGCTCCAGAGCTCGAAGGCGGTCCCCGGCAGTCCCGCTCTGGGCCGCTCACCCCCGCGCCGGCGGCAACAACACCGCCGCACCCGCCGGTCCCACCGACTTGTGGCCGCGATCCCGGCTCACCGCGGCAACAACAACTCCGCACCCGCCGGTCCCCTCGACTTGTGGCCGCGATCCCGGCTCACCGCGGCAACAACGACGCCGCACCCGCCGGTCCCCCCGACTTGTTGCCGCGCTCCTGCTCGGGCTCAAACCGAGGCGTGAGAGTAGTCGAAGGTGGCCCCGTCGCGGACGAAGGTCCCCTGCTCCGGCGGCGCCACGAGCGCCCGCAAGCCCATCTGAAGTCGCACCGCGCGGACCAAGGTCGGGTCGGCGGGCTCCCCTCGACAGTGTCGCACGGTTCGCGTCGCGACACCAAGCGCAGCTGCAAGATCGGCGGCGCTCAGGTCTCTGGGTGCGGCCGCCACGCAGGCACGGCGCGCTTGCACGACGTCGGCCCCTCGCCCCCCAAGTCGCGACACAGCAATGGCCGCCGCCCCGGCGTCGGCCAGTTGGCGCAGGCAGAACGCGGGCTCCAGTCCCTCGATCCCCCAATGCGCGAGCAAGTCGGTCCGTTTCACGCGAGGGAGCAAGGCGCGCACGCGCTCGGCAAGCCACAGCCCGCGCGGACGCAAACCAAGCAGGTCCGGCAGGCTCGTCCCCTCGCGGAAGGGGTCGGCGCCGACGCCGTGGTGAACGTCCTGCCGATGCACATAGCCGAGGGCGTTCTCCGCGTGCCAGGTGTCGTCGATCGACCGCACGCTCGGGTCGACCAAGCGAACGCCGAGTCGCGACCGTAACGACGAGCGTAGATCGTGGATGAATCGCGACACGGCAGGGCGCTCGCAAGCGAGCACCGCGTGGCCGTGGGTGTCGCCGAGGCCGAAGCCGAACAGCCCGTGGGGGCCGCCGTGTTCCAAGAGCGCGCGCGACCACGCCCGGCGGCGACCGACGTCTGGCGCGAGGATCCGGTCGTCCTCGGCCCGGAACACGACTTGGTAGCCCAGCGGCATGGCGGCGGCAGGCTGGGCACCGGCGGCGTGCTCGTCAAGGGGTGACGGCGACTTTGGCCCTGGCCACCGAACCCGGCGGTCCCCGCGACTTGTGGCCGGGGTCCGGCCTCCCGGCGGCAACACCTCCATCGAACCCGGCGGTCCCCGCGACTTGTGGCCGGGATCCTGTCTCCCGGCGGCAACAACGACGCCGCACCCGCCGGTCCCACCGACTTGTGGCCGCGTTCCTGCCTCCCGGCGGCAACAACGACGCCGCACCCGCCGGTCCCACCGACTTGTGGCCGGGAACGCGGGACCGATGGCGCTCACCGCCTCCTGGCAGCGATACCTCCGCCGATGCCGCCGCCCCCCCACGACTCACCGCCATCGCGCCCCGCCTCGATACTGGGCCACATGCTGCTCGCGCTGTTTGGCGGTTGCCTCATCAACACGGAGCTGTACCTCGAGCGCATGGCGGCGGTCACCGACGACGACGGCGACGGCTACAACGATGACGAGGGCGACTGCGCCGACGCCGACCCGTCGCGACACCCCGGTGCCGCCGAGTCCTGCGACGACGAGGACAACGACTGCGACGGCTACATCGATGAGGACATCACAGCGGTAGAGGTGTGCGACGACCTCGACAACGACTGCGACGGCGAGACCGACGAGGGCATCACCGACGTCGAGGTGTGCGACGAGCTCGACAACGATTGCGACGGCGAGGTCGACGAGGAACTCGACCAGACCTGGTACCTCGACGGCGATGGAGACGGCTTCGGCAACGCGGACCGCACCAGCGTCGCCTGTGCGCAGCCCGATGGTCATGTCGCGACCGGCGACGATTGCGACGACACCGACGAAACGGTCTTCCCCGGCGCCATCGACAGTTGCAACGATCTCGACGACCACTGCGACGGCGAGACCGATGAGGAGCTCGAGACCAACGCCGGCTACACCGACGCCGACACCGATGGCTACGGCGCGGGCGACTACGCCGAGGGCTGCGAGGTGCCGGCCACAGTCGTGGCCACCGGCGACGACTGCGACGACGCCGACCCCGCGGTCAACCCGGGCGCGGGCGAGGCCATCGACGGTCGCGACGAGGATTGCTCGGGCGCCGTGGACGACCTGAGCGCCGAGGACGACGCCATCACGTTCGTGACCAGCGAGCCCTACGGTTGGGCCGGTAGCTCCATCCTCTGGGCCGATCTCGATGAGGATGGCGCAGACGACCTGGTGTTCGGCGCGCCCGGTCGAGAAAGCGGTACCGACAACTGCGCCGTCTACGCCGTGTACGCCGCCGACCTCGCGAGCGGGGACATGGCGCGGGCGTCGACGGTGCTGGCAGGGTCGGGCACGCGGTGTGGGGCCTCCATTGCCAACGACGACACCCTCCTCCTGGTGGGCGCCCCCGAGAACGACGGCGGATCGACCACCTCCTTCGATGGAAACAGCCTATCGACCGTCGCGACCTGGTCGCACGCGACGGCCGGCGACGCCGGGAGCGCACTCGCGACGGGTGGCGACATTGACGGCGACGGGCTCAACGACGTGGCCGTGGGCGCCCCGTCAATCAGCAACAGTGAGCCTCGCGACGGCACGGTGGTGATCCTCCCCGCCAATGCCAGCAGCGGCGAACTGCTCGACCTCGCGACGGCCACCATCGTGGGCACCACGGCGCGCCAGCAATTCGGTGATCGTCTTGCCCTGGGCGACCTCGACGGCGACGGCTACGCCGACCTCGCGGTGGGCGCACCCTCGGCGGAGGGTGGTGGCTGGGCCTGGCTCTTTCTCGGGGGCACCAGCCTGGCGGCGAGCGCGGCCGATGCCCACGCCAGCTACTCGGGCGGCGAGTATGCGACGGCCGGGAGCGCTGTGGCTGTCGCGACGGACTGGGACGGGGACGGGACTCGGGAGTGGTGGGTGGGGGCCTCCGGAGAGTCGGACGCCTTCGCCTTCGGGCCGAGCGCCCGTGGCGCCTTGTCCGCCGCCGACGCCCTCATCAGCGTGACCGGCGAGACCGGAATCCTCGCCGCCGAGGCCCTCGCCGGTAGTACCAGTGGCTTGCTCGTTGGGGCGCCTGCGGCGATGGGTCGCGACGGCGTTGCCGCCTGGTTCGCCGCCCCGGCCCCGGGGACAGCGTTCGACGATGCGACCGCCACGCTCGCCGGCGAAGCGGGCGCGGAGGCGGGCAGCGGCGTGGCCCTCTCGTCCGGTTGGTGGGCCGTTGGCGCTCCCGAAGCCGGTGCGACCGACGAGGGGGCGGTCTACCTCGTTGCCCTCCCCTGACCCCTACTCCGTCGCCAACCTCGAAAAATCCGCCAGCGAAGCGAACCTCGCCACGAGCACTCGGAGCAAGCCGAGCCGCGCCTCGCGGTCGGCGGGATCGTCGGCCATCACCATCACCGAGTCGAAATAGGTATCGACCAGCGGACGCAAGGCGAGTAGCGCCTCGAGCTGTCGCGACACGCCGCCGTCGTGCGAGGCGAAGTAGACCGCGCCAGACAGGGCACGGCCCGCGTCGCCGAGCCTGGACTCGTCGAGGGACGCCAGCTCGGGGGCCTCGCCGGGATGCTGCTTCACGAGGCCAGCGACGCGACGGAAGGTGGCGCGGACCGCACCGAAGCGGCCGTCGCGAACGAGCGCTCCGAGCGACCTGGCCCGCTCGGCCATCGCGCGCAGATCCCCGGGCGACAAGGACGCCCCCATCGCCGCGTCGACCACGTCGGTGGGGATGCCCTCCTCCTGCAAGCTCGCACGGAGCCGCGCGAGCACGAAGTCGATCACGTCGGCGCGAGCCTCGAGGCCAGCGGCCTGGAACAGCGCTGGGAGCGCGGGGTCAGGCCCCAGCGTGAGCACCAGCGCCACCACCCCGTTCGCCGCGCGTCGTAAGCCCAGAGGGTCGGCGCCGCCCTTCGGCTGGAGCCCCGCCGCAAAGGTGCGGTCGAGAACGGTGAGCCGCTCCGCCAGCGCGAGCGCCAACCCGGCCGCCGACGTCGGCAGCGTGTCGCCCGCGAAGCGCGGGTGGTAATGCTCCTCGATGGCCACTGCGGCGGTCACGCCCTCGCGCGCGGCGAGCAGGTGCCCGACGTGACCCTGGAGCTCGGGGAACTCGCCCACCATCTGGGTGGCGAGGTCGCACTTGCACAGGAGTCCCGCCGCTAAGGTCGCCGCCGGGTCGGCCCCGAGCACCGGCGCGAGACGCTCGCCCGCCGTCGCCACCGCCACCTGGCGCTCCGCCATCGAGCCGAGTCCACGAATCCAGATCATCCCCGCGAGGCGCTGCCCGTGCTCGGCCAGCGGCTTCTTCCGATCTTCCTCGAAGAAGAACTTCGCGTCGGCGAAACGTGCCGCGAGCACCCGCGCGTTGCCCTCGGCGATGAGCGCCGCGTTGCCGTCGGGGTTGTTGCTCGCGAAGAGAAAGTGCTGCGTGAGCACGCCGTCGCGGTAGGTCGGGAAATAGCGTTGGTTGACCTTCATGCTCTCGACGAGTAGCCGCGGCGGCAGGTCGAGCAAACCCGCGTCGAAGGCGCCGGCGAGCACCCGCGGGGCCTCCACGAGGTTCACCACCTCGGCGAGCAAGTCGTCGTCGACGCGCAAGTCGACCCCGAGGCGGCCCGCCTCGGCGTGGAGCTCCGTCAGGATGACGTCGCGACGCTCCACGGGGTCGACGATGACCCTCGCCGCCCGGCTGTCCTCGACCCACGCGCTCGCGGAGCGCACCCGGAAGCGACCAGGAGACAAAAGCCAGTGACCGTCGCTGTGATCGACCGTGGGGCGACCGCAAACCATGGCCTCGACGAGCTCGCCGTCGAGCACCGCGCACACGTGACGGATCGGGCGCGCGAAGCTCTCGCGGCGGCTGCCCCAGCGCATCGTCTTCTTGAACTGAATCCCCAGGATCGCGGCCTCGAGCCCGGCGGAGACGATCTCTTTCAGGGCCTGGCCGCCCTCCACGCTCCGCGCGGCGATCACCTCGCCTTTCGGACCCTGAACCCGCGTCAACTGCTCGGGCGCAAGGCCGAACTTGGCGGCGAATGCTACCGCAGCCGGTGTCGCGACCCCATCACGGAAGGCCACGCTCACCGCAGGCCCGGTGACCAGCTTCTCGGTGCGTGGTGCCTGAGCCGCCACGTTGTCGAAGGCCACCGCGAAACGACGCGGCGTGGACCACTTTCGCGGCGGTGACGTGGCGAGGCCCCCTAGGAGCTTGGCCAGGTTGGTCGCGAGTCCGTCGACCGCCGGACCCACGAAGCGCGCGGGCAACTCCTCGGTCCCTACCTCGATGAAGAGCTCAGGCATCGAGCACCTCCGCCCCGGCCCAGGATCGGGCCACGTTGACTGCCAGGTCGCGCACCCGCTTGATGTACCCGGCGCGCTCGGCCACGCTGATCGCGCCGCGGGCCTGGAGCATGTTGAAGGTGTGCGAACAAATCAGCATGTTGTCGTATGCCGCAAGCGGCAGTCCCGCGCTGATCAGCGCGCGGCAGGCGGCCTCGTTGTCGTCGAACAGCCGCGCCATCCAACTCGCATCAGACTTTTCGAAGTTGTCGCGCGACTGTTCCTGCTCGTTGCGATGGTACACGTCGCGATAGGTGATCCGCACGGGCTCGTCGACCCACACCAAGTCGTACACGTTGTCGACCCCCTGGATGTACATCGCGAGACGCTCCAGTCCGTAGGTGAGCTCGGCGCTGACTGGATCGCAGTCGAGCCCGGCCACCTGCTGGAAGGAGGTGAACTGCGTCACCTCCATGCCGTCGAGCCACACCTCCCAGCCGAGGCCCCAAGCACCAAGGGTGGGGGATTCCCAGTCGTCTTCCACGAAACGCACGTCGTGCTCGCGCAGATCGATTCCAAGCGCCTCCAAGCTCCCAAGATAAAGGCGCTGGATCTCGGGCGGGCTCGGCTTGATCAGCACCTGGTACTGGTAGTAGTGACCGAGACGGTTGGGGTTGACGCCGTAGCGACCATCAACGGGGCGGCGACAGGGCTGGACGTAGGCACATCGCCAATGCGCTGGACCTAGCGACCTGAGGAAGGTCGCCCAGTGGAAGGTGCCCACGCCCATCCACATGTCGTACGGCTGCAGGATCGCGCAGCCCTGGGCGGCCCAGTAGTTCTGCAAGGCCAGGATGAGGTCCTGGAAGGTTTTTGGCTTGGCCATGGGGCCGCGGGCCTAACCTCTACCGAAGATCACCGTCGCCTTCTCGTCCATCAACTTCCACAGCACCCAGCCGCCCAGAGGCACGCCCACCAGCCAGCAGGTGCCCACGCAGGGGAAGAGGCCCACCGCCGCGCAGATTCGCACGAGCCACAGGTTGCGCAGCGCTCGCATACGGATCCCGCCGAGCACCTGCGCCACCCCGTAGAAACTGCCGCCGAGAAAGGCGAGCAGGGGCCAGAGGTTGGCCTCCCAGGCCTCAAGCACCATCACGTCGACCCGCTGGGAGAAGACGTTGTAGCCCGCCACCGTGAAGCTGATGGCGGCGACCAGGAGCCCCAGGCCGCCGGAGACGAGCATGACCGTTCCCAGCGTCTTGAGCGACTCGGCGTACAGTCGGTACTCGGGACGGTCGTGTATCGGGGCCTCGGCGTGCAACCTATAGGTGGGATCGTTGCCCACGCCGGTGGTGATCTGCGCACCCCGGGCCTGTCGCGACATCCCAGCGATCCACCAGCCCTGGCCGGGCCCCTCGACGAGCAGCTGGTTCTGACGGTAACGACGCTCGATGAACTCGCCGAGGTCGCGCGAACACTCGATGCCGCGTGCGTCGCCAACCGTCCGAGACTCGGCCACGGACACCTCGCCGCCCCCGGCTCGCCAGCGCACGAAGGCCTCGTTGTGCGCGCGCACATCCTGGAGCACCCTCGCCGCGATCGCGTCGACCGGGAGGCCCGCGTAGGACTGCGAAAAGAGCGTGTCGCGACAGCGCACGTGCACCGCCGAGGCCGCGCCCGCCACGGCCACGCCATACACCCACTCCTCGCCCGGTTCGAACCCCGGGAAACACAGCAGGATCCCCTCGACCCCCCAATTGAGCCGGATGTTCTCCGCGTTAAACGCGCCACCCTCGGGGACACTGCCCCCGAGGGTGACGTCGGGCAGCCCGCACTCCACGAACCCGCGGAGCAACCAGGCGTGCACGCACGAGGCGGCACCGATGGCGGGCGGGATGACCGTGGCCACGGGTGCCGCTCAACTCGCCGCGATCAGTCTTTGAAGATCGCGTTGAGGAAGTCGAGACCGTTCTCGTTCTCGCCGATCGACTGGCCGGCCTGGAGCTTCTGGCCGAGCAGGTAGGCGTCGTAGACGAAGACGAAGTTGATGAAGCCGAGGATGCCGCCGAGGCCGAAGGTGCACACCGCGACCACGATCACGCCGATCATGATGCCGAGGGTGATCATGAACTTCTTCTTCTGCCCCATCAGGAAGTAGCCGAGGCCCGGGACGAACCAGTTGGCGACAGCGAGAATGATGGGGTTGGCATCGGGCTTGGAAATCATCTGGCCCATGGAAAACTCCGGCGGGAAGGAAGGTGGCCTGCGAACTACGACGCGGCGAAGCGCCGTGTGAGCGGCGCGAGATTAGTGCGGGCTTGCTCGCCGGGCAAGGGGGACGGGGGGGGTTTTTCGCCCGGCCGGTCAGAAAAGCGGGGCCTTCACCCTACAACTCCACCGGGGTGGGGAAAACCGGGATGAGGCCGTCCTCGAAGGCGACGAACTGGTAGAGGTCGGTGCCCGCCTCCCCGTTGCTCCGTGCCACCGTGAGCTCGATCACCACCTGTCCAGCCGGCACGCCGAAGATCGCGTACTCGCCCGTCTTGCCGGTCGACTCGCCGGCCGCGAGCACCACCCCCTCGTCGTCGAGGTAGCAGGCGTCGAGCGCGAGGTCGCCCGAGACATAGGCGAGCAACTCGGCGTCGGGCAACGGCGGCCAGGAGGTAAAGTCGTCGACCCCCGGGACGACGGCCAGCGCCTGCCCGCTCACGAAGCCGCCCTCGGCCGTGTAGTTCGCGCAGGCTTCCCAGCGAGCGCGCTCCTCGGTGGCCCAGTCCTCCGTCGAGAGCCAGGGATAGCCGGCGCCCGCGTCGAAGTCGCTCACCCCGGAGGTGCCGGAGAAGGCGGTCGGAACGTAGCCGTCTTTCTCCACGCCCACGAAGAACGGGGCGCCGGCCGGCACCGTCACCGAGAAGGCCCCGTCGGCGTCGGTCGTGGCCACGCCGAAGGGCTCGCCCGCGCCGTTGAGCGCGGTGACGGTGGCGTCGCCCACGGCGTTGCCCGCGTTGGCTGGGGCGTCGAGCACCGTGCCCGTCATCTGGACCTCGGTGATCATCGGGTCGCAGGCGAGGAGGAAGAGAATGATGGTCACGACGAGTCTCCGAAGAAGTACAGCGCGAAAACCACGTCGCCGGCGTCGGCCACGTAGTGTTCCTCGGCGGTTCCCGCGTGCACGTAGATGTCGCCCGGCTGGGCGACGGCGGCGAAGTAGGTGGGGAGCCCCTCGGCGGCGCGGGCGACGGTGCCATCCTCGGCCACCACCCAGCAGGTAGCGGGCTCGTCGTTCACGGTGAGCGTGGCGCAGTCGATGTCGGCGGTGGCCGGCGTGCCGAGCACGAGCACGCCGCCGTCGCGAGCGCCGTCGACCCACCGGTCGCCGTCGCCGTCGAGCGCGTCGAACAGGTCTTCCAGCCAGGCGTCGTCGGCCGCGAAGAGCGCGCCGCTGAACCAGCTGCCGTCGTCGGCTGGCGCGTCGCCCGCCCACACCGCCGGGCGAGACAGCTCGGTGCTCACCCGGACGTTGAGCGGCGTGGACGGGACAATCTCGACCTGCCAGTAGCCCGGGTAGTCCTCGTAGGGCTGGCTCGCCGCAACCGGCTCTTCCTCGAAGGGCTCGAGCCAGAAGCTCACGTGCCCCTCGGCGAGCACGGTCTCCTCGCTGGCGTCGGGGCTCGCGTACACCCAGCCCGACCAGGTGACGGCGGTGTCGCTGTCCTCACTGCTGTAGATGCAGGCCGCGAGCAGGAGCCACATGGCTTCAGCCTAGCCTGTCCACGAGCGCCCTCGCGCCAAGCTCATGGCCGAGATGGGCCCGGACGGCGTCGTACACCAGCGCCTCGGCCTCCGCGTCGAGATGCTCGTCGAGGCCATCGCGCAAGGGCAGCCGGCGTAGCCGCTCGAGGCGCTCGATGGCCCGCAGCACCTCGGGGCCCACGCCCGCGAAGGTGAGTGTCTTGAGTTGCACGGCGGCGAGGAACGCCCGGCCGGGCGAACCCTGCGCCGCGTCGAGCACGAGGAGCGCGGTCTCCAAGAGTGCATAGAGCCTAGGCTCCGGCTGGCCCTCGTGCACGAAGGCCCCCACCAGCTCGCAGGCGTACTGCGCCAGGGCCAACCGGCCATAGTCGCCACGCAAGCCGAGCCGGGCCTCCTCCACCTCGGCGTCCAAAAGGGTGTCCATCCCGCCCTCCCGGCCTCGCAACGACAAGCGCGCCCTCGTCGCGACATCGAGCCCCCGCGGGCGCTTCTGTCCCCCGCGCAGGAAGGCGACGACGCGTCCCTCGTCGGGGACCACGAATCGCAAGATGAGATCGTTGTCGCCGTAGGGTTGTCTCGACACCACCACGCCCACGCGCTCGCGCCCCGGATCGCGCATCAGGACAGGAGCAGCGCCGCGACGCTCAGGTAGATCGTGAGCCCGACGCCGTCCATCGCGGTGGTGACAAAGGGGCCGGTGGCGATCGCCGGGTCGACGCCGAAACGCCGGAGCGACAGCGGCACGAGCGTGCCCACCAGCGACGCGCTGGTCATCCCCGTGATCACCGCCACCGCCACGCTCGCCGCCACGTCGGCCTCGCCGAATCGAAGCAGGCAGTAGCCGCCGATTGCCACCGCGAAGACCACGCCCAGGAAGAGCCCGTTGAACACCTCGGCGCCCACCGCGCGCGCCACACCGGTGTCGATGCGACCGGTCGCGATGCCACGCACCGTCACCGTGGCGGCCTGGATGCCGACGTTGCCCTCCATGCCCATCACGATGGGGATGAAGCCGGCGAGCACGATCTCCGCCTTGATCATCCCGTCGAAGGCCGAGATCAGCTCGCTGATGAGCAGGCCGCCGAGCAGCGTGATGGTGAGCCAGGGGAGCCGTCGTAAGGCGTTGCGCACACGCCCGCCGGGCTCGTCCTCCGTCTCGCGCACACCGGCCATGAGCAGCATGTCTTCGGCGGCCTCGTCCTTGATGACGTCGATGACGTCGTCGACCGTGACAATACCCAGCAAACGCCGCGCCTCGTCAACCACCGGCACGGCGAGCAAATCGTACTTGGCCGCCACGCGCGCCACTTCTTCCTGGTCGGTCTCCGCGCGCACGCTCAGCACGTCGGTGGACATGATGTCGGCGAGCTTGGTGCTCGGCGGGTGAGTGAGCAAGTTGCGCAGCGAGGTGACGCCCACCAGCTGCCCATCGTCGTTCTCGACGTAGGCGTAGTAGATGAGCTCGTGGTCCGCTGCTTCCTGTACGGCGGCGATCGCGTCGCGACAGGTGAGGTTGTCCTGGAGCCGAAAGGCGAGCGGCGACATGATGCCGCCGGCGGTGTCGGAGGCGTAGCCGAGGAGCTCCTCCACCTCCTCGCGGGCCTCGCCCTGCATGCGCTGGAGGATGCTCTCGCGTAGCTCCTCGGGCAGGCGGCCGAGAAGGTCGGTCTGGTCGTCGGCGGCGAGGTGCTCGAAGAGCGCCACGAAGCGCTCCGGCGGCATGTCGCCGGCGATGTGCAACAGATCGTCGCCCTGCAAGGACGTGAGCACGGCAGCCGCCATGCCGTCGTCTTTGACGTTGGCGAAGACGAGGCGCTGCTCCGGCGCCGTGAGGTGGCCGAGGACGGCGGCTAGGTCTTCAGCGCGAGACTTGGCGATGACCTTGGCGAGCGGCGCGGCGTGGCCGCGTCGTGCCAGGCGCCGGATCGCGTCGACCCGCTGGACGAGGAGGTTCTCGGCCATAGGCTACCCTCCACGGTCGTCCTCGAACACGATCCGCCGCGGTCGCGATTGCGCGCCGAGTGGCCGGAGGGTGTTCCCGTTGTACACGAGCGTGACGCCGCTCAGCTCGTCGAGCTCCACCTCGAGACGGTCATGCGCCGCGAACTTCACCTGCTTACCCGGGGCGAGTTTCCCCTCGTGCACCGGTCGACCGTCCGAGCTTACCCGGGCCCCGACACCGCTCGCCGACGTGATTAGCAAGACCTGGTCGGGCGGAACGCCCAGCGCCTCCTCCCCGTCGGACCGCAGCCCACGAGCGGCCAGGAACACCGCGAGCAGCACCGAGGCGGCCAGCGCGGCGTAGAGTGCCTGGCGCGA
>SXGT01469478.1_pt1 | contig 49107 bp, 44 predicted proteins | sample 3176221 | NCBI WGS metagenome assembly SXGT01 (sample SAMN11356862, study PRJNA531348) | freshwater metagenome | isolation source: freshwater sample F1-120 | place: China: Fuxian Lake, Yuxi | collected 2017-12-25
CAAATTGTTAAATGATCTTATTAATAGCTAGTATCAAGTATGACGGAAGCCGCAGTTAAACCGCATGCAACACGGAACTTGAATCTGGATCTGCTTCGTGGGCTGGCATTGATGATGGTGCTGGTCGACCACATCGAATCGCATGCTGACGCGGGCTTAATTAGTCGATGGTCACTCAAAGAGTTCGGGTTTTCCGATGGAGCAGATCTGTTTGTCTTCCTGTCTGGTTACGTTTTTGGATTAGTCTACTACCCACGTGTTTACTCTTATGGGTTAAGGAAGTCCGGACTTCATGCACTATACCGCTCCTTTCAGATCTACATTGTTTATCTTGCCACTGTACTAGTCTTGCTGGACATCGGATACTGCTTCGGCCATCTCTCGCCATTATTGAAAATGCGACTTGCTCTTTACAGGGGCGGAAGCGAGTGTGTGTGTTCGTCCCTTGTTATGGCTTATCAACCATACGGTATTGGTATTCTTTGCTTCTACGCTTTGATACTGCCTTGGATGCCACTCATGCTTTGGTTTTTTTCTGTTCATCCAATTCTTGCGACAGTAGTATCATTTTCAGGCTACTTGTATGCGCAAACCTTTCCTTATGCATCGCTCCCTAGCTTCCCGGGAGAACCGGTTTGGAATTTCAATCCCCTCGCATGGCAGTTCCTCTTCTTCCTTGGGCTGGCTTGCTACGCTGTGCAGCCCAAAAAGGCTGAACTTCGAAGCCAAAATATCAGATTCACTCTTGCATCTTCGGTATTGTTGTTCTCCATGGCTCTTAAATTAGGCTGGCTTGAATCCATATTATCGAGTTTCTCAATCAGTCAGATTTCCTCTTGGGCGAATGTAGCGAGTAATAAAAGTTGCCTCGGTCCTTTGCGGATTGTTCATTTTCTGAGTCTTGCATTCGTATTCTCTTGCCTAGCCCCCAGTTCCAACTCACCGGTTTGGCGAAGCAAATTTCTGCAGCCATTGGTAGTCTGTGGACAACATTCTCTGCACATCTACGCGCTGGGCGTGGTACTGCTCTTCGTTTCCATAATCGTTTTTGATCTATACGGTAGTCAAGCTTGGCTCGTTCTCACAATCATTGTGATCAGCATGCTGAGCAGCATCACACTCGCGTTTTCCCTGCATAGATTGAAGAAGTGAGATGATCAATAAACGTCAACAGAACGACCAGCAGTTTGATACTCCGATAGTGCCGCCTCCCTCCCAAACTCAGGAAAGTGACGCGCCACACGCCACACCGACATGGCATCGCCGGACTGTCGCTTCTCTCCTCATTTGTCAGGCATTTTTATTGGCGTGGATTGGGTGGATCAAAGCACCTGTCTTCGATGAAATCGCGCATGTGCCTTCCGGGCTTAGTCATTGGGCGACGGGAGATTTCTCTCTGTACCGTGTAAATCCGCCGTTGATTCGTATGTTAGCGACTATACCCCTACTTGCTATTCAGCCGAAAACTGATTGGAAGGGCTACTCCGAAGATCCTTATGCTAGGCCGGAATTCATCATTGGCCGACGTTTTATGGACGCCAATGACCTAAACGCTTTCTGGTATTACACGCTTTGCCGCTGGATGCTCATTCCGATAGTCCTTTTTGGCGGATGGATATGCTACTTATGGGCGAGTGAACTTTTCGGCCGTCGCTCCGGAATTGCTGCTCTTGCCCTCTGGTGTTTTTCTCCCAACATTCTTGGTTGGGGTGCCATCAATACACCCGACGTAGGGGCGGCTGTTTTCGGAGTGACAGCCGTTTACACGTTTCGGAACTGGCTGTTGAGACCATCCTGGGCCACCTGTTCCCTCGCCGGCACGTGCTTGGGAGCTGCTGAGTTGACAAAGTCAACCTGGATCATTCTCTTCGAACTATGGCCACTGGCATGGCTCTCATGGCGTATTTTCTCGAGACATTCCAGCTCTCCTCAGCCCTCTGCTCTCCAGTTGGCGGGCGTCCTACTTCTGGGTCTTTATCTTCTCAATCTCGGCTATGGATTTGAAGGAAGCTTCTCTCGCCTCGACAGCTTCAAATTCATTTCAGAATCTCTCGGTGGAACTGGCGCGCACGAGATACCCGGGAGCCGATTTGAAAACACATCACTTGGCTGGATTCCGGTTCCGCTTCCAGCGAACTATGTGAAAGGAATTGATGTTCAAAAGTATGACTTCGAAGTCGGAAAATGGTCTTATCTTCGCGGAGAAACCAAACACGGTGGTTGGTGGTATTGGTACATCTATGCTTTGCTGGTAAAATCCCCACTGGGCACACTCTTTCTACTCGCGGTCGCTTCGGTCCTTTTTTGCTCACGTCGTTTTCGGGTCGCATGGCGAGAAGAGCTTGCGCTCATATTACCAGCACTCGTGGTCCTGGTATTTGTAAGTTCCCAGACTGGCTTCAACCGATACTTACGGTATGTCATCCCGATCATTCCGTTCTGCCTGATTTTTGCCAGCCGCGTTTTCAACGAGAACGTGTTGCGATACAAATTGCTCCGCCTAGTTGGGACGATCGTCGTGATAATATCCGCCATTGAGAGCTTGTGGGTTTACCCGCACTCGATGTCGTTCTTCAACCGGGCCGTTGGCGGCCCCACTGGCGGACCTTCCCATTTGCTAGACGCCAACATCGACTGGGGTCAAGATCTACTCTTGCTTAAAGACTTTGTACGTAAGCATTCTGAGATCGGAACAATTCGCCTTGCATACTTCGGTATGGCCGAACCAGAATGGGCTGAATTTCCCTTTGAACCCGCCCCTAAAGCTGATGAGTTGAACGGCAACCCTCCACCGCCGGGTTGGTATGCGGTCAGCGTCAACCATGTCTACGGCTATCGGCATAATGAGCATGATAAGCCCTGGTATGCTTATTTTGCGCAGTACCAGCCTCGCTCCCACCTTGGCTATTCTATTTATGTGTACGAAATCAATGGCTCATCGAAATCAACACCGCAGACAAGGAATGTGAATCGCATGGCACCAAGAATACAATGATTTCGAGAAACTTGCTTCCGCCACACCCACCCTTCTCTCCATCAAATTAACACAAAATAAATTTGACAAATTTACAGAGCGACAGTAATCTGAATATCCGAAATATATGTGCAGTTGCTGTTTGTGGTGCAATTATGCTTGAAGGCTGCAACAATGATGTGCCGTATCGAATTATCAAGATCGCTGCGTTCGTGTATTTTCTTATTTTGATGCCTGTGACATTAGCTTTTGTAGCAATGAGTCTGCTAGCAGTGAGAGGGGTGGATGACATGGCTGCTACTGCATGGGCAGAGCACCGACGGGCCTGCATTCAAGCTCCGGCTGCTAAATATCATCTTGACCGTTCGCGTGCGGTGCGTGGAGCAGTCTATGGTCCCGATGGGAAGCCGGTAGAGGATAGCTTGGTCCGATGCATCCGAGCGAAATCATTGCTCTTGAAAGCAAGCAACTTTCCGCCGGTTCCGGAGTTGTGGTCGGATCTTGTTGAAGCTGAGACGCGGACCGACAGTCATGGCAGATTTGAATTTACTCATCTCGATGAAGGCTGTTGGACCATTTGCACATCGGCAGCTGGTCTTGCCCCAGACGTGCAGAGTTTAGTGCTTGTTCAAGACGGAAGTGGCGCCAGCTTGGATATCAATCTAACCCATCCCAAGACTTTACGCGTAGTACTGCAAGGCTTCGATAAGCGTCCGCGGCGTGTCTACCTAGTTCCGTACCGATGGTGGCCCGAACTTTTATCACGAGACTTTGTTGGAACTGAGCAAGAACTCATGTTCACGGAAATCGGAGGACCATTTGCCAAGGGGCTGATAGTGGTCGCTGATCTCGATGGAAAGTCAAACTGGCTTCCCAAGTTTGCTTACAACCTAGAGCAATCGGACGAAGCAGTCGTGTTAGCTGATGACGACTTGGCTATGTCATCTTTGAGCGTTCCTGAAACAACGAGTTTGTTGCGATGGAAGACGGAGATCTCAGAGGCAGAGCGATTGTTCTTTGGCTTGCTGACTCCCGTCGCACTCTTTTGTAATCCTGAAAGCTTACTTCGGAAGGCTGCTAACGGGCAACACGGAGATTCGCTCACCCTAGAAGAAAACAGGGTTTTGCGAGGTTTTGGTCCAAATGCATATGTGCCCATGCTCATCGAGTCGCAAAGTGGTGATGCCTGGTTGGAATACACAAGCGAGGCTTCAGAATTCGAATTGAAAAACATCTCTAATGGTACGTATCGTGTTCGAGCTTTGGATTCGTTTGGCCGTTTGACATTTGCTCGCGGTGCTGTCGTTAACAATTCCCCTGATACAGAACTTGCAGTTCGGCCTATCGCCCACGTTCTTGTCGATGAACCACGAAGTCGTGAAGTGATGGGTACCGTTCGATGGGAAGATGGGAGCCCGGCAGTTGGAGCCAATGTTTTTCTGCAGGACGCGGCAAGTTTTCGTCGTTTCCTACAAAAAGTGGACGTGAATCGGAACGGTTTTTTTTATGTCCCCGAGGTTCCTGCATCAAGATATGTCGCCTTTGCTATGCCTCCAGATGACGAGCAAGCTATGAAGAATTTCGTCAGTTTTGACGTCAATGAGTTGCCGCGTGAAAAATGGGCTGATCTAATTGTTTCCAATCGTCGCATCGTTGGGAAGCTTCCAGATACTCGCTTTTGGCAGCGTATTGAATTGCTTCGTGAGGGTCAAGAAGATCAGAAAACTGTCGTATGGACGATTTCCCCAATCAAGAACAGAGACTTTGAAATTTCCAATGTCCTGGCCGGAAAATATAGTATAAGAGCGATCGGAGAAAGCGATGCCTCAAACGTCATATCTCTCCCCTTTGATATCGCTCAAGAATCAAGCACAAATGTTCGCTGGCCTGAATAGAGTCTCGTGTCCCTCTTCCCCTGAATCTGGAGCGTAATGCAAATGCGAATGTTCATTCTACGTGTGACTGCTATCGGCCTCGTAGCTTTATCTTTAATCCAATTTTTGGATTCGGAGAGTCGAACCACAGAAACCTCTGAACTCGAAGCATCACTATTCGACAATGGTTCTCTACGCCACGCAAATGCAGCAATTCATATGAATGCCAGTTCGCTCGATGTTAAGCCAGCAGTAGACCGCTGGACTCGTGGTGATCAAGTTCTTGACGGAATTGGTTCATTGGTAAGTCTGGTATCGTTCAATTCAGTTGCCTACGCACAGGCCCAGCCACCAACATCGGCAGCCTCAGGAACTGGCGGTCCGGTTGGGTGCTCAGCGTCAGGGGCAAGTACAGCCCAGACGCTTTCATGTTCTACAAATCAAGACTCGGGAGCGGTGGATGGATATGGCTCTTGGTGCTCCACTGCTGCCGCCGGTCCTGCCGGAACAGGAACAGCCGTTTGCTCGGCGTATGAACCTCCTACACCGCCAGTCGGTGTAGGAAGTGATAACACTCCCTGTTCTGCGGCAGGCAACGGTTCTTCGATTCCGGGAGCGGTGAATTACTGCTCCGCCGGCGGAACGACTGGAGCAGTTGGCTGCAGCACTGCGGGGGGGCAGAACAATGGAACCAATTCGGATGGTGCAGTCGTTTGCAGTGCAACTGGAGCTGTAGTCTCGGGCAATAGTTGCTCAGCAACTGCAGGTGGAGCAAGTATAACCTGTTCCACGAATGCGGGCCAACATCAGGCATGCAGCGCAGGCCAGACTTCCGGTACAAATTCAGCAAGCTGTTCAGCTACCGGAACTTCGACCGGCGGAGCAACAGCGATGTGCTCAGTGAGCGCCTCGGCAACATCAGGAGGCCACAACAACAAATGTTCCGCTGTTGCGTACAACCCTCCGCTACCGCCTGGAGGTACAGATTCGAGTTCGGCAAATTGCTCTACTAGCGGAACAACCAACGCGACCTGCTCAGTTGCCGCAGGAAATACCGGAGGAGAGAACAACACCGCTTGTACTGTAATACCTTTCGGCTCCAATACACCGCCGGCAGGCTATGCCTGTAGTGCAACCGCTGGAGCTGCAGCAAATAGCTGTAGTGTGATTCAAGCAGATGGTACAGCTACGGGACCCACCGGCACGCCACCGACTTGTGGAGGCCCAATTCACGGTCACTAAGATATAAAGTATTTGGGCTAGATGACGCTCCTGGTAAATTATGGCGTGGATTAATGTTCCCAGCCACTTCTTTAATACACAAACAAAACATGCCTTTGATTCTTTGTATGAATCGGGAGCGTAGTTAAAACTACTTACAGGAGAAAAATATGTCCAAAGTACTTTGGAGTGGAGCCGTTTTATCTTTAATAATTATAAATATAGCTTTGTTGAGTCGCACGCGTGAACATGTCGGTCCTTGGAATGAAGATTATAAAAAAACTGATTCGAAAGAAATGCAGAATCTTAGGGCAGGGCGGCGTGTGAATTCACTATTCATCACGCATGAACCATTTGATCTAATTGGAGCACTCGTAACGAACCGGCATTGGAATGAAGTTCTTCAGCTTGACGAAGATCAAGCCGAAGCCATCAAGAAACTAGACAACGTTCTTCAGAATGCTCGTGAGTTCATGTGGAAAGGCGATGCTGATCATCCTGTGGACGATCTTGAATCGTATAAAGCTTATCTGGCTCGTAGCGATCAAAGACGTAGCTCTTCTATCCGGCATGGACAGCGAATGGTATCTCTCGGACTACTTACAGAGCGTCAGTCCTCATTTGTTCTGCAACGGTATTTAACGCAGGGACGACCAATGCAGAAATTGTTCGACGAAAATATTCAGGAACTTCTGGCTATTACGGCAGCGCAGAATAGGCAGTTGACTCGAGTGGCAATGGATGAGAATGCCGATACGAGCGACATTAAGTTCATCGAAGCGGCAATGTCTCCCGACGACAAGATCAGAAAACAAGCAGGAGCCTTTTTGGAAGAAGCGGCGGCCAAGGGAGAATTGGCAGCCAAAGCGGTTTTGACTCCCGAGCAGCTAGCGACATGGTCGAAATTAACCGAGCAACGCTCCTTGCCGCTAGAGAGACCTGAGATTCCGACTCCTCCTGCCGAAATTCTGTCGAGAATTCAGCTGGCCCAGATTTCGCCGGTATTTCGCGAATTAAAGAAGAAGGCAGATGGTCTCCAACTTGCCAAAGAGCAACAGGAAGCACTTCTCGATTTAGAAGACGTGGTTCGCAAAGGTCTTTATTGGATGAGCCTTGCCAGTACTGACACCCCTATACCAAATAGCAAGAACAATCTATTTGCGCAGAAACTCTCAGAATCGCAAAGGTCATTCATCAAGCATGCTGAACATGTTGCCCTGAAAGGGATTTTAACTCAGGACCAGGCCAAGGAAATTCATGCCGCCGTCAACTAGCGACGAGATTCTGGAGCAGCGACCAAAACGTTTCGTTGTTAGAATAGCTGAGGGTTCTCAAACTTACATTTTGAGAGTTTTGATAACGTTTGTCGTCCTTGTGGGCCTGCTCTGGCTCGACGGTCAATTTGGTCCTACGACGTTCCTTTTGCGCCGGTTCTCAGCAGCTTTACTCTTAGCAGCTGTCTCATTCATAGTGATTCGAGAGAAAATCAGGATTATAAACGCGGTACTACTCGCGATTATCTTAAGCTTTATTGCTATCGCACCGACTATACCCTTAGTCCTGCTGGCTTACGTCTTAGCAATCTGTTCCATCAGCCGAACTTACCATATCGATGTTGCTTATCTACCAAATGGACTGGCACAGGCTTGCTTTGCTTATATTGGATTTCGGTTTTTTGGAGAACTGCTTCCGCCAATTCGTGTGTTAAACGAGAAGCTTTATGAAATAGTGAAAGCATATCTTCGTTTTGCAACAGGAACTGAGCATAATTTGGGAATGACGGCATTGGGATTCCCTGCAATCAGTCTCGCATTAATATATCTATTTTGGAGATGGCGAGTTTCTGCGTCAGGCGCGAGGCTCATTGCCATGCTTATGCTTTTATTGACTTGGTTTATATCGTTGCCTATTCTGGTCATTAAATCACCAGGAGCGTTGGACATTTTCTCGCGAGGTGCTGGTTTAGGGCTGCTAGGACTCGCAGTCGCCGTATTAATTGACGCCTTAGCGTCATCCAAGCCTAGATTAGCTCAATCAAATAAAAGTCAGATGCTTTTAGTTGTCTCATTTTCGTGTGCAACCTGCATCCTTGGCGGAGCCATACTTGTTGGAGTGATTAATCCTTTCTATTCAGCTAAGAGCATCCTTGTGCATAACCGAGGAGGCTTAGATTGGGATCGGCCTGTATTCGGAAAGTTTGGCGCATTCAGCGGTGGAATGTTTGGATTGCTACCGGTTTATGTGCGGGCAAATGGCTACCAGTTCGAAGTATTAGATAAAGAAGAAATAACATCTACGGATCTCCTTGGATTTCAAACACTCGTTTTGATCAATTCTCCAAAGAAGTGGACGAGTTCTGAGAAAATGACAGTAATGGCCTTTGTGGCAGATGGAGGGAGCCTTTTAATTCTTGGCGATCACACTAATGTGTTCGGCTTGATGGATGGGTTTAATACTCTGCTAGCAGAATCTGGAATCCAATTTAAATTCGATTCTGCGTACCATGCGCGTTCAACATGGCGAGGATGTTATTCTGCTGCACCTGATGCGGTCGCTGCTGGTTGGAGTCTCGAGGGGCCAGGAATGGGAATTGGCGCCTCTTTGGATCTTCAGGGATGGTCACGTCCTCTTCTGAGTGGACGCTATGCTCATTCAGATATCGGATCCGAGTCAAACGTCATCGGTAGTTTCCTGGGAAACTACAGTTACGACCCTGGAGAAGAGCTTGGTGATGTTGCAATGATTGCATCAGTGGTTCACGGCCGTGGAAGAATAGTCGTGTTTGGTGATACATCGCCTTTCCAGGGGAGCCAGAGCTATTCTTTTCCTCGGACTGTTGGACCAATTCTCAGTCTGCTATCTCGTCCCGCCACCATATTCGAGCAAAACATTGTTCGGTTTTGGGTTGCGATGCTTTGGCTGGTTATGATTCTCACCTTGTGGGTACTTTGCTTGGATTTATTCTCGACTTCTATCATTTTATTTTCGCTATTTCTAAGCATGAGCATAAGTGGATGCATAAATCGATTCACTTTAAGCTCTCCAATCAGTATCGATTCCGACTGCGTTCTTATTGATAACACACATCTCCCGGCTGTTGGTCACTATGCAGCACGATTCAATCCTTCAGGACCACTCGAAACAAACTTGCTCCGATGTGGCTTACGCACAGTTCATCTCGATAGTTGGGACATTGCTAAAATCTCCAAAGCGAAAGGTATCGCATTTATCGCTCCTCAGAGACCGTTCACACGTTCCGAAGTGGATAGCTTGCTTGAATTCGAAAAAAGCGGGGGAATTGTTCTGCTCGCTGTAGGCCATGCCGAATCGCCCCCATCGCAATCTCTTTTGAGTGCTCACGGATTGAAGTTGGAGGGCCGCCCTCTCGGCACCGTTCCCAAAGTTATCGATAATCAGGGGCAAGAGAGACCACGGTTCCTTGATGCTTGGCCTATTGTCAGCACTTCAGGCGCCGACTTGACAGTAAGTTCGGATATCGAAGTGCTATATCGTACTGAAGATGATATTACCGCGCTCTTCTGCAGAAAGGGCAGTGGAGGACTACTCCTTATTTCTGACAGCAGGTATTTCTCTTCAATGAACGTCGAAGACGTGGCAGGACATTGGATGGGAAATCTTGCATTCATTTACGAAGTCTTCAGGAAATATTTGGCTGCTGACCCCGATAGCGTACAGCCACTATTCAACTCTCCGACAAAACCTGAATGACAGGTGAGCGAAAAAATGCAATCAGCAATCCGCGCGCAAGCCACCAAGTCTTCGAAAGTCGACAGCATCTTTAATTCTAACGACCGATGGCAATTGTATTCCCCCCCGCTTGGAGTTGCGGCAGCATTGATTGCTGCTGCCTGGTCGTTCATTGACCCCCTCTATGGGCCATCACAGCCTTATTTGGCAGGAGGCACAGCGACTATAGGAATAAGTCTTCTTGCGCCGAGCCTCATTAGACATCGGACTCGACTTCAGTTCGTGTGCTGGATGCTACTTATCGGAATGATTAGTACGGTTTGCCTAACAACTCTGGATCGAATTCTCGGGCCGATGGAGGCTCGCATTGGACCTCTAGGATTTTATGCTCAAATTGTTGCTCCGTTGCTTGAACTAACAGGCTATCCAGCGGGTATCCACGGGGAGCATCTTAGCGTCACACACCCAGATGGCCTCGTACAAATACTTCCTTCTTTCGAGAAACTGGGGCTGTATTCTTTAACGTCACTGTATTGTCTTTGGACGGTGTTGCGAGTCGTTTTGGATGGCCGCCGACTTTTCGATATCGCGGTTACTGGAGTTTTATTATTTCCTGCAGTGGCACTTGTTCGATTCTTCATCTGCTCACTGCTTTTTTTGGAGTATGACAATGTCCTGACCGGGCAGAACGGATTCACAGCTTTATCGATCTACAACAGTCACATAGTAGATTCCGTTACACTAGTAGCCTCTGGCTTTATTCTTGACTTCATAGCATCACGAATGGTGACAAGTATCGAAATTCCGCATCAGAGTCTTTCCTTCAAACGACTAGGGCTTTTTTCTGCAGTTTTTTTGGGACTAGGGCTTTTAATGGGCTTTACGATTTGGCTCACCCCTCCTGGGAAGCAGAAGTCCGGAAGAGTTTTATTCGACGATCGCTTCTGCGGTGTGTGGGAGCCGACTGCACGACAACTTGATACAGAGTGGTATGGGGACTTTTCCACCTATAGCTTTAGCTCTTTGGCGGAGTGGCTGGGACATTGGTTTGTTGTCGATGTTAACACCCGGTATGAATATACTGACAGTTTTCTGGCACAGTATGATGTTCTTGTTATAAAAACTCCGGTGTTGCCTATCCCTGCATCAGAGCGTGAAGCAATTGATCGCTTCGTCACATCAGGTGGTGGTCTGCTACTCGTTGGCGATCACACGAATTTACTAGGTATGGGAACCCACTTAAACTCACTTTGCGAAAAATACGGCATCTCATTTCGCTATGACTCCGTCAGCGATGCAACTTCAGGCGGATTTGTAAATTTCTTTGCGCCAAGCATAGGAAAAAGTCCTTCAGCAATTCACGTAAAACATTTACAGTTTATGACATCATGTTCGCTTGAAGTGAGTATCAATGCGGAGCCGATAATTGTAGCCTCGGGTTGTCGACGTGACCCACATGATTATGCAAATCCGAGCTTTTTTGGCAGGAGCGGCCCGCACCCTGAACTCTCTCATGGCTCAACTGTCTTGGCAGCATCGGCGCGCGCTGGAAAGGGTACAATAGCAGCCTTTACCGACAGTACAGTTTGGTCCTCGTTTGCCGTATTCCAGTTCGACAGGGAGAAGCTAGCGGCAGATCTTGTCAATTTGCTTAATCGGGACCATAGTTTAGCGGGCCCTGTTCTAAGAGTGATCGCTGTAATCACCTTGGTGCTGACTGTGTCATTTTGCTACTGTAGTGTGCAATTAACTGAAGCCAGGCTCGGCCTCATTGGACTATTTATAGGTGGATGGGGTGGCGTGCTTATTTCCGATCGAGTTCATGCAGACTTATATGACTTGGGGCCATCTCGATCACCAGTTCATGAAGTAGCCTTTCTTTGGCAAGGCGGTAGCTGTGCTTTTCCACCGGTTCTTGGTGATACAGGTTCTCTTCCTATGGATCGCGCGTTCGACACACTTTTTGTTTCTGTGCAACGCTTAGGATTTGTCCCTCGAGTGGCCTATACCTATGACAAAGATCTTTTTACTAGTGACACTCGAGTTCTTTTCGTGATTGCTCCAGTGATGAATCCACCTCGTTCGACGTTGTCTCGGATCCAATCTTTCGTGCAGGAAGGGGGGATGCTAATTATTCTCGATGATGGCAGGTTAGGCGGAAGCGGCAGCGCCGGAGATTATTTGAAGACCTTCGGCGTGCATCTCAAATATACAGTGAGTTCTACGGCCTCAAATCAACCACACGTTCATAGTTCTCTGGAGGGATTGTCGGAACTGAAGGACACGCCAGCATCGGACGTGTTTGTCGGTTATCAGGCTTTCGGGGATGGGCATGTCGTTTACATGCGAGAAGCCTCAGAGTTTTCAAGGGCTAAGATGGGACATTGCTTTTCGCGTCCTGGGAAGTCTGCATCCGAAAGATACAAGACAATATTTTGGCTTCTCACGAACATCTTGAAGCCGGTAGAAAATGATCGAAGGTATTACGGAATCTGCGAATAAAGTCTCGATATGACATATCGAGAAAGTCGACGCGATTTCATATTCATGCATAAACAATAACTTTGAGCTTCCACATCGCGTTCACTCTTGATATTCAAGTAACAAGTTAGAGGAGGTGAGAGTATTAAGGAATGCAAGAACTTATCTTATTCCAAAGCAAACGAAATAATTATTCTTTCAGATATGTTCTTGTCGCATTTTTATGTCTGGGGGCGTTGGTCGCGTTTTTTGTGGTTGGGCTCGATGTCCTAAAGCAATTTTGCCTCGCATTGGAAACTAACGTACCGATCAGCTCTCTCTACCAGTTTCGAGCGAGGAAACTCACAACTCAACTATCAGGAAGCAATAATCTAGTCCAGTTAAGATACCGTCTGATGAGTCCTGCTAAATTATCCGCTGAAAAGGCGCCAGTGTTAATTTTTTTGCATGGCAAAGGAGCTCGTGGCTCGGATAACGTGCGACAACTACTATCCTTACCACTATTGCTCCAGGAAGAGCCGTATCGCAGTAAATTTCCGTGTTATGTACTCGTACCACAGTGCCCTAACACTCATGATTGGAAATCGTACAACATTTTCAAACCTCCCAATAACTTTCAGCATCCCATCATGGCGATGCTTAATGATGTCCTCCAAAATCACCCTGCCGACCCTAATCGGGTCTACCTATGTGGATTCTCGATGGGCGGGTACGGATGTTGGGATTTGGCCACCCAGTATCCAGAACGTTTCGCTGCACTCGTCCCAATTGCTGGCGGCGGAGACGCTGCACGAGTCTACGCTCTTTCCAGGACACCGATCTGGAACGTTCACAGCCGAGACGACCAAACAGTTCCAGTCACGCAATCACGGGATCTTATAAATGCCTTGAAAAAAGCTGGTGGCAATCCGAAATATACGGAATATGCTAACGCTGGGCATGGTGCCTGGCAGCCAGCGTTTCGCGATTCGGACGAAATCCTGACGTGGATGTTTCAGCAATCTCGAACACAGTCACCAGATGTTAAAGATGGTCGCAACGAAGCAAACTTTATTTGGTGACCTATTCCATTTATTCGAGAGGGAGACTTTTACGAGTAGTAGCTTAACAATCGCTAAAGACGCCAGTTTTGGTATTCCTTTAGTTCCGGCAAAGTCTTGTTTACGGAAGTAAGCTGAGCATCAGCAAACGTCATACTATTGGGGCCATAAAGTCGAGCATGTCGTGGACCTTGAATCACCGAAGTCACTGCTGACCTTTACCGACTGCCAAGAAACAGGCGTGCGGACGTACTCCCCAAGCGTCAAAGTAACGCCAAAGATGGCCGTCGCCACCGGCAGGACAAGTTTCAAGAAAATGAGCAAACCTTCCGCGCGAACCGTCGTGGCGTTCCGCGCGAGAAAGGAAGGCAGTTACAGCGTCTACGCAGTGAACAGGTGGAACGCAGCTTCGTGCACGTGTGTGATACCGGCGGCGCGAGGTGGACCTGGCTACGCGATGGCATCGGGAAGGTCAAAATGCGTTTTCTGATTACAGCAGCAGCCAGAAACCTGAGTCTGATGATGCATTACTCGTAAGCGTCGGCAAACCGCGCGTTCCCCAAGACGCGATCAATCATCTCGGTATCTCTCAACCACCCGCTTCTGCTACGCCGCCTGATTTTTCCCGAGTATGGAAGGAGCACTTCCCTCACCGAACAACTCACCATTATCAACAGCCGCTACAACATCACCTGATGGGAATTGAAGCGATTACCAAAATCGCCAGTTTCTGACGCTGCTGCAGTGATGGCCAAACTTCTGCGACAGAAGCAAGCTGTGCATTCTCAGATGGCAAACCACGACAATTCGAGCAAACCAAGTGCTGAGCTTTTACTGACTCGGCAATGGGCTGTTTTTGTAAATCTATGCCGTTCAGAAGCTTGCAGATCTCCTCCGCGGAGTTCGAATCCCCCTCCATCACCGCAAATGCACTGCACGTAAAGTTACATTTACGAATTAGCAAAGTCTCATTATAAGCAAGACTCATTGCTCGATGCTGTGAATGTTGGAAGCAAGTATCGCAAAGCTTCTATTATTTCAATTTCTTGCGAAGGCAAGACTGGTTCGGCACAAATGGACGCAAATGATTGGTTCTTGGCCCGCTGTGCGGAGCATCCAGACGGGATCTGCTACTACCTGCAGGACGCTGAGACTGCCGACAGTCTTCGTTTTCTTTTCCAGGGCATTTCCGAAATTGAATTAGAACACGAGCGACAGCACGCCGAAAAGTACTCCCGATACAATACTCTCGGGCATTCACCTAATTATGAGTTTGTCGCTCATCCCTTGAAAATTTCTCGTCCGGCGAGCGGCAGAAGCGTTGAACGATTCCAGGCTTTGGAAATGGAGCCGTCGTTTGTACAGTCCGTCGCAACCATTAATTTCGATGGAGTCGAGAAGCTCGCCGAAGGGCATTGGGCGGCTAACGGCAGATTCATTGTCAATTCGAATTTCCTGCGCGAGATGGAAAGAATTCGACTCGCGTGGGGTGCTCTTCCCAAAAGCAGCCGCCCGCTTTTTCCTATGAATATCCGCTCCTTACGAACGTTGGGAGGCTCGCCGTCCAATAGATTCATTAGTCAGTTTCAATCGTTCGCAAGACGGTGGCGAATCCAGCAGATCCTGATGTGGCACTTGGTTGATCTCGATCCTGTGTTCCTGGTTCCCAAAAAGGATCTACACGTGATGTATAAATCACTACGGGCCAGTCCAGAACTTCCGACGGCTTTCTCACTGAGTTCCGTGGCGCCCCATTCTCGCGGTAAAATCTATCGCGACCATCGAGCGCGGTCCGAAGCCGATGGAATCTATGATCATAATTATATCCAAACGTATATTGCTTTCATGCGAATTCATCACTGGCAACGAGTCTTAGATTTACGTTATCCAACTCTTGAGCGTCCTCGTGATTTCGTTACTCGACGCAATTTCCTCATTGCAGAGCTCTGTGGCCTCTCTGGAGACCGGATCAAAAAATTGATGAACAGGATGGCACAATTCCGGGCAGGATCATTGTCGACCCTAAAGGGAATGCGTTGAGGTCGGGGAGCCGCCGTTTGCTGGCTGCTTGACTACTAAATTTTGCTCCAATTCGCACCATAATAAATTAGATGCGGTGCGCTAATCCTCGGCCATTGCCGAATGCTTCACTTTTTGCTGGCTGACGCCCTATCGCGGTCGCCATTCCGCTACTTCGGTCGCGGTACGCCTACCGCCAGCCATCTTCTGTCTGAACTCGTCTTCTGCATATTGCGACGAAAGTCTTGCGCAAAAATGCGCCCCCGACAACCTTTTGGATCCCTAATAGTCTGTGCCCATCTTTACCTGAAGGAGCACAGATATGACTTATCACAATCGCGATCGAACGTCTGCCGACGACGAACTCTATCTCCTCACGACCCTAGAAGCAGCGGAGCTGCTTCGGGTCAAGCGTAAAACTCTCTACCAGCATGTTGCTCGCGGCGACTACGAAGGTGCTTGCAAGAAACAAGGCAAGCACCTCGTCTTCCATCGCCGGCGGTTGCTGAAACTCGTTGATCACTCATTCGACAGAAAAGGAAAAAAAAGATGACCAAGTTTAGATTGAAAATAGGAGCCCGCGTCACCGTTTGCCAACGCGGGCAGATCTACCACGCCGAATACTATGAAAACGGCAAACAGAAGCGTGTTTCGCTATCCACCAAAAATCTCAAAGTCGCCAAAGAAAAGGCGATCAAGATTGATCACGCCTTGGTGAATGGCGAGTCCAATCAAACGACCGACCTTTCTCTTGTGGAAGCCATCGAGCTCTACATCGATTGGCTAAGGACGGAACGACGAGCCAAGAGTTCTATCCAACGTTACCAAGGGGAATTGAATTCGTTTCACGTATTCTGTGGCATCAAAAAGATTCTTCGCTTGTCGCAGATCAAGGCGTCAACATTTGACGCTTACCGAAGTGATCGCACTTCAGAAGTTGCTGCCAAGACGCTCTACCATGAATCCGTTGTCATCAAGCAGTTTCTCACGTGGTGCGAGTCGCGCAGCTATCTTTTGAAGAGCCCTTTAATCAAAGTTCGCATTACCAAACCTCCGCTCGTGAAACGAACGCCGCTCAAACACGAGCAACTTGTTGAGATTGTCCGCAAGCTGCCACGCCACCATCAACTGGTCGTCCTGACGTTGGCCCATTCCGGGTTGAGAGTCGGAGAGCTGCAAAGACTGCAGCCCAACGACGTGAACGTTGAGGCTGGATGGTTCGCAGTTGAATCGCGCGAAGGCCTCGAAACCAAAACTCGCGAATCTCGACGTGTCCCGATCCACAAAGAACTGCTCCTTCTGTTTCGGAAGCATCAGCGTGGCCGCGATTGGTTTTTTACCTCGCCGGCTTCCAGCGAATATCCAGATGGGCAGCGATGGATCTCTCCCAAAAAATTAAATGAAGCATTTCAACGTGCTGTCAAAGCCTGCGGACTGCCGGCTGGTCTGAAAAACAAAGGATTTACCATCCACTCTTTACGCCACTACTTCAAATCGACCAGTGTCTATTCTGATGTTCCTCAGCACGTGACCAATGCGTGGATGGGACACTCAGATCGTTCGACCGCAGAAATCTACTTTCATCGCGACGACACGAAAGAACTGCAGTTGATCAATCGGCTCCCGTTACTTTTGGCTAGCGCCACAACAACTTCAAATTCCGTTTCAGTTTCAAAGTCATAACGAAAGGACTTCACCATGACTCTCGTTTTTGCAATCCCGTCCAAAAAGGACAAATTGAGGACAGCGACCTCCGCTGACTGGAATCATCCACCGCAAGCACAGCCGATTTCTCGGTTTACGGCGACCAAGCAAAACCAAGCGGAGAGGGGGGGATTCGAACCCCCGGTACCGGTTTCCCAGCACACCAGATTAGCAATCTAGCGCATTCGGCCACTCTGCCACCTCTCCGGGCGGACTGATCTTACAGAAACAAACAAGTCATGCCAAGGGACAACGAATCACGGGAGGGGGTTCGAAGTGAGTTCCTACGAATGGGGCGTTTCCGCGGATTTTTCAATGAAGATGCAAAGTTGAGGTGGTTTGCGCGCGACATGCTAGTCGAAACGGTGTCAATGTCGTATCTTTTCAGGTCAACAGACTTTGTTGTGTTGAACTGTCCTGCGAGTTTGACCTCGGTATTTCTCGACTCTTTGTGTTTGAAGCCTATTGCCATGTCGACCGAACTTGCCTACCAGTCCTGCCTGTCTCCTGACAATCCTCAGACTTACAGCGTTGGTGATGTGATTTCTGCAGGTCCAGGGGGAGATCTGTTGGATATTTCTTATGACTGGGACCGGGTCGAGGTGCCGTCATCGCTGAAGGAGTTCGAGAAGGCCTGGTCAAATCGCAGTCACCCGCTGGATTACAGTGGTGTGTGGAGGTTCCGCAAGCTGCTGCCGTTTGCTCCGGATGATCAGATCGTCACGATCGGCGAAGGGCAGACCTATCTGCAGAAGAACGATCATGTTGGTAAATATGCGGGTATGAAGTCGGGTTCTTTGTACCTGCAGTACGAAGGGCTGAATCCGAGCGGGTCGTTCAAAGACAATGGCATGACAGCTGCCAGTACGCACGCCCGGATGGTCGGAGCGAAGTTTGCAGCGTGTGCCTCGACCGGAAACACGTCGGCTTCGCTGGCGATTTATGGAGGAGTCACAGGGTTATTCAAGGTGATCGTGTTTGTCGGCAGTGGGAAGATTGCTTACGGGAAGCTGTCGCAGGCTCTGGACTACGGGGCGGTGACGTTGCAGATCCAGGGGGATTTTGATGACGCGTTGGCACAAGTGAGAAAGGTAGCCATCGAAGCGGGAATTTACCTGTGCAACAGCGTCAACCCGTTTCGCCTTGAGGGGCAGAAGTCGATCATGTATCGGGTTCTGGAAGGCCTGAACTGGGAAGTGCCGGACTGGATCGTTGTGCCAGGAGGGAATCTTGGAAATTCGTCCGCGTTCGGGAAGGCGTTTATGGAGCTCAAGCAGTTAGGACTCATTGACCGGGTGCCGCGATTGGCTGTGATCAATGCTCAAGGGGCAAATACGCTCAATCGGCTGTATAACGAGAAGGGATTGCGATGGAACGATGGGCGACCAAGCGAGTTACTCATTTCCGAATATTATCTTGATCTGGACACCCGTAATGAGCGTGCTCATACCCTCGCATCGGCAATTGAAATCAATCGCCCGGTGAATCTGAAAAAATGTTTACGCGCCCTCGATTTCATGAATGGCGTTGTCCGGGACGTCACAGATGAGCAAATTCTGGACGGAAAAGCCCAGATTGGCGCGCATGGTTTTGGTTGTGAGCCGGCGAGCGGAGCGAGCGTAGCGGGGGCAAAACTGCTTAGAGAACAAGGGATCATTGCGCCTTCTGATCGAGTCGTCTGTATTCTGACCGGTCACCAGTTGAAAGATCCGAACGCAACTGTTGACTACCACATGACAGGGCACGAGAAACTCCCGTTCTCAAATGCACCAATTCAGGTTGCTAATAATTTTGACGATATTATGGCTTGCATCAATCATATCAACACATAAGATTTCGTCACACATCTGTCTGCATCTCTTTTGTTGGCCCATCAATTGCTATTCAAAATTTGATCCGATTGTGACGCTGTTCGGCTTCCCAAGATTTCGAGATGGCGCCATAATACATCAAAGAATTTGCCTGCGTTGATTGCGGAGCTCACGTCATGACGCCCTACGAAGAAATCGAAACGATTGCCGACTTTCTCCCTGATGAAGGGAAAACGGTCACGCTGACCCGCCGTAAAGGGCAGCTGGTTGTCGAAGACACTTCGCTTCACCAAAAGCAGCAACAAGATCTCGTGATTCAGGAACGCATGCTGGCTGCGAAACAACGTGTCGCTGAAGAGACCTTGTTCGGCCACCTCGTTCAGGCTAACGAGCGACTGCAGCATTATTCGATTAAAAATTTCCTGTTCACTCTTCTGGCGATCTACTCCGTCAGCGTTGGGGTGCATTACTACATGGGCTGGTCGGCAGTGAATATTCCTGTTGTCGCGGGGATGGCGCTGCTGTTTGTGTCTGGTTACATTCTCAATGAACGGTCAGAACTGAAGAAACGCTTTATTTATCATGTTTGTCCAGAACTCGACCGTGTGCTGACCGACCGAAACATCGACAAATACCAGTTGCTGGGAATCATGCGCAATAACCGCGATCTGGTGATGCTGGCTCGGGCAATCAGCCGGTGGACGAAGTAAGTAAAATGATGACGCGAGGGACAGCTCTCTTCCTGGGGATTGTGATCTGTTCTCTCGCGAATGCCCAGGATCAAGATCAGCCGAATTCGATTTCGGTTGTCTATAAAACAGTCGGCGAAAAATCGCTCTTCATGGACGTTCTCGTTCCGCCGGTGCGCTCGCCGGCGGAAAAGCGTCCTGCGATTGTGTTCTTCCATGGCGGCGGCTGGGTTGGTGGGCCGCTGAAGCAGTTTGCGATGCAGGCGAAGTATTTTCAGTCGCGTGGGACTGTCTGCTTTCTAGTGCAGTACCGCCTGCTCGATAAGGACGATCATCATCCACCGACGATCTGCATTGAGGATGCACGAGATGCTTTTGGGTTTATCCAATCTCACGCGGATGAGTACTCAATCGATCCAGAAAGAATTGCAGGAGCCGGCGGCTCAGCGGGTGGGCATCTTGCAGCGGCGTGTGGGATGATTGATGTAGAGGGGAAGCCTTTTGCGGCTCGACCGAAAGCACTGATGCTCTTCAACCCGGTTTACGATAATGGTCCCGGGCAATGGGGAGCAGGACGAGTGGGTGATCGCTATCTGGAATTTTCTCCAGCCCATAATATCTCGGCTGATGATCCTCCGACGATTGTGTTCTTCGGCACGAAGGACAAGCTGGTGACGGTGGAAACTGCTCAGGCGTTTCAGAAGAAGATGCAGGATGTCGGAGTGAGAAGCGACTTAGTGCTCTATGAAGGGGCTGGACACGGTTTTTTCAATTCGGACAAACCGCCGGAGAACTATCAGGAACAGACTCTGAAAGCAGCAGATGACTTCCTGGTTTCACTGGGGTGGCTCAAATCGCAGGAGTAAGCGACCAGGCGGGCGGCAATTGGCTTTGAATCGAAAGTCAGATGAATTTCAGTGTCCGTTTGTGGTGATGTGACTGATTATTTTTGCTTTCTTGTTGGAAATCTGTGAGTGTGGATGAACTTTCTGGCCGGCTGGCTGGTTTAAGAATGTGTCCAGATCAATCTCACTCGCACCGTGCCGCTGTGGGGAGAACGTGTTGTTTCCTGAGACAGCCAGTTGGCAACCCTTCGCCTTTTGACTACGATTGAAGGTTGTTTGCAACGCCTTAACTGCGGACAGGACACTGTTTGCAGCGACAATGCTGTCGTTCTCTTCAGGAGACATCCATAAATGATTAGTCGTAACGGTCAATCACACGCCTATCACCTTCCTCCGCTTGGTTTGAACCCATCGACAGAACGTCAGGGCACAACTCCGGGAAGCTTCGCCAATAAGCCAGCCATTGCACCGGGACCGCAGGGGGCATACACGTTTTCTTCGCCCGATACGCCGGGAATGCCGAAGGCGTCTGAGAAGACGGCCTGGGACTTCATGCCGGATGGCTGGAGCATCAAGCCAGGCTTTGAGAACGATTACCACCAGGCCGCAGCCTGGCAGGCTCCGCACGGCTTCGAGCCATCAACGCAGTTGGAGTTCGCGCGTCTGGGAATCATCACGCGTGAAATGACGCGAGTCGCCGAGCGCGAGTCGCATCTGACGGCTGAGCAGGTTCGCGATGAAGTTGCCGCCGGCCGCATGGTCATCCCCGCCAACAAAGTTCACCTGGGTTACCAGCTGGATCCGATGTGTATCGGTCGTGCTTCGAAGACCAAAATTAATGCGAACATGGGAGCCTCTCCGGTTTCGTCGAGCACGGACGAAGAAGTCGAGAAGCTGAAGTGGGCAGAAAAATGGGGCGCGGATACCGTCATGGACCTCTCGACGGGGGGGAACCTGGATGAGTGTCGTGATGCGATCATCCGTAATTCGCTGGTTCCGATCGGGACGGTGCCGATTTATTCGATGATCATTGGCCGCAAGCTGAAGGATCTGAATGCCACGCATATTCTCGATATGCTCAAGCACCAGGCCAAGCAAGGGGTCGATTACTTCACGATTCACGCTGGCGTGCAGCGTGCTCACTTGCAGTACGTCAAGAATCGTCTGATCGGGATCGTCTCACGTGGCGGGTCTTTGCTGGCTAAGTGGATGATCGACAACGATGACGAAAACCCGATGTACACGCTGTGGGAAGACATTTGCGACGTGATGCGTGAGTATGACGTCACTTTCAGCATCGGGGACGGGCTGCGTCCCGGCGGGCTGGCGGATGCGACCGATCAGGCACAGCTGGCTGAGTTGTGCACTTTGGGAGAATTGACGGAACGCGCGTGGCGCAAGGGCGTCCAAGTAATGATCGAGGGGCCAGGACACGTCCCGTTTGATCAAATCGAATATAACATGAAGTTGCAAAGGACTTTGTGCCACGGGGCACCGTTCTACGTGCTGGGTCCTCTTGTGACTGACATCTTTCCTGGGTATGATCATATCACCAGTTGCATAGGGGCGACCTCGGCTGCGTATCACGGGGCGAGCATGTTGTGCTACGTCACGCCGAAGGAGCACCTGGGACTTCCGAAAAAAGATGATGTCAAGCAGGGCTGCATTGCGTACAAAATCGCTGCGCACGCTGCGGATGTCGCGCTCGGCATTCCGGGAACTCGCGATCGAGACGATGAGCTGACGAAAGCTCGTGCGGCTCTCAACTGGCAGAAGCACTTTGATTTGAGCTTCGATCCTGATACGGCTCGCGCGTATCACGATGAAGACCTCGATGTGGATACCGATTTCTGCGCGATGTGTGGCCATGACTGGTGCAGCGTGCGGATCTCCAAGGAGATCGTCGAGTTCGCTTCGGGGAAAGACGCCAACTACACGTGGGACAAAGCCAAGAAATCCGCGGCGTTGTCTGACGAGCAGAAGGCGATTCTCGAAAAACGAGGCGTTCTTTCGCCTGATGAAATTCATAAACTGGCCAGTAAGACCAAAAAGGTCATGGGCGCCGAAGCAGGGAAAGCCAACTGTCACAGCGACTACGTTGATGACAAGGAAGCTGTCGATCTGCAGAAGCAACATGATCTTCCTTTGCCAGTCGTCCCCTTAGAAACGATTTCCAAATAAGAGTGAGCTGACGATGCCGCCTTTTGTCAATCCGACAGACGCAATGACTCGACGTCCAATTGCGGAAAAGAAACAAGGTGGCATTTTTGGCTGCTGGAAGCAGACCCCACGAGGTGGGTTCGTGCTCATGGCTGCTCCGCCGCGGAAAAAGAAAAAGAGCGGGGGATCGAGTGGCTCGGTCCCTGTCGTTGACGCGGCGAAACTGCCAATGAACCCCAAGACTCTGGGGATCGTTGGTGGTGTCGTTGTGCTGGCGATCGTCGGGTACATTGGGGTCACCCAGCTCAACGAACACCAGAATGCGGCTCAGAATTCGGTCAGTCAACCGATTGCTCGTAACAATCCTGCGCCCGTCGTTGCCCCTCCTGCGGTTGATCCGAACCTGCCGACATCGCTTCCTGGGAATCCGCCTGCGGATACTCCGGTCGTCCCACCGAATCAGATACCGGCTCCGGGCGAGACCATGGAACGACGCTCGCCTGATCTCGCGACGACGACCGAGTCTACGACGAATCTCATGACGCCAGAGCGAATGAAACCGCCAGGGCTGAATTCAGACGGAATGCCCCCTCTGACTGGCGAAGAAGCCCCAAAGCCGCCCGCAGTCAAAGGTGGAAGAAACCCACTGGTCGCGATGATCAAAGGGGGGGTAGGGCCCATTTTGGGACTGGGTACAGCGGGTAGTGGATCTGCTGATGCGACGCTGTTCATCACGCTGGAAGATGGTCAACACATTCCGGTAACGACTCAGGAACATCAGGCTTATTTTCGTGGAGAACTGCAGAAAGAGCAGATCGAAAAGCTGATCTCCCGATCTCGGAATTTCTCGATCGATAATCCGACTTTTGAGCGGATCGGCAATAGCAGTACGAGTCTCCTGGGAAGTCCGCTGATGGCCAGCCAGTTCGATGCGAATTCCATTCAGTCCTTTCTAGCTGTTGTGACGGTCAAGAAATCGAATGGTGATGTCGCGACGGCAACGGGATGCTTGATTCATCCCGATGGCGGGCTGATCGTGCCGGCAGAGACTCTCAAGGATGGGGTCGACCTGACTGTTGAATTTCAGAACCAGAAATTCAAGACGTCCGAAATCGAAGTCGGGTATAGTGATCCTCGGACTCGTTTGGCATTTTTGAAGCTGCCAACTGATGGGCAGCAACTGCCTGTCGTTTCGATTGGCGATGCATCAAACGCCCTGCTGGGGATGCCTTTGCCGACGGTTGCAGGACCGATGTCCGTCTCGATCGTCAGTCTGAAAAATAACAAGGTTGAACGGACCGAAGTTCAGGCCCAACCGATCTTGTACCAGCTTCTGGCAGGTGAAACCGCGATCGCGGTTCCAGGATCGTGGCTGGACGTGACGTGTGACGCCGCTGAATCTGTTGGCAAGCCGATCTTCAACTCGACGGGGGCGCTGGTCGGTTACACGATTGCTCCTTCACTGGATAATCAGACAGGGGTCATTGCCGTCGGGGCAGAGTCAATTCGTCCATTGGCGACGATTCAACTGATGAATCGTAATGCGACACCCGATGTTGCCTCCACAGGGTTACCACCGTCGTCTGGAGTTCAGCGGCCCGCATTCGAAATGGTAGCTGAAGGCTCTGGGGTACCTCCTGCGATGAATCCCGCCGTGGAATCAGGGATGGGCCCAGGCATGACACTGGACCAGCAGCCAACGGATGAGGCTGTGCGCAAAGTTCAACAGCTGCTCTTTGCCCCCTCGATTGCCAATACGAAAAAAGGAGCCGAACTGCTGACGTCCATTCGCTGGATTCAGTTGGGAACGCTGGTCAAAATGAATGTCGGGTCACCATCACCGCCGACGCTGTTGGGACGGATGATGAACACGCTGGGGCGTCAGAGTCTGGAGAAGACCGAGGTCAATATCGCGACGCCTGAAAAAGCAGATCAGGCGGCCGTGCTGATGTGTGTGATTAATTATAAGGTTCCTGCCCTGCCGCTGGATCCGACCGGCCTGACATCGCCTGCCGCTGCTCAGGATATCGACATGGTCTTCCGGCTTCTCGCGTTCGTGAAGGATCCCAAGGATCCGTCTGGAAAGTCGTACCTACGAGTTCTGGAAGCTGAGCCGATGACGATTCGAGTCCCTACCTCGTTCCAGGAGCAAGGTGCTTCACGCACGATGAAGGAACAGCTCACGAACATGTATAACAAGTTCCACTCGGGGATTCGCAAGGCAAAACGAGATCTGGGGAAGTTGTAAGCGGATTGAACCTCAGAGAAAACCAGGCAGACGCAGATTAAAAGAAAAGCCCGATGACAAATCTTTGTCATCGGGCTTTTTGTCTGCAAAGGCGATCTGAGAATTCGTTTTTGTTATGACTGTGGAGAAAGTGTCTCGGTCGCTGTGGGAATCTCGCCTTTGATTTGTTTGGCGGCACTGGCAGCGGCTTCCTTGATGAGGTCACTGCCTTCTGTGGCGAGTTTCTCAATTTTTGCTAAGGCGTCCTGGGCAGCAGGGCCGCAGTTGCCCAGAGCGGAGACGGCGGTCAGGACGATGCTTTCGTTGGCGCTATCGAGGAGATTGATGAGGGCCTGACGGGCGGTTTGATCGTCTGGTTTGATGACGGCAAGGCCTGCCGCGCAGTTGACCTTCACAAACTCGGAGGAATCGTCGAGGCCTTTGCGAAGGGCAGCTTCGAGGCTGTCTGCTTCGTGAGCGACCGCGGCAGCGATTGTGGAGGCCATTTCGCGCTGAATGTCATCCGTCGAAGCGAGCGCTTTCTCGAGTGCCGGGACGACATCTGCTTTGAGCTCGAGGAGTTCGCTGAAGCGTTTGTCCCAGCGGGTCGGGTCGGGTTCCTGGTAGGCAGCGACGAGGTCCTGGAAGAGTTCTTCTGCTTGCTTGGTGCGATCGACTTTGGGTTCCATGGGTGCCATCGTTGGCTCTGGGGAACTGACGACCGGTGAGGAAACCGGTGGCGAGAGGGTCGACGATTTTGGTGGTTGAGCGGGGTCAGCAGGGCGGGTCGCTGTGGGGGAAGCCGACGAGGGTGTGGTGCTGGTGGGCTTGTCGCCGCAGCCGGTGACGGCGAGGCTGAGGGCGATGGCTGGGACTGTGAAGCGGGATGACACGGTCGGGAACCTTTGTGAGACGGAGAGGATGGCGAGGTGGGCGTACTTGGTACTTACTTTGAAGATAAATACAGAAGACAGGGGGTTGACACCCCCCGCTCGCCTAAGAGGTCAGCCGACAACTTTATGCAGGATTGCGATTTTCTGCCAGATCTTTCGTGAGAGGCCTGTCGTGAGGTCTTCCAGGTCATTGACGGCGGCGACTGATTGGGAGTCGGGGAAGTGTTCGACGTACAGGGCGGCGATCTTGCCGGTCAGGGAGAGCATTTCGGTGCAATAGTCGAGGTAGCGACCGAGCTCAAAGGCGTTCATGACCCGTTTGGGAGAAGAAGCGGTGTCGACGCCGATGAGAGTGGGATTGTTGTTGAGGCGTTCGGGGTCTTTGGTCAGCTGGTGCATATCGATGATGTGTGCCAGCGAGCGAAGTTCGTGAATCGCGGTGAGTGCTTTATGACGTTTCCAGCGGTTTTCGAGTGTCATCAGGAAGAGTAAGGCAGCGCCGCCGATGATGATGTCGTTCATGCAGGCATCGAGGAATTCTGCGGCGGTGCGGATGGTCCAGGGTTCGCTGGGATCGTGATCGAGCTGGCTGACCATGTAGATCGACATGACGATCAGGGAAGCGATCAGTGTGAAAATCGCGATGCGGAGCTTGATACTGGGGGCGGCAATGTCTGCGGCTGTGGAGCGGGCACGCTGGCCGATGAGTTTTAATTCGCTGCAGACTTTGGCAAGGCCGGCACTGGGGAAGCGTTCATGAATTCGCTTTTCCAGTTGCGCGATCGTTTCGACGATCAGTTCGGGCTTGAGTTTGAGAAAGGCTGCGCGTTTCGGCACGAGTGACTCCGGTTCGTGGAGGGAAGAAAGCTCACCACCAGGTCACAAAGTACACCAAGGATCACGAAGAGGTCTACAGTTGTGCCTGATTCGTTGATTATCCAACGATGAAACTGCGAACAAGGTTCACGAGAAAAGGGGCTGCAAGGAGAATCATCCAGCCGGACTGCCAGTAGAACGACTCGTCGGTGCGGTGTTTGACGGGGTCCTTTTTGCGATGATCGTGTTCCGCGATGCTGCCGGAGCGAAAGACGAGCAGGAGCCCTGCTGTTAAAAGCGCCATGAGAATGACGAGCAGCAGACGGTCATGCATGCCGCCTACGGTTCGGGTTTCTGCAAAGACGCGTCCCCGATTTTGCCAGTCGTACGCGAAGTAAGCCGTGATCGTGAGGGCGCCAACGCGGGAGAGGATGGGCATCCAGTCGAAGTCGGACTTGCGGTCGTTGCCGAGGCTGGCGATCCAGCGTTCGAGTTCGCGAACCGCTTTCTCGCGACGTGCTTTTTCGACGGGATCAATCGGAGCGGCGGGCGGAGTTGCTCTCGTACGGGAGGCGGTCGTTCGGGAGTGTGGGGTTGAGGGGGAGCGTCGTTGGGTGTTGTGGTGAACTCGTTCCTGGACCCGAACGAGAAGGCGATCATATTTCGCGCGGCGTGATTCGTCTTTCAGAACGTGATAGGCGTCGGAGGCGGCTTTGAACTTCGCCGCAGATTCGGGAGTGCTATTGCGGTCGGGATGATGCTCGGAGGCGAGCTGTTTGTAGGCAGCCCGGATCTGCTCGTCGTTGGCAGACGGATCGAGGCCGAACAGGTCGTAGTAATTCTCCGAGGGCATTTCTTTATGTTACGCGGATGGAGAGCAAAAACGAACCGGGGCGGGGAGGTTGAAAAGATGGGATTGACATGCACACACACCTGACATGAAATATTCCGAGAGAGCCACCCACTTTCTTCGTCCTGAAGGGACGATATCTATCAGCCCAGGATGAAATCCTGGGTATCACCATCGCGATTCCTCACTCCGACCCTGTAAGGGTCGCTCACCACGAATCACGCCATGGCTCAATCGCTGGCGAAGATCTACATTCACATCATCTTCTCTACCAAAAATCGCGAACTGATCCTTCACGACGACTGGCGTGAAGAATTGTTCAAGATTCTCGGCGGTTCTGCAAATGGGATCGGGTGCCAATCTCTTATCGTTGGCGGTATCGCTGACCATGTTCACATGCTGTTTCAGCTCGGACGAACAATCTCCATCGCCGAGGTCGTGAAATCGCTCAAATCACAGTCCTCGTACTGGATTAATCAGACACGCAGCCTTCCCGTTCAATTCCATTGGCAAGCTGGTTACGCAGCCTTTTCCGTCAGCCAGTCGAACGTGGAAAAGGTGCGAGAATACATACAGCGTCAGCAAGAACATCACATCAAAGAATCGTTCCAGGACGAATTAAGGACATGGCTAAAACGCTACGAAATCGAGTGGGACGAACGCTTCGTCTGGGATTGATCGAGTGAGCAGCAGAATGTCGATGAATCCACCCTTTCAGGGTGGGTGTCTATCACGATCCGAAACCCAGGACTTCGTCCTGGGCTGACAGAAATCGGCCCTTCAGGCCGGGGAATTGGGGCCGAAAGGAATTTGCATTCCGCTCGCCTTGGGGACAAGATCAGGCGTATCTGGCGAGTTCGTCGCCGGTGAGGCGGTAGACGGTCCACTCGTCCATGGGTTTGGCGCCGAGGGATTTGTAGAACTCGATGGAAGGTTCGTTCCAGTTGAGGACGGACCATTCGACGCGGCCGCAGCCTTCCTGGTTGGCTTTGATGAAGACCGATTTGATGAGGGCTTTGCCGATGCCCTGGCCTCGGTACTCGGGTTCGACGAAGAGGTCTTCGAGGTAGATCCCGGGTTTGGCGAGGAAGGTCGAGTAGTTATAGAAATAGAGAGCAAAGCCGACGACTTTGCCATTGGTCTGAGCCAGTTGGCATTCCGCGACCGGTTTTGAGCCGAAGAGGGTCTCGCGCAACGTCGCTTCGGTGGCGACGACTTCGCCCGAGAGTTTTTCGTAGTCAGCAAGCGCCTGGATGAGTCGCAGGATATGGACTTCATCGCCGGCGATGGCGGGGCGGATTTCGAAGGGGGGCAACGGAGTCTCCTCAGGCAGTCAGGGCGTCGTCTTTGGTCAACGTGAAGATGGTGATTTCGGGTGGGACCAGGAAGCGGACAGGGCGGGCGTAGCCGAGGCCGGGGTTGATGTAGAGTTTGGCTTTGCCGCTGTCGCTGATGACTTCGCCTTGCGCGTAGCGTTTATTCTTGACGGACAGGATGGGGGCACCGACGCCGGGGAACCAGCATTGCCCGCCATGGGTGTGACCGGAGAGCATCCAGCCGTCGTAGTCGGCCCAGGCTTTTTTATCAATGACGTCGGGATTGTGACAGAGTGCAAGTTTGGGGCGAGTGAGATCGAGTTTCTCGAAGACTGGCCTGGAGTCATACATTGGGGTCCAGAGATCACAGACGCCCGCGAGTTGAAGGCCTTCGATGTCGAGAACATCGTTGTTGATAAACGCCAATCGTGTCTCTGACATGACATCAAAGAGCTTGTGCGCGATCTCAGGTTGTTGCCAGTCTTCGCCACAATCATGATTTCCGGTGATTCCGTAAATGCCCAGGGGGAACTCGGGCAGGTTGGTAAACAGATGAAGCAGCTTTTCCCACGGCTGATCACGCTCGGAGTAACTGATGAAATCCCCGGTGACGACGAGTAGGTCGCCGCGCAGTTCATGGAGATGGGCAAACGCGGACTGGAGGTAATTCTGATCGACGATCGGGCCGACGTGGATGTCGCTGATCTGGATGAGACGTTTCCCCTGCAGCGAGTTCGGCAGGTCTCGGATCGGCATTGAGAGTTCACGAACCCGATAGGCAAAGGGCTCCCAGTAGCGGGCATAGGCTGCGGTCCCAGTCGGGAGCAGGACCGTCGAAGCAGCCGCGGCTGCGAGGAAACGCCGACGCGTCCAGAGTGGCTTGTTGGCGGGAGAAGCTGGGGGAGTTACGGAGTCAGTCATGCGGAACCGAACCTGATGTTTCAAACTGGGCAAGATGTTTGATCTCAAGAAACCTTAACGATTGTGACGATCATACCAAAGAGGAATTGTCCCCGGTGTGTGACCGCGCAAACAAGGTTTGATTCGTTGCGACTACTCAAGCTGCTTATTCTGGCTAGCTTCACTCTTTCGGGGTGTGTGATCACTGACTTGACGGTCAGTAATCCGATGCCTGAGATGAGCCGGGTCGCGATTGTGCCGTTTGTGAATCTCTCCAGCGAGCGAGCCGTCGATGGACGCCACTTTGCCGAGATCTATTTTTCGGAATTGCAGAAGTGCCCGGGATTCCAGGTGCTGCCGCTGGGGATCACCGAGACCGCGATACGCGAGCACAATCTGAATCTGGAACGCCCTGCTGAGATCCTCGAGCTGGCCGAGATTCTGGACGTGGATGCGGTCGTCTTTGGGGCCGTGACGGAGTATTCGCCGTATAAGCCGCCGCGTCTGGGGCTGCAGGTTTCCTGGTATGCGGCGCGCGAGTTTCACTTTTTCCCTGGCATTCCGCTCGATCCCAAGCTGCGACATCATGAGAACAAGGTCTACAAAGACCACATGGTCGAGAAGGCAAAATTCTGGAAACATCATGGACACGAGCGTTGTGAAAAATGTCAGACCCGATGCCCCGAGGGACATCCCGTCGGCTGTCAGTGCCAACAATGCCTGACTGCTCCGCGATGCGAGGAATGCACACTCGACATCCGTGGCCAGTCGCCCGTTGGCCAGCCAATGATTGAAGTCGTCGAAGGTCCGATGATTCCCGAGGAAACGCCGTTGGAGTATTCTGCGGAACCGCAGCCGGTGATGTCCTACACCCGGATCTTCGACAGTTCCGACCCTGATCTGGCGGGCGTTATGCGGGACTATGTTGAGCTGAATGGCGAATTACGCTCCGGGGGATTCAAAGGCTGGACGCAGCGTTCGGATGACTATGTGCGATTCTGTATGCACCGCATGATCCTGGAAATGTTCCAGCTGCATGGCGGGGAAGCCAAGCGACGCTTCTTCCTCACGAACCGACGCTATCGGTAGTGCCATAATTGTTCACTGCAGTGAGATTTCTTTCGGCCGGAAATGTTTATTCTCATGAGACATTGGGAAAGTTTGTGTGCATGTGTTTGTAAATCGTTGCCGATACTTTTGAGGTCAGCCGCGAACACGGAAGTCCGTCGCCTGCGCTCAGGGAACACATCTATGCCGACATCCAACTCACATGTCAATCTCGTCGCGCTGGTCAAAGACGGCCAGCGTTATGTGTTCGTCTTTGATGAAAAATCGATCTCACAGTTGATGCAGACGCTGGGGCGCTATGCATCTGATCCAGAGCTGAATTTCAACTGGTATGATGCTGCGCTGCTGAGCCAGAAAATTCGACGCCTGCAGCAGGAAGCCAAGCCTGCGCCGCCGGCAGTGAACAAGGCAGTGAAGAAAAAAGCGGGCTGAAAACGATCGTGCATCAACACAGATTCACAGCGATCTGGATTTCTGCGATAAAGCAGTGCGTTGAGGTTCGACTTCTTCAACGAACATCCGGCTGCTCGAAAACTGGCAGGTTCAATCATGCGATCAGCGTTTGTGGGATTCCAGCGTTATCTGGAGATTGAGAAGAACGCCTCTGAGCTGACGGTGAAGGCGTATCGGGATGATTTCGAGAGCTTTGCTGACTATGCAGAGGATCGTCTCGGCGGCTTGCCGGCGCCTGAAAACATCGATATCACGGCGTTGCGTGGGTATGTCTCGTATCTGCATGAGTGTCAGTATGCGAAGACGACGATTGCGCGTCGACTGGCCTGCATGCGGAGTCTGTTTCGCTACTGTCGTCGTGAAGGATTGATGACGGGGAATCCTGCTCAAGCGCTACGTACACCTCGAACGGGACGCAAGCTGCCGAAGTTTTTGACGAGCGATCAGATCGCAAAACTTCTTGAAGCGCCTCCGGGCAATACGGTGATGGGACGACGTGACCGCGCGATCCTGGAAACCATTTATTCGGCTGGCTTGCGGGCTGCGGAACTGGTCGGATTGAACATCGAAGACTGGGATCAGGATAGCGGCGTGATCCGCGTCCGCGGAAAAGGGAAGAAGGAACGCATCGCCCCGGTCGGCAGTTTCGCATCGAAGGCACTCTTGCGCTGGATGGCGGATCGAAAGAGTCTTCCCACGGCCCGGAGCAAGGACTCCGGAGCCATGTTCACCAGTCGCGTGAAGACCCGTCTGACCACTCGATCGTTGCAGCGGCTGCTGGATAAGTACATTCTGCAGGTCGGGTTGGATAAGCAACTGAGCCCGCACTCCCTGCGTCACAGCTTCGCGACGCATCTACTTGATGGCGGGGCGGACCTGCGCAGCGTGCAGGAGATGCTCGGCCATAAGAGCCTGACGACCACTCAGATCTATACCCACGTCTCTGCTCAACGCCTGAGAGAGACTTATGAAGCCGCTCACCCGCATGCCCAGAAGCGCGATTGAAGAGTCATTTTTTGACTGCGTCCTGGCGGGAGACGTCTTTATTCAGAAATCCGATCAGCGCCTCAGCGCTTTTGTCGGAGGTATGATGACTTCTCAGACGCTGGTGGCCGGTGTGGGCGTGCAGGCGATGGAGGTTGGGGTCGTTGATCCATGAGGAGACGGCTTCTGCGATTTTCCTGGGGTCGTGATCGAGCGTGAGAATTCCGCCCTGTGTGGACGCAACGAGTTCAGGGAAGGCGCCTTTTGATGGGAGCACAACCGGAACGCCGTTGGCGATCGCTTCGAGGACGTATAGCCCTTTGGGTTCTTCGAAGGTGGCGGGGACGCAGAGGGCGTCGATTTCGTTGTAGAAGCGGACTTTTTCAGACAGCCCCTTCGGACTGCCGATGTGGGTGATGTGGGCCTTCAAGTGAGGGTACTTGTTGAGTTCGTCGTTCATCCAGGCTTCTCGTGATGGATGAAGATACCCGCCGTAGCGGAACTTGGTGTGAGGGTGCTTGGCGTGAAGATGTGAGAAGGCTTCGAGGGCGACGTGGAAGCCTTTTTCGGGGGCGATCCGCGCGAAGTAGCCGAGGGTGAAGGTGTCTTCCTTGAGCAGTTTGGGCTGGCCTTTGTGAGGAGTCGCATCAATGCCGAGGGGGAGGACGTTGATCTGCGCGGGATCGATCGAGAGGTAGTTGGCGATGTAGCGTCGGTAATAATCCGAATACGTGAAGTAGCCGTCGTAGTGCTGCCAACTGGAACGTAGGATACTCATGGCTTCGCTGCGATAGGGTTCGATGAGTTGATCGAGGAAGGAATCATCACCCTGGAGGAAGCCGAAGAGTTTGCCCTGATACTTCTGACGGAGGGCCGGGACGATGCCGGAGAGAAGAATATTGCTGAGGATGATCACATCGGGTTTGAGGTGGTTGGTGACATAATCGACGAGGTCGAGAACGAGCTCTTTCTGTGGGCCATTGACGCCTTTGAGCATCGAGATCGTCAGCGCGCCGAGTTGTTTGGCGTCGTTACTGACGCCCATCTTTGTGGCGTAATTCAGGACTGACGGGGCATCCATCCATTTTGTCATCCAGCGTGGCATTTTGCGAAACCACGGGTACTGGTGAAGCATGTAAAGACGAATGCCGCCCATGAAGACGGGGCTTGATTCGGACAAGTCATCGTCAAGAGTCAGCGGGGTATACAGCGGGACGAGCGTGACCTCTTCGCCTCGGCTGATGAGGGCTTTGGCGAGGGTGTTGTCCTGCATACAGCTGCCGCAGAACATCCCCGCGCCGCCAGCTGTGATGAACGAAATCTTCATGGGGGTTGATCGTGACTTTGTAGGGTGCATGTGAGGCTTCGCGAACCACACCAGATGGGCGCTAAACCCATCGAAAACGATGCTCCGGGATTGTGGGCGAATTTGGTGCGGTTCGAAGACTCACCAGCACCCTACATTATTGTAGACAACAGGCCTCGTCCAAGAAGAGTTTTCGCGCCGAAAACCTGGCAACGCTGTTTCCTCTGTGTTTTGCGGGCCACAACAGTTACAACTGTCCTTTTGCGATTCTCCCCTCAATTGATACTGCATGTCCACCAAACCTGATGATCAACCCTGGACTGTCGGTCGGATCCTGACCTGGACGACCGACTACCTGAAGAAAAGCGGCGCCCCGAATCCGCGGCTCGATGCGGAAGTTCTGCTCGCGCATTCCTTGCGGAAGTCTCGCATCCAGCTGTACACAATGTATGACACCGTCCTCGAGGATGCGTCCCGGGCGACGATGCGGGATCTCGTCAAACGTCGTGCCAATCACGAGCCTGTTGCTTATCTGGTCGGCCACAAGGAATTCTTTAGTCTCGAGTTCGAAGTCAATAAAGCTGTCCTGATCCCGCGTCCTGAGACCGAACTGCTCGTGATGCATGCGATTGAAATCGCCCGCCAGTTCTATGCCAGCGCGTCGGTGGACATTCTCGACTTGTGCACTGGTTCAGGCTGCATCGCGGTGGCGATCGCGACGACGCTCAAGCAGGCGAATTTGACAGCGATTGATATCAGTCCCGACGCCCTCGAAGTCGCCAAACGCAATGCAGCTCGTCATAAACTGGAATCTCGTGTCGAGTTTCTTCAAAGCGATCTCTTTGGGTCCCTGCCCGCTGACAGGAAATTCCACGTCCTTGTCACCAATCCGCCGTACATCGTCGAAGCAGACATGGCGACGCTGGAACCCAACGTCAAAAATCACGAGCCGCATCTGGCGCTCAATGGCGGCCCCGATGGCATGACCTTCATCACGCCGATTCTCGAGCGGGCGCCCCAGCACCTCCACCCCGACGGCTGGCTGCTCATGGAATTCACGCCCGAGCTTCAACCTTCGATTCAATCTGTCCTCGACCGCCTTGGTTGCTACCGCGAAACCCAGTGGATCAAAGACCTCTCTGGACAAATTCGGCATTTACGGACACGATTAAGCCAATAAATCCCAGAAGATTTACCACAGAGGTCACGGAGGAACACAGAGTCACACAGGGAAGAAGGAGAGATGATTTCTCTGTGAGCCTCCGTGTTACCCTGTATCCTCGGTGGTAAAATCTTCTGAGATTCTTTCGACATACGACACGGACAAGGATGTCCCATGGATCTATTCATCATTCAGGGAGGAACGCGGCTTGGTGGCGTGGCGCGTGTGCATGGGTCCAAGAATGCGGCGCTGCCGATTATGGCGGCTTCGATCCTGACGGATGCTCCGTTGACGCTGACGAACATTCCGGATCTGGCTGATATCCGCTCAATGCTGGCGCTTCTGGATCGTCTGGGCGTGTCGATGTCGGCGAACCTCGCGTCCTCAAGGCTGACGCTGCAGGCTGACGATCCGAGTTCGTTTATCGCACCCTATGACCTTGTCCGGAAAATGCGGGCGAGTATCTGTGTCCTCGGGCCGTTGCTTGCCAAACGCAAGAAGGCCATTGTCTCGCTCCCCGGGGGTTGTGCGATCGGGCATCGTCCGATTGATCTGCACCTCAAAGGCCTGGCGGCGCTGGGCGTTGATCTTCGCATTGAACGCGGTTATGTCATTGCCCAGGCGGAACACCTGACCGGCACGACGATCGATCTGGCGGGCCCGAATGGCACGACGGTGACAGGGACGTGCAACCTGTTGTGCGCAGCGACTCTCGCCAAGGGAACAACGGTTCTGACATCAGCTGCCCGCGAACCGGAAGTGATCGATCTCGGGGAGCTGCTCATCAAGATGGGAGCGAAGATCGAGGGTCTCGGGACGTCCACGCTCACCATCCACGGCGTTACAGAACTCGGCGCTGCAACGCACGAAGTCATCCCTGATCGTATCGAAGCCGCGACGTTGCTCATCGCGGGCGCGATCACCGGCGGCGAAGTGACACTCGAAACAGTCCGAGCGGATCATCTGACATCGGTCGTCGATGCCCTTACTCGCATGGGGTGTACGGTCCAGAAGACACATCGTTCGATGACGATCAGGACGTTCGAAAAGCTGTCCCCGATTGATCTGGCGACGGGCCCTTACCCTGCTTTCCCGACTGACGTTCAGGCTCAATTGATGGCACTAGCCACGCTGGCTCCGGGCAAAAGTCGCATTGTCGAAACGGTCTTTCCCGACCGTTTCATGCATGTCTCGGAGCTCGTGCGACTTGGGGCTCAGATCGAGCAGCATGGCAATACCGCGATCATTAATGGCTGTCGTCCCATGAATGGCGCTCCGCTGATGGCGTCTGATCTACGCGCGAGTGCTGCGTTGATCCTCGCAGCTCTCGCGTCACAGGGAGAGACGGTCCTGCGACGCATCTACCACCTCGACCGCGGCTACCAGCGACTTGACGAGACCCTCAATCAGCTCGGTGCGAAGATTACTCGCGTAGCAGACGTTCCCGAAAACCTGCCGGAGGAATCGATTCCCGGCAGTGATCTACTCGCAGGCCCGCACTGGTTGACGAAGCCAGCGGGCGTGTCGGAGAGTGCAGAAGGTCGGACCTCGTTGTAAGAAATGAGTTGGAACTCGTTTCAGTGCGGCCATTTCGTCCTCCACCCACCGGGCTGTTTTTGCCCCGGCTGTCCCTGCCATCGACATCCCTCCCTGAACGCATGCATGATCATGAGAATTCACGCTCCATCTTCGCAGATCCCCCCCCCGCTCGCCTTTTTAAGCGGCGTCGCGGCTGAGTTGGCGGATGAGTTCTTCTGCGGTGAACTTTTCGTGGAGGAGACGTTGGAGAGGGAGGATGTTTTCTTCCTGCCATGTCTTGATGGAGGACAGGGATTCCCTGGACTGTGTCTGCAGGGCGTCGAGCATCTGGGCGATCTTGTCGGAGATCGCAGATAGCGATGCTTCCTGGGACATGGCTTTCTTCCAGACGGCTTCTGCTTTGGCCTGAGCGTCGTGGAGTTCACTGACTTGTTCGGCGAGGAAGACTTTGGCCGCGTCTTCGATGACGAGTTTTTCCTGGATCGCCAGTTCTGCTTCGACGTCGTCTTCGCTGAACTTCTCCACGAGGGCGCGATGAGCCTGGTCGACATGCACCTGGCGTTCGATGACAACGCGGTGCAGGCCTGAGAGTTCGTCGCGGAGTTCTTCGAGACGCTGGCGTCGGTTTTCAAGTTCGACGGAGAAGCTGTTGGCGATCAGCAATTGCTGTTCGAATTCGGCGTGGCGTTCGCTGTTGTGAATGTTCTTCATCAGATCGGCGAGGGTCTGGCATTCGGTGACGGCGCTGCGGACTCGCGCGAGCTGGCCATCGAGAAGTTGCTCGCGGGTGTCGAGGCGATCGCGCTGTTGATGGAGCTGCGATGAGCGGAGTTCGAGGACTTCGCGTTCTTGCTGCAACTGCATGCGTGCCTGCTGGTAGTCGACCAGAAAGCGGTGATTGGCCTGTTCGAGTTGCTGGCGCTGCTTGTCGAGGTGCTTTTGCTGGAACGCGATGCGACGCTCGATCAGCTTGGCCTGCTCTTCGTCGATCGTTTCGACAAGAGCGGTTGCTTCGACCGGCTCGATCATCAAGGATTGCTGGGCTGCTTTGGCGTTCTGGTAGGCCTCGATGGCTTCGTGATCGATCACTGGTTCGGGAGCGTCAGCGACGACGGTCTCGATGACTTTTTCAATGACCTTCTCGACGACGGTTTCCACAACGGTCTCGGTGACAGTCACGGGGGGCTCGGCCAGTTTTGCAGTGAGCGTTTCGGCCAGCGATTCTCGATCTGCTCTCGCAGCGACGAGTTCCTGCGCGATGGCGGTCGTGCGAGCCTCTGACTGGATAACCTGAGCTTCTGTTGCTGAAAGCATGTCTCGAAGACGCTGGATCTCGGAGTTCGTTTCGCTGCGGTGTGAGGCTTCCTTCATCAGTTCGCCATGAATGCCGAGGAGTTCCGCGTGGAGCATCTCCAGTTCGGCTTCGACTTCACTGCGGAGCACCTTCTCGTGTTCGCATTGCTTCCGAAGGGTTTCCAGTTCCGGCTGGGCGGCTGCGAGTTGTGAGAACGCATCTTCACGCGAACTCTTTTCGATCTCGAGCAGTTGAATCAGGCCACTGAGTTGCTGACGAGTCGATGTCAGTTCCGCGACATTGCCTTGCTGCTGATGGATAGAGGATTCCTCCATTCGAGTCAGCTGAGCTGCGAGGTTGTCTATGAGAAGTTCGTAATCAGCGACGTACTGAGCCTTCTGGTCGACATCGTGTCGTTGTTCGTCGAGGGCGGCTTTCTGGCGGGTCAGCTCCTGCTGAAATTCATCGAACTGTGATTGAGCAGCCATGACGGCCTGGTGGAACTGATTCTGCTCGTCGTCCTGATCTGCTTTTCTTTGGCGCAGTGACTCGATTTCCTTTTTCTTCACCTGCTCGAAGGCGAGACGCTCGCGGGCGAGTTGTTCTTCGTGGGCGAGACGCTCTTCGGCGATGTCGCGCTGGAACTCTTCGCGGTCGGCTTCGATGCTCTGCTGGAACTCCTCGCGCAGGCGTGAGAATTCAACCTGCAGAGGGGAGGTCGGAGCCTGGTTTTTGAATTGCTGGTCGAGGGAGCTGAGGTCAAGTTCGGTCTCAGGGACCGCCTCGACGCGGGCAACTTTCTGCTGCATCTGCGACATCTGCAGACGAAACAGACGTCGTTCCTGTTCGAAGGACGCGAGCTGTTTATGAAGCGACTCTTCCCGTCGAGAGAGGTCCGCCATCCGGGTTTCGAGCTGGGCGAAGAGTTTTCCCGCTTCGCCGATCAGGTTGTCTTCGGGGAGCGTGGGGCGGTATTCGACCTGATAGGAGAGAACATCCGGCTCGACGGCGGGTGGTTCCGGGGCAGCGTTGTAATGAGGGTGCGGACCGTCCACGCGGATCGTCTGGTTGATCCAATGCGAGGGAGCAGGGCCATAGACGGCGTGAGGCGACGTCTGTCCCTGAGAGTTCACGGCATGCGACCGTGACGTGGGCCCGTTCATAACTTCCTCGAGACGTGAGATGGAGACGTGACAAAGGAGGGTGACTCGCAGGATTGCGGGTCAGTGTTTGGCTCTGGACCCTACTCGAAAGGGGGAAACGTGCCTATCCGTTTCGTCAGGCCAACGCGCAAAGTGGGGCTGAGTTTGTAGAAACGACAAGAAAACGCCCGGAATTGGGATGTCGCGGACTCATTCGGGCTGGTTCGTACGCTCTCGGAAACCAAGTGTCCACGAATTAGTCATTGTTGACTGGTCTGGCCAGTTTTGTGTCAAGAGTCTGATTTTGCTTGACACAATGGGGGGAAGCGGGTGTAATAGTCCGTTCGCTAACTTTTTACGCCTGATCGTGGGGACCTTCGGGCGATAAAAAGGGACGCGGCACACACCTGAAGATCACATCTTTCGGTCGTGTTTTTAGGCTGGGGGAACACGATTCCCTCCTCACCGTTTGCAGGCTGCCTATCTTCGCTAACCGGGTGATCGTCGTATTTGGCAAAACGTCAAATGCTTCGGTCGCATTCCAGTTCGCGTATTCAGATTCTGGCTAAGCCTGTACACTCCCGACCACTCGTCGAACAGATCTCAAGTGAGCCGTCTCGGGTTTTACCCTGAGACGTCGATTTTCATTTGAGTCCTCTGCCTCTACGAACCACGGTCACCATTCCAATTCGAAGTACCGATGTCGTCACAACAGTGATGTTGCTGCAACATTTCGTTTCGCAGTGCGCTTAGTCCTTCATGGGCCGGATGCACTGTCTCAACGGCTTCGATGTGAGGTTGCGGGGCTAGGTTTATGTCGACATCAAGCTATCACTATCCACGCGTGGTCATTTCAGGCCTGGGGGTCGTTTCGCCAATCGGTATTGGCAAGGAGACCTTCTGGGACAACTTGAAGTCTGGACGCTCGGGCATCGACTTCGTCAATTCGATCCCTTCCGAGACGCTGCCGTCCAAGTTCGCTGCGGAAGTCAAGAACTTCAACCCGCTGGACTACCTGTACAACAAGAAGTTCCTGAAGGTCATGTCACGTGACATCCAGCTGGGTGTCTGTGCGGCTTCGATCGCCATGAAAGACTCCGGCATCAAGACTGGGATGGTTGATCCGATCCGTATGGGTGTCGAGTTTGGAGCTGGTCGCATTTCTTCGACTCCCGATGAACTTGTCGATGCTGTCATCGATTTCGAAGACGTTGACGATGATCAGTTCACCCGCTGGGGTGAAGACCGTATGGGCAAGATCTGCCCACTCTGGCTGCTCAAACAACTGCCGAACATGCCGGCCTGCCACGTCGCGATTGAACACAACGCCCAAGGCCCGAACAACACGATCACGTCCCGCGAATCGTCTGCTCTTCTTGCCCTGGGCGAGGCGATGCGAACGATTGAACGCGGAGCCGCTGACGTCATGATTGTCGGGGCCTGCAGCTCGATGACCGATCCGCTCGATATCGCCCGATTGAATCTTTTCGAGAGCCTGTCTCGACGTGATGATGATCCACTGCGTGCCTGCCGTCCATTCGACCGTCAGCGCGATGGAACCGTCGTCGGCGAAGGGGCTGCTGTCTTTGTGCTCGAAGAATACGAACACGCCAAGCGTCGCGGTGCTGAGATCTACGCTGAACTCCTCGGCGTCGGTGCGGGCTGCGATGGCTTTGGGTATGAAACTGGCAATGCTGGCGTTGGCCTGGTCCGTGCGATCAACGCGGCTCTTCGTCGATCGGGCGTTCGCCCTGACGAAATCGGCCACATCAACGCTCACGGCAAGAGCACTCAACCAGACGACCTGTTCGAAGCCAAGGCGTATCATTCGTCTCTGGGAACAGCGGCAGAGAAGATTCCTGTTCTGGCTCTCTCCAGTTATTTCGGTACCTTCGATGCCGGAACCGGTGCCGTCGAACTGGCGGGCAGCCTGATGGCGATGCGACACGGCGAACTCCCTGTCACGCTGAACTACGAGTTCCCTGATCCGGGTTGCAAGCTCAACGTCGTTCACCGACAGACCATGCCACTGCGAAACTCACTGGCGATGAGCGTCAATCGCACATCGATCGGGCAGAGCGCCGCTTGCATCGTGCGGGCTCTGTAAGCAGTTGCAGTTCATCAACAAAAAGTAGGGCGGTTGCTGCAACCGCCTTTTTTATGCGCCGTGGTTGGCTGGTTCGCGTAGGGTCCGCTGTGCGGACCGTTCATTCGCGAAATCGTAAGTAAGAATCGACAGCTTAACTTGGAGTAATCAACCGCGATCAGAGATTGTGTACCGATTGACGGTCCGCACAGCGGACCCTACTAACCACCCATCGCGGCCATGACCTGATTGGTGATTTGCTGGACCAGTTGGTCGATGTCCGCTGATGATGAAGTAGCGGTTGCCGTCGGGGCTTCCTGCTTCTTCAGATACGAGCCGTACTTCGGGATGTCGGCGAAGACTTTGGGTTGCAGCTTGTTCTCCTTATATCCGGCGCGGTAGGCGTCGTTGCTGCAGAGGTCGCAGTTTTCGTGGAAGCGTGGGTCGTCGATGCCCATGCGTTTTTTGAGGTCGAGCAGTTCGTGGAGCTTGCCCTCATTAAGGTAATCGATCGGGCCGAGTTGGCGAGCCAGCAGAAGAATGCGGCAGTAGGAGTCGATGATCTCAGTCTTCCAGAAGGCTTCTTCGACGGTCGCGCCGAAGCTGACGGTGCCGTGGTTTTTCAGCAGGATCGTGTTCGTGCCGTTCTTGAGAAACGGGACAACGGTCTTCGCGAAGTCCGTTGAGCCGGGCGTGTCGTAAGGAGCAATCGGGGTCTCGCCGAGCAGAACTTCAACTTCCGGCAGGACGCATTGCGGGATCGGCTCGCCTGCGAGAGCGAACGCGGTTGCATGGGGAGCATGACAGTGAACGACGGCGATCGCATCCGGGCGATGCTTCATGATCTCCAGGTGCAGCAGAATCTCGCTGGTCTTCTTGCGTTTCCCTGCGATCTGATTGCCATTGAGGTCGACGGCACACAGATCTTCAGGGGTCATGAAGCCCTTGCAGATCATCGTCGGCGTGCAGAGAACTTCGTTCTCGCCCACGCGAATGGAGATGTTTCCATCGTTAGCCGAGACCATGTTCTTCATGTAAAGACGACGCCCAATCTCGCAGATCTGTTCTTTGAGTTGGCGGTTGTGGATGCCGGAGTTGTAAGCCATGAGTGGGAACCTGGATTGATGACGTTGTGGGGAATGTTTTGTTGTGAGTCGTGAGTCATGACTTCGGGAATGGTTGAACATCGACGCTGTCGAGCAGCGCTGCGCAGTAGGCATCGACGGGTTTGAGATCCGGTGTGAACGGGGCGGCGGCTTCGGTTCCTTCGCAGATGGCGATGGTAGAGCCGAGGCCGGAACCGATTTCGTCGTAAACGACGAGGGCTTCGCCTCGACCGGCTTCGTCGCCGGTTAGTCCTCGCCAGTCGAAAGGGGTGACGAGTTTGAACGTCGCCCCGGCGAGGAGTGGGTGGACGCGACACAGGGTGACGGTGCCGATGACTTCGCCGATTCTCATGTTCCAATCCTATTTGACACAGAGGCCACAGAGTTCACAGAGACTAGGAGACGAAGAAGAGGGCGAAGTTCCAAGAACGATTTATCTGTCGCAGCACACCAGACGTTTGGAGCCATCGACTTCTGAATCATTGGGATGTCGTCGAGATGACAGGCGACCGCGGCTCGAATGGATTCGTTTCGATTGGCAAGACAGGCCACGTTCCAGGGGTCGGTGGAGAGGACGATGATCTGCGGGGCGTCACCGATGACTGATTTGATTCGTGCGACGATGTCCGTCGTACCAGTGAGTCGTTCGGTGGTCCAGTTGGTCAGGCGGCGAGTCACGTCGCTCCATGCTCCCGTTGCGTTGTCGCTGCGGGAGTCGATGAGGCACAGGCCTTTGGTTGGACTGATCGAAGTGGCTTGAGTCGAGGGTTGACCTCGGTGAATGGTGATGCCGCGATCGCGAGCGTAATCTTGAGCAGCGGGAGTGATGATTGCTGTTTTAGCGACTGTGACTGCTCTGATACTCGAAGCCAGTTTCGAAAGAATCTCTTCCGTGATAACTTTCTGCGTCAAAATACTGGGTGGCACTGCTGGCTTGGCCAGCAGTGGAGTTGATGTCGCAGCAACCTCACCGCGCGCACTCTCTGTCGACAGGTTCTTCATCACCTGCCGGACGATTTCATCAATGAGAGTGGGGGATGGGTTCATGATCGATTGTTGTTGAGTGCGGATTGCCCCGGGTAACTCACCCGGGGCTAAGTATTAGGAGTCCTGAATCCCGAGGGTGATGAAACGGGCGGGAACGTCTTTACGTCCACTCAGTTCGTGAACGAGAGAGCCATCCGAAGTGACGATGACGGTATCACCAACGCGGCAGCCCAGCCGATCCAGCGTCAGTTGCGGCTCCGCATCGGGCTTACCCGCTGGCGTCAATGGCTGCGCAATCAACATCGTCCAGCCATGTAGGCCGGGATGTTTGATGGTCGCGTGGGCTTTGCCAATGATGAGGGCGGTTTGCATGGGGAACCAATTGTCGTGAGGTATGAGTCGTGAGTCATGAGGTCCTGGTTTGAGGCTTTTCCTCATGACTCATGACAGAATCAAATCACTCGCAGCGCTCCGGAGAGCGTGCAGCGTCGTTGTCTCGTGAATGTACTTGGTGTTGTGACGCCTTCGCCGGTTGGGGTGGCGATGCTGAAGGAGACGTAGCCTTCGCCGCCGATGCCGATGCCGGCCATGGAGGGGCCGTTCTTGACGAAGAGGGTCGTCTCCATTGCGCGACCCATCTCGGTCATACGGTTGACGTCTCGCGAGTGGATCACGCTGGTGTGACGGTAGCCGTGTTCTGATTCGAGGGACATGTCGAGGGCATGGGCGAAATCGTTTGCTTTGACGATCGGGAGGAAGGGGATCATCTGCTCGTGATCGACGAAAGCGTTCTTTTCGTCCGCTTCGCCGAAGAGGAGGGGGGTCTGGCTGGTGACTTTCAAGCCGATGAGGTCCGCGAGGAAGGACGCGTCTTTGCCGACGAGGTCGCGATTGAGTTGTGGTTCGTTGGTCTCTTTCGAGATCGGGAAGGCGGCCTTGGTCAGTGAGTCGACTTGGGCTGGTGTCAGACGGTATGCCCCCTGGCGGCTCATCGCAGCCAGGAAGTCGCTGTAAACTTTCGACACGACGAAGACCTGCTTCTCGCCGATGCACAGGAGGTTGTTGTCGTAGGATGCCCCCGCGATGATCGAGCGGGCGGCGTTGTCGAGGTCGGCTGTTTCATCAACGACGACGGGCGGATTGCCAGGCCCTGCAACCACGGCCTTCTTGCGTGACTCCATCGCAGCTCGCGCGACAGCAGGACCGCCCGTGACGCAGAGCATCTTCACGCCTTTGCTCTTGAAGATCGCGCCAGCCGATTCGAGCGTTGGCTTATCGACGATGGTGATCAGGTTCTCGAGCTTGGTTGCTTTGTAGATCGCCTGATTGAATCGACGAACTCCTTCGCAGGCGACCTTCGCACCACCCGGGTGAGGATTGACGACGAGTGTGTTGCCGCCGGCCAGCATTGTGATCGCATTCGATGCCAGCGTCGGCAGTGAGTGAGTCACGGGAGTGATGACGCCGATGACGCCGAAGGGGGCTTGTTCGATGATGGTCAGTCCGGTGTCGCCTGAGTAGGCATCGGGCTTGAGCCACTCGACGCCCGGCACCCGCTGCATGACTTTCAGCTTCTCGATCTTATGTTCGAGTCGGCCGATTTTCGTTTCCTGATATTCGAGACGCCCAAGCTCTTCAGCTTGTGAATCGCAGATCGACTTGATGATGCTGACAGCTTGCATGCGGGCATACAGCGGAGCATCGCTGAGCTTCTTATAAGCTTCACCCGCAGCATCGATCGCCTGGTCGACACATGAGAAGACGCCCCAGTCGCCCGACTTCACAGCGGGAGCAGGCTTGAAGGCGACGGGTGCGCTTGTGATCGAGTTGCCCTTCAATTCCTTAAGGACGTTCTCGACGACGGCTCGGATGTGGGCTTCAGAGAGGGTAGTCATGGGAAGGCCTGAGGTTTGAGTCGTGAGTCATGAGGAAGGCGGGCGATGATCAGTCCTTCGATCCTGGTTCCATCGACAGGGATTCTTTCTGAATCCGCAGCCACTCATTGAGACCACTGAGAGAAGGTATGCTGAAGGCGATACCCGCCAGCAGAATGGCAACGATCCCCAGGTGGAGATAAGGACGATGAGGATCGATCATGACGATGTTGAGGAATGCAGGACCTTCGAGAAGGGCGCCACGCGTAATTCGACTTGCGGTGAATGCAGTCAGTAATTCACGATCGATCTGCGAGGGATCTCCCTGGCTGGCTGTCTTGATCGCGTTGCCAAGAACGACTTGTGGAACGATGAAGCTCGCCATCAGTCCGCCAGCAGCGATCAGAATCGGGATCAGATTGATCGCTCCCGGAGCCCCCTGCACTTTCTGCAGCATGCTCGGCAGCATGAAGACCCCTGTCACAATCACACCCAGCATCAGCGCACCAAGGATGATCCGCAGCAGCTTGACTGTGTTTTCAGGAGTCGGCTCGAAGTTGATTTGCTCACTCATGTGACCTCCATGGAGACGTCGTTGTCGTTTAACGGATTCATATCCATTTGGTGCGGTTCGAAGACTCACCAGCACCCTACGCCTGATTCTTGTCGTAAACAGACGTTGGGCCGAGCGTCACGCGGTCGACGATGCCGATGATCGCAGCATCGACTGGCAGTGGCTTCGTCTCCGGTGTGTAGCGGGCCGAGGACCCTTGCACGCAGATGACGACTTCCCCTTCCCCCGCCCCGACCGTATCGACGACGACGAACGAACGCCCCGTCGACTTCAACCCATCCTTGTTCTGCTCATCCACACGCAACGGCTCCACGATGAAGAGCTTCTGCCCCTTCATCGAGTCGACCTTGTGAGACGAAACAATGCTGCCGGTGATTTTGCCGATGAACATGGGAGGATCCTGCGTGGAATGGATATCCAACTCGTAACGTGTTGTCGTGAGGCATTAGTCATGAGTCATGAGGAAGACATGAAAACAAGAACCTCACGACTCAAACCTCATGACTCATGACTAGAAATTCTCCATCAACCCCTTCTCAGGGCGTGGGATCACGTGGGCGGCGACGAGTTCGCCGACGCGGGATGCAGCTGACGCACCGGCGTCAACAGCGGCTTTGACGGAGCCGACGTCCCCTTTGATGACGGTCGTGACGTACGCGCCGCCGATCTGGATTTGTTTGACGAGTGTGACGTTGGCGGCTTTGAGCATCGCGTCTGAGGCTTCGATCATGGCGACCAGGCCTTTGGTTTCAATCAGTCCAATAGCATCATTCATTGCAGGGAGAGCTTTCGAGTGAGTTTGTGCAGGATTTGTGAGTCGATGAGATATTGGTGTCGTGAGTCATGAGTCGTGAGGAAGGTATTGAATCCAAGACCTCATGACTCATGCCTCGTGGCTCAAGACTTGGCTTTCGGCAGGATGCTGACGAGTTCGTCGTGTGGGCGTGGGATCACCTGAACGGAAACGACTTCGCCGATCTTGCTGGCGGCTGATGCGCCGGCGTCGATGGCGGCTTTGACAGCTGCGACGTCGCCCGTAATGAAGGTCGTGACTAGACCGGAGCCGACTTTCTCCCAGCCGGTCATCTTGACGTTGGCGGCTTTGAGCATCGCATCGGCGGCTTCGATCATGCAGACGAGGCCTTTGGTTTCAATCATTCCGAGAGCTTGTTGGGACATGGGTTGCCTTTCAGTAGTCATGAGGTATGAGTCGTGAGTCATTAGGATGTTGAAGAGTCGTCGCGTCAGGTCCTCATGACTCGCGACTCATGTCAATTCAGTGTTTGCACCCGCACGGTTCGGGTTTGATCAACTCGACTTTGGTCGCGTGTTCCAGGTCGATCGCGTTGCCTTCGTCAGTGTCGATGTGGACTTCAAGTTTGATGTTGTCTTCGGCTCGAACCATCAGGCCTTCGAGAACTCCCGAGCAGCCTTTGGATTCGACGCGCAGATTGATTTTGTCGCCGTGTTTGACGTCGTAACGGGCCAGGTCCGCCGGGCCCATGTGAACGTGTCGCATGGCACGGATGACGCCCTGTTTGAGTTCAACGACCCCCGCTGGACCGACGAGTACGCAGCCTGGCGTGTCTTTAATATCGCCACTGAGTCGCACGGGAAGATCGATTCCCAGCGAGATCCCATCGGTGAAGGCAAGTTCAACCTGAGACGCCGACCTCGTCGGCCCCAGCACACGCACACTCGGCAGCATCCTTCGACGCGGCCCGACGATCGCAACTGTCTCCGCCGCCGCGTAGTACCCCTTCTGGTAAAGCTCTTTTTCGACCGTCAGCTTGTGCCCTTTGCCGAAGAGAACTTCGACGTGCTCGTCGGTCAGGTGCACGTGACGAGCGGAGATATTGACGACGAGCGGGTTGGGTGCAGAGGCAGCCCCACCGCTGGGCAAGCCAGCAGTGTCACCCGTTGCATTCGGCCCAAGCTGCGCCAGGAGCATCTGGCGCACCAGATGCTCGACGGTTTCGCGGTTGAGAGTGCTGGTTGCTGTGGTCATAGTCATGAGTCGTGAGGTTTGAGTCATGAGGAAGAGACGACAGTCATGATTTCCTCATGACTCACGACTCAAAACTCATGACTAGCGGGCGATCGTTACGGCGATATTCTGTTGTTCCAACATCTGCACCCACTGGGGATCGACGGCGTCGTCGGTGACGAGCCGGTCAATGTCATCCAGAGGGCAGAGGTTGACGAGTTCGGTGTGTCCAAGTTTGTGGCTGTCGAGGGCGACGATGACTTCTTCCGAAGCTTCAATCATCATCCGCTGGGCATCGACGAGCAGTGTGTTGCTGTTGAACAGCCCGCGGCTGGTCAGGCCGCCGGCGCTCATAATGGCTTTGCGGACGTGAAGCCCTTTAAGAGTCTGCGTCACGATCGGCCCGAGAGCGACATCGGTCTTGGGATGGATATACCCGCCGATGAAAATGAGTTCGATGTTCGGTGCGCTGTGCAGCAGATTGACGATCGGCAGGTACGTAGTAAGAACCTGCAGTTCCATTTTGTGTAACTGACGGGCAATCTCGAGCGTCGTCGAACCGGCATCGAGCAGGATCGATTCCCCCGGCTGAATCATGGCCGCGACCGCTTTGGCGATCCTCTGCTTCTCGAGATGAGCTCGCGTCACACGGGTCTCAAGGGCAGGTAGCGATTCGCCGACATAGGCAATCCCGCCCCGCGTTCGACGAATCTGGCCCGCCTGATCGAGAGCCTCCAGATCACGTCGAATCGTCGATTCACTCACCCCCAGATGTGCAACAAGCTGCCCCAGGGAGACGTATCCGTGCTCCTGAGCATGTTGCAGAATCTGATCACGTCGTTGGTCGAGGAGCATAATGTTGGCGAAAAGTGATTGAAAATGACACAATTGTAGGGCGTGAATCTGTCAGAAGCAATCAAAATACGTCGCAGGCGGGGTGTTTTCTAGGCATAAAATGGGTGGCTATGGTAGTATGCGTCAAAAATGTGTGTTTGCAGCAGTAATTTGGGGTGCCTGGGTTGGCTTTGCATATTGCCTTCGCGATTCGCCGGGTAGTATGTGTTTGCAGAGATGTGACGGAAAATGAAGTTTTTCTTTAGTTCTGCATTGTCGTTGCCGAGCGGAAGTCAGTCGCTCTACTAGTCTTGATTGACAACACGAAAGTGCACAGCTACATTCGCTTAGGCACATATGGAAACACGGTCTTTACTCCCTGAAGCAGTCTTCCGGGCGCTCTCTGACGCGACCCGCTTGAGGATCCTGCATCTGCTCCAGGGTGGAGAGCTCTGTGTCTGCGACCTGGTCAGCTCCCTGGATGCTCCACAGCCGACGATCTCGCGGCATCTCGCTTACCTGCGGAAGACAGGGCTCGTTCTGGCGCGGAAAGAAGGTTTGTGGCATTACTACAAGCTGGTTCCTGCGTCGACCGATTTCCACAAGACGGTCATGGCCTGCGTGTCCGCGTGTGATCTTCCTGATGTGGCCACCTGTTCGCGATCAAAGTGTAACTGAAATTTTTTTGACTTATACATTCGCTTGAGCGGATATATCAAATGCGACTCTCGTTTCTGGATCATTACCTCACGGTTTGGATTTTTCTGGCGATGGCTTTGGGGGTCATCGTGGGGAGTTCTTTTCCGGGTTGGGAATTGTGGGTCAACCAGTTTCAGTTCGGAACGACGAATATCCCCATCGCGATCGGGTTGATCGTGATGATGTATCCCCCGCTCGCGAAGGTGCGTTATGAAGAGCTGGGCGAAATCTTTCGAGACTGGAAAATTCTTGGATTATCGCTGCTGCAAAACTGGCTCATCGGTCCTGTGCTGATGTTTGTGCTGGCCATCATGTTCCTTCAGGATTATCCCGAATACATGGCGGGCCTGATCATGATTGGGCTGGCGAGGTGTATCGCGATGGTGATCGTGTGGAATGAACTCGCCAAAGGGAACAGCCAGTATGCTGCGGGGCTGGTTGCCTTCAACAGCATCTTTCAGGTTCTCTTCTATAGCGTGTATGC
>SXGT01811083.1_pt1 | contig 49103 bp, 34 predicted proteins | sample 3176221 | NCBI WGS metagenome assembly SXGT01 (sample SAMN11356862, study PRJNA531348) | freshwater metagenome | isolation source: freshwater sample F1-120 | place: China: Fuxian Lake, Yuxi | collected 2017-12-25
CGCTGCCCGAGGCGCAGCTGGACCGCTTCATGTTCTCCGTGGACGTGAAGTACCCGTCGGCCGACGAGGAGTTTCGGATCGTTCAAGCCACCACGACGGGGATGGACGCGGCGCTCGAGAAGGTGCTCAGCCCCCAGGAGATCCTCGAGTTCCAGAGCCTCGTGCTGCGCGTCCCTGCCTCGGACAGCGTGATCCGATACGCGGTGCGCCTCGTCCAGCAGACGCGGCCCACCACCGAGGGCGCAGCGGATCTGGTCAAGGACATGGTGGCGTGGGGGGCGGGTCCGCGCGCGTCTCAGTATCTGGTGCTTGGCGCCAAGGCGCGCGCCCTGTTGGACGGCCGCTTCGTGGCCACGATCTCGGACGTCAAAGCTTTGGCGTACCCGGTGCTGCGACACCGCGTGATCCCGAACTTCCACGCCGAGGCGAGCCGGGTCTCGAGTCGAGAGGTAGTCCAGCACCTCCTCGAGAGGGTCCCCGAGTAGTGTCCGGCGCCACGCTGCGCCTGCTGCCCCCAGAGCTCCTGAGCCGCCTCAAGACGCTGGAGCTTCGGTCCCGTCGCGTAGTGGACGGTGTGCTCACCGGCCTCCACCGGAGCCCGCTGCACGGCGCCTCCGTCGAGTTCTCCGAGCACGCGCAATACAGCCCGGGCGATGAGATCCGCCACATCGACTGGCGGGTCTTCGGTCGGAGCGATCGCGCCATGGTGCGTCGCTACGAACACGAGACAAACCTCCAGGTGCTGGTGGTGCTCGACGTCTCATCCTCCATGGCCTACCAGTCGCCCGCCGCGCCGCTCTCCAAGTGGGCCTTTGGGGCCCGCCTGGCGGCCGCGCTCGGCTACCTCGTTCTGAGGCAGCAGGACGCGGTAGGACTGCTGCTCACGCGAGACGGCGGCGGCCGCTCCGCGCCGTCAGACACCTACCTGCCGCCGCGCGCGCGCTCCAGCCACCTCGAGAGCCTCTGTGAGCTCCTCGAGAAGCACCCGCCGTCGGAGCGGAGGGCCACCTCGCTGCTCGGGGCGCTGTCCACGTTGAACGAGCGCCTCGGTCGAAGAGGCCTGGTGTTCGTCGTCAGCGACTTCTTCGAGGACGAGACGCGCCCCGACGAGCCGCCCGCGTGGTTTCGAGTGGCCGCAGAGCTGGAGCGGCAGGGGCATCACCTCGGGCTGTTGCAGGTGCTCGACCCCTGGGAGGTGGAGTTCCCCTTCACGGACATGACGGTCTTCGAGTCACTGGAGTCGGGCGAACGCTCCACGCTGGACCCACGCCTCGTCCGCTCCAGCTACCTCGACGCGCTGCGCTCGTTCACGCGGGGGCTGCGGGTGCACGCGGCCCGCTCGGGTCTCGACTTTCGCGCCTTCGACACGCGCTCGCCCGTGGACGCCGCGCTCGCCGCGTTCCTCACCGGCAACCGAGCCTCGCGCGAAGCACCGGAGCCGTTCGAGGGAGCGCCGTGATCGCGTTCGACGCGCCGCAGCTCCTGTGGGGCGCTCTCGCCGCGTTGATCCCGCTGCTGATCCACCTCGTGCAGCGGCGGCGCGCCCGCGTCCACCACTTTGCTGCGACGGCGTTCCTCCTCGGCACCCGGCGTCGGGTGGCGCGCCGTTATCGCTTGCGAGAGCTCATGCTCCTCGCGCTCCGCATGCTTCTGCTAGCGGCGCTGGCGGTGGCGTTCGCGAAGCCCTGGGTACGCTCGGAGGAGGTGGCGATCCTCGGCAACGTGACGCCAAGCTCTGTGGTCATCGTCATCGACCCTTCGGCGTCCATGACGGAGACCCGCGACGGCCGCAGCCTGCTGGAGCTCGCCGTGGAGCAGGCGAGAGGGCTGGTCAGCGAGCTGCTCGGGGAGAGCGACGCTGCCGTGGTGGTGGCGCAGAGCCCCGCGCGAGCGCTCACGAGCCGGCTCACCTTCGACCGCAAGTTGGTCGGCGATGTACTGAGCGGGATTCGGCCCACGCAGGGCAGGGCGGACCTCGCCGGGGCCTTGCGACTGGCCGAGCAGATCCTGGTGGAATCAAGCCACGTTCGGCGAGAGGTGGTGGTGTTCACGGACCTCCAGGCGTCCGAGTGGGAGGGCATGGGCCGTCCGTGGGCGCTGGACCGGGCGCCGTCCGTTCGGCTCGTGGACATGAGCGACGGCGCCGAGCGGCGAAACTCCGCGGTCACCGCGGTGCTCACGGAGGTGGTCACCGAGGGGGCGGAGCGGATGCTCCGCGTGTCCGTCGACGTCCTGAGCGATCGTCCAGAGGCCATCGAAGAGGTGGTCACCGTTCGCCTTGGCCCGAAGGTCGCGAAGAGCGTGGTGCGGCTCGAGCCCCGCCGGATCACGACTCAGGTGTTCACGCTTACGCTGCCCGAGGGGGACGCCTTCGTGGGGAGCGCCGAGGTGGGGCACGACGAACGCGCGATCGACGATAGCCGGCCCTTCGTGGTGGAGCTGGGGCGGCGGGTAGATGTCCTGGTCGTGAACGGCGCCCCGAGGAGCGTGCCGCACGACGACGAGGTCTTCTTCCTCCGCGCGGCGCTTCGCCCCGGGCGCGACGCCACCGTGCGGACCAACGCCACAGTGATCCGCCCGGATGAGCTCACCTCGGAGCAGGTGGCCGACGCTGACGCGGTGATCCTGGCGAACGTGAAAGAGCTCGACCCAGAGCAGGCGGTCGCGCTGGAGCGTTGGGTTCGAGACGGCCACGGTCTCATGGTCACCGCGGGAGACAACTTCACCCCGCTCGTCTGGAACGGGCTGCTGGCGCCGCTTCTGGTCCTGCCGATGCGCGGCGTGGAGAGCCGGCTCGAGGAGCCGGTTTATGCCGCGGGGCTCGACACCGAGCACCCCGTGCTCCGTGCCTTCTCGGCGCTCGCGGACGCGAGCCTGTATGCCGCCCGAACCCGCCGCTACCTACAGCTCGAGACCCACGCCGCGGCCGACACGCGGGTGCTCGCCAGCTTCTCCGACGGAGCCCCCATGTTGCTGTCGCGCAGCCTCGACCGAGGGCGCCTCCTCCTCCTCACGACGAGCGTGGACCGGGACTGGACCGACCTGCCGTTCAAGTCGAGCTACCTGCCGCTCCTGCAGGAGGCGGTGCTGTGGCTGTCTGGGCGCGGTGAAGGGCCCGTGGCGGGTGAGGCCACGGTGGCCTCCGTGGTGACGGTGCCGGTGATGCCAGGCGTCACCGAGGTGAGCGTGGAGGGGCCGCGGGGGCGGCGCGCCGTCTACGCCGGAGACGACCTTGGTGGACCCGAGGTGCGGTTTCGGGAGACGGACGAGGCGGGGATTTACACAGTGCGGCAGGTCGCCGGTGCGCAGCCGAGAGAGTCGCGCTTCGCCGTGGGCGTGGACCCGAGAGAGTCTCGGGTGGCGCGGATCAGCAGTGAGGCGGCGCATGCGTTGCTGGACGCGCCCGCTGGGGAAGAGGGGGCGTCCACGGTCGCGCCGCCGCCTGAGCGGAAGCGCGACGTGTGGCCGCTGCTCCTGGCGAGCCTCTTCGTGTTGCTGGCGCTCGAGACATGGCTGGCGCTCACCGCCTCGCGCGCCTCGGACGACACGCTCAGCCTGGGTTGAACACGAAGGGCCACTGCACGACGCAGATCCCGCCCTCGGGCTTCTGGAACGCCATACGCCGAATGACGCGGAGCACGCACTCGCCCACGGCGGGGTCCGAGATGGTGTTGCTCGCCATGCTCGCGCTGGTCACCGAGCCCGCGACCGAGATGGTCCAACGGGCAGTCACCTTCCCCTGAAGCCCCGCGTTGACCTGAAGGCGCTGCTCGTAGCACCCGCGGATCGCGTTGGCGCGCGCCCGCACGACCGAGGCGATGTTGCCCTTGTCACATCCACCGGTCGCCTGGCCGGTGCCTCCAGTGAGCTTCGCCGCCTTTCGGATGGTCTTCGGACCGAGGCTCACGGTGGTCTGGGTGCCGTCTCCGCCGGGCCCTGGGATCTTGCCGAGCCCGTGCAGCTGTCCGAACGGGCCGTCCCCGCCGCCGCCGTTGCCCGTGCCGCGAAAGCCCATGCCATCGGTGCCATAACCGGCGACGAAGGTGCCGTCGGCGCCGGCCATCGAGATGGCGATCTTGGAGGTGAGAGCCGAGGTGTTGCTGGCAAGGAGGTTCGAGATCGCGCCGATGTTCTGAAGCTTCTGGCTCTGGAGCAGCGTCACCAGCCCCACATCGCGCGCTTTTACTTTCGTCACCATGGGCGCTTCGTTCTTCGGGACCTTCGACTCCTTGGTGATCGCCTCGTCCGGGTCCCCGAACTTGCCCTCGTCGTCGGGGGCTGCCTTCGACGTGGACTCCTCCAGCTCCTCGGGTTCGGGTTCGTCCTTCTCCTCCTCCTCGGGGGTCTTGGCCGCGAGCAGCGCTTCGGCGTTCACCTCGACGTTGCGCTTCTTCTGGGAGGCCAGCCGATACTGGTCGTAGGTGGGATCCCAGCGCCAGCACAGCACCGTCGCGAAGCCCACCAGCACCACCACTGCGGCGACCGCTGCGGCGCCGACCCAGGTGTCCCAGCTGAGGCGCCCCGGGGCGGCCACGCGGCCTCCCTGGACCAGCTGGAAGACCAGCGAGATGTCGCCGAAGTCGAGCTTGCCCCAGTCGTCACCGGCGAGTCGGAGGGGGCGGCCCTCGAGCCGCGCCTCCTCCGGGGTGAGGCGCCTGCCGCCGAGGGACAGCGTGCCCTCGAGGCCGGGTACCAGCGCGAGGTCGTAGGTGCCCGAGACGGGATGCGCCACGAACAGCGGGTGCCGCGGGGGCAGCGCCGAGGTGGGGATGAGGAGGCCGTCGTGAGAGTCGGCGCCCACCTCCACCGTGCGCGGCTCCGCGTGCAGCACCTGCCGGATCACGCTGCCGTTCCAGAGGAGCGACGTACGCAGCGCGCCGGCTCGCGCGCTGACCGCGTTGAGCTGGAGCATCGCTCCCACGGAGAGGAAGAGCGCGCCGGCCAGGGTAAACCAGAAGCCACCCCCCAACTCCGGAGCACCCGTCAGCGGATGGCCGAGGAGCGCCTCGAGAAAGAGCCCCGTAGCGCACAGGAGGCCGGCGACCGAGAGGCCGGCCGCCAGCGTGACGAGCGCGATGCGTCGGCGACGCAACACGGCCGCAGCCACGGCCGCGGCGCCTCCGATGATGGCTCCCCAGAGCGCCCAGTTCCCTGTGGCGAGCGAGGTGGCGAGGACTCCGCCGGAGTCTCCCGGCAGAAGAAACCAGGGGACGGTGACGACCCCCAGGGTGACGCTGATGGCCCCAGCGACAGCAGGAACAGCACGGAACAGCATGGGCCAGAACTCCCTTTGGTAGCCGCGCACCACCCTGGTGCGCGATCGCGGCGCCTTTCGCGTAGCGCCGCGGGGCTAAAAAACGAACGGGAGTCCGAAAGGATCTTCGGAGATGTGGATCAGCGGTGGAGGAGCTGCTCTCCGGACGCGACGATCGTGGGCAGGAACGACTTCTTGAGGCGCAGGAGCTTGTTGAACCGGGCGGCCTGGCGGGCGTCGGACCAGGTCCCCTGCGGGCGCCGGATCTCACCGTTGATAACGGTTTCGCCCATGTCGACGAACTCCGTGCGGATGTCGGCGGGCGGGGCGCTGGGCGTGAGCGGGGCGAGCGAGAGCAAGAGCGTGAGCGTGAACATCGGGCCTCCAGTGTGAGAGCGGCCGCCGCTGGAGCGGACGCGCGCTGAGAACGCACGGGAGGGGAGGGCGATCTACGCGCTTCGAGCTAAGGGAAGCTCACGACCGCGCCAAGCGCGAGAAACGCCGAGAGTGCCAATGAGAACAGCGCCTTCCGGGCGCAGCCGGCCGCCCAGGTGCCGGGGGGCGCATCCGTCAGGGCCGGGCGCCGGCCGCGGGCCGCCTTGCACCAGACTCTCTGGCCGTCCACCAGGAGCGCCTGCTCGAGGTGGAATGCCGTGGCGCGAGGGGCGGAGCCGAAGGCGCTCTCGGCGAGCGCTCGCGCCGTGGGCAAGAGACCGTCGAGGCGGCTCGTCCACGCGCCCCCGTGGCTCGGCAGCAGCCATACTTGTTCGAGCGCGACGGGGTGCGTGACCCCGAACTCATCGGTGCGCGAGAGCCCTGAGACGGGCCTGCCGGCAGCGTCCTTGGCCGCGGCTGACGGCGGCGATGTGTGGGCAGACCGGAGCGCGGCGAGCTCGCCCGGGTCCCGCTCTGTCCCCGCCGGCTCCAGTTGCTCGTCGACGGCGATGAGGGTCCCAGTGCTCTCGTCCCCCGTGGAGTCATCGATGCCGACGTCGAGACGGCGCCGCTCGATGCGCCATCGGCAGAGGCCACAGGCCTGCCCATCCAGGGGTGACTGGATGGACGACACGACATGAATGAACGCGGGGCGCCAGCGGCCTCGCCACCAGCGCCACTCGAGGAGAGCGCGGGCGCCGCTGAGAGCGAGCAGGAACGCGGCGACCCCCAAGATGGAGGCGAGCACGCGGGCGTCTTACTTGAAGACGCGCTCCTTGCTGGACTGGAACATCGTGGGCAGGAACGACTTCTTGAGGCTGAGGAGGCGCTCGAACTTCGCCTTCTGCCGCGTGTCGGTGAAGAGCGCCGTGGGCTTCTTGATCTCGCCGTCGATGAGCTGGTCCGAGAAGTCGTAGAACTTCGCCTTCTCACCGGCGGCCGGCGGTGCGGCCACAGCGACCGAAGAGACCAGGAGACCGACAATCAGGATGACACGCTTGGCCATGGGGACCTCCAGAAGCGCGCTAACGCGCGAGCCGCAGTAAAGCGGGCGCTCGCGCTGGTGTAAAGAGAGGACGTGACGGGCTGAGAACGGCTGGCCGTCGTGACTCGTTCACGGCGTGCGTCCCCTGACCGGCGGAGGGCCGCTCAGAGGGCAGGGTCATGCATTGCCGGGGGTGGGCTCGACGGCAGGTTCGACCTTCGGCTCGGCTGCGGGCTCCGGCGCGGGCGCGGGTGCCGGCTCCGGCTTGGTCTCCGGCTTGGGCTCTGCGGCAGGCTCGGCCTTGGGCTCTGCCGCGGGCTCGGCCTTGGGCTCTGCCGCGGGCTCGGCCTTGGGCTCTGCCGCGGGCTCGGCCTTGGGCTCTGCCGCGGGCTCGGCCTTGGGCTCTGCCGCGGGCTCTGCCGCGGGCTCGGCCTTGGGCTCTGCCGCGGGCTCGGCCTTGGGCTCTGCCGCGGGTTCGCCCTCGGCCGGCGCCCCTTCCTCCGGAAGCTTCGGCTCCTCGGCAGGGACGTCGTAGAGCCCTTGGGCGCAGGCGTCCTTCAGCACCAGGACGCGCTTCGAGACCTCGTGCGTGGGCGGGAGCTGGCCGGCCTTGATGTACTTCTCGTAGTACCCGACGGCCTGCTTACAGACGTCGTCCTTCGTGCCCTTCTTCTCGTAGAGCTTGCCGATCTCCTCGAAGAGGCTGGCGCGGCGCCCATCGAGCTCAACGGTCTTGTCGTAGCTCTTGATGGCCGCTTCGAGCTGGTTCAGGCCGAGCTGGCAGGTGCCGAGGCCCGAGATCGCCTCGACGTTCTCGGGCTCGAGCTTGAGCGCGCTCTCGAACCGATCGCGGGCCCCCTCGTAGTTCAAGTACTCGAGGTAGATCTTGCCGAGGTTCAGGTGAGCCGCGACGTTGCCGGGGTCGAGCTTCAGCGCCACGGAGAAGTGCTGCACCGCCAGAGGGAGCTGGTTCGTGCGCACGTACACGGTGCCGAGGTTCGTGTGCGCCTCCACGGAGTTCGGGTCCAGCCCGATGACCTTCTGCTTGAAGATCCACTCCGCGAAGTTGAGCTGACCGGCCTTGAGGAACACGAGGCCGCGGGTATTGAGCGCCGTGACGTTCTCCGGTTCGATGATGAGCACCTGCTTCACGTGGTCCTCAGCGAGCGCGGTGTCGCCCTTGAGGAGGTGGTAGAGCGCCAGACCGTTGTTGGCCGGGACGTTCTCGAAGTCCCGTGCCACGACCTCGTCGAACGTGAGCTTCGCCTTCGAGAAGAGGCGCTCGGCCTCGGCGCCCTTACCGCTGTCGAGCAGCGCCTTGCCCTTGGCAAGGAACACCTTACCGACGAACGCCTTTGCGTCGGCGCTCTCCGGGTTGGCCTTGATGGCGCGCTGATACGCGTCGAGGGCCTTGTCGGTGTTGCCGGCCTTCTCGTGCACCGTGCCGATGTTGAAGTACGCCTCGAGGAACGAGGGCGAGAGCTCGGCGGCCTTCTCGAAGGACGCGAGCGCCTTGTCGTACTCCGGGGGCACCGACAACGCAGCCTGAACGCCCTCGCGGAAGGCGTCCTGGGCCTCGAGCGGGATCCCGGGGAGCACGGTGGGCTCGCTCTCGGTGGGGCCCGTGTCGCGCTCGACGACGTTCTCGCAGACCTTGTTCTCGCAGATCCACCCCTCGCCGAAGCGAGTCTGGCAGTCCGCGGTGGTGTCGCAGGACTTCCCGGGATCCGGCTGCTTGTTGTCGCCGGGGCCCTTGTCGTCCGGGATCACGGTCGTGGTCGTGGTCCCGCAGCCGATTACGAACGCGAGGGCGGGCGCCCGCAGCGCCAGCCAGATTGAGCGTGTGCGCATCATAGACGGCCTCACTTCTGGTCCTTCTTGACGAACTTGAGCATGTCGACCGTCACGTCACCGCGGCGCAGATAGCGGACCACGTTGGCGGAGAGGAGCGTGTCCTGCGTGTGCTCCGCCGACAGCTGCTTGTTGAGCGGGCTGTCGCCGGCTACGGGGTACCCATCCGGGTTCACCCTGGAGGCGTAGATGCCGGCCTCCTTCGCGCACTGATTGTAGACGCCCTTCTCGTGGGCAACCTCGAGCGCACCCTTGAGGAGCAAGAGGGCCTTCTCGTTGATGGGGTCGGCGATGGTCTGGAGCGCTGCCTTGTATTGCGTCTCGCCCTCGGTCCCGAGGAGCATGTCCGGCACCGGCACGGCGTCCAGCTCCTTCACGAAGTCGTAGTACAGGCGGCCGTTGCGGTATGCCGCGCAGCCGAGCCAGTACGACGAACCCATGTCCCACACCTTCTGGAACTCGACCTCAGCCTTGCTGTGGAGCGTGGCCTTCTTGATGAGGGCCTCCTTGAGCGCGTTGATGTTCATCGTCGCCGGGATCTTCGTGTCGTCGAACTCCTGGAAGACGTAATCGGCCAGCCAGTACGCGGACTGAGCGGCGTACCACTGAGCGCCGCCCTTCTTCTCCGGCTTGCCTTCGGCCTCCTTGAGCGCGTTGCCGAGCTCCGAGACCGAGCGGATGAAGTAGTCCGAGGCCTTCTTGCGGTTGGTGTAGACCTTCTTCACCGGCGCGCCCTCGGGGTTCTTGGCGTTCTTGGCCGCCTGGTCGGCCTCGTCGAGCTTCCGCAGGATGTCGCCAGCGCGAGACCAGCCCTCCACCTTGAGCGCGTGCTGCGACGGGTGTTTGTTGGCGAACGCGTCGTAGTGGGCCACCGCCTTCTTCAGCGACTTGGGATCCCCGAGCTTCTCGAGCAGCACCCCGATCTTGAAGAACGTCATGGGCGCCCGCTCGTGGGTGGGGAACAGCTTCTGGAACTTCTCGAGGGCGGCGATGGCGCCGGCGGCGTCCCCGGTGGCCTCACGGATGAGGCTCGCGTTGATGATCGCGTCCGGGGCGTCCTTGTTCGCCTTGAACTTCTCCATCAGGAGGAAGGCCTCGGCGGACTCGGCGAAGCGCGTCTGGCTCTCGTACAGCACGCCGATCTGGAACTGCGCCTCGGGCGCCACGGCCTCCTTGGGGAAGCTCTTCACGATGCTCTCGTACGTCTGCACGGCCTCTTTGGTGCGCTTGGCGCGCTCATAGAGGAAGGCCAGGTTGTAGGTGGCCTTGGAGATCATGTCCTTGTCCTTGGACTTGCCGAACTCCGTGAGCAGCTGCTTGTAGAGCCCAATCGCCTCGTCCGTGCGCTTGGCCTTGAGGAGCTGCGTGGCCCGCTCCGAGAGCGCGATCACGATGTAGCTGTTGGCCTGCTCATCCGTGATGAAGGCGTTGCGGCTGGCCTTGAGCTTGCGCGCCCATTCCTCGACCTTCTCCCAACGATTGAGGCGCGAGTACGCCTGCATGATGGTGACAGCCGCCACGGGCGCCATCTTCGACTTGGGGTCGTAGTCGAAGATCTTCTGGAGGCGGTCGACGGCGTCCGCGAACTTCCCGTGCTTGTAGTAGGTGTCCGCGGAGAGATACATGACCTCCGGGATCTGCTCGCCACGCTTCGGGTACTTCTTGACGAACTCCGGGTCCTTGCGGAGGCGGAGCAGGAGGTTGACGTAGGAGTCGGCGGCGCCGACGTACGCCTGCTCCAGGGGATGCAGCTCGGTGACCGCGATCTCCTGGTTCATCTCCTTCTTGTACTCGTCCTCGCTGAGCTTCTTCTTCTCGATGCCGCCCTTGGCCGTGGTGCACTCGCGGATGCCCTGCTTGCACATCTCCTCGTACGCCGCGTAGATGACCCCGAGCGCGGCGTCCTCGACGAACTCGCCCTGGTCATCCTTCGTGATCACCCACTGGTACCACTTGATGGCGCCCGGAAAGTCCTTGAGGCGGCCGTACTTGATCTCGGCCAGATAGAAGGCGTTGTGGTAGCTGCGCTTGGAGTTGGGGAAGAGGCGGAGGAAGTCCTCGTACAGCTTCGCAGCGCGCGGATAGAGCTCGGCCGCCATCGCGTCCTGCTTCTTCTCCGTGGCCTTGTCCGCGGCCTGGTGCCAGTAGTTGGCCAGCTCGTGGAGGCTGGCCTCACACATCCCGAGGGCCTCGTCCATCGCCTCGGTGTTCTCCGAGTTCGCCTTGACCCACGAGCCTTCGGGGTTGAAGTAGGCGCAGGCGCGCTGCATCTCCTTCTCCGTCTCGGCGAAGTCGTTGGCCTTGCGGCGAACCTCGATGAGGCGCGCGAACCACGACGGGACCTTCCCGTTCATCGGGCGGGTCTCGATGAAGTGGTTGTAGAGCTCGAGCGCCTCCCGATCCTTGTCGAAGCCGACGTAGAGAGACGCGAGGGTCTCCATCTTGTCCCAGATCTCGTCGTCCTGGCCCTTGAGCACCGTCTGGAAGTAGTCCAGCGCCTCCCGCCAGGAGTCGTCCATCTCGGCCCAGGTCTTGACGAGGTCGTTCAAGGCCTGATCGCGGAATGAGACCTGGCCTGTGGCGGTGCCGATGTTCTCGACGACCTTCTGGAAGGTCTCGATCGTCTTCCGGAACTCACGCAGGTTGAAGTAGACCCAGCCGAGCTTGTAGAGCGCGTAGTTGAACATCGGGGCGTTGGGATAGCCCGAGATGATCTTCTCGTAGTTGGTCTTGGCGTAGTAGAGCGAGTCGGTCTCGAAGAAGTACTCGCCGAGGGCCAGGAAGCCCTGCGGGAGGAGCCGCGACTGCGGGTAGTTCTGCACGAGGCGCTGCAGGTACTGCACCGCCTCCTTGAGGAGGTTTCGGTCCTGGTTGTCGCGGCCCTGCTGGAGCGCGCCCTTCCCGATGTAGTACAGCACCTCGTCGAGGCGCTCGTAGTCCGGGAACTCCTGGATGACCTTGCGGTACCACCCAAGGGCCACGGTGACGTCTTCCTTGGGCTCGGCGCCGGGCGCCGGTCCGACCTTGTTCTCGAAGGCTTCTGCGGCCTTGTCGAACTTGGAGCGAGCCACGAGGTACTCGTACTTCGCTTGCTCCCAGTAGAGCTCGCCCAGACGGAAATAGACCTCGGCCTTCCTCGGATAGAGGGGCTGGTCTCGGAGCAGCTTCTCGAGCTTCTCGATCATGCTCCGCCGGGTGGCGGCAATCGAGGCCATCTTCTCGATCTGTTCCTTCGAGTAGGTGCCCGACTCGAATTGTTCGAGCGAGAAGGAGCTCTTCTTGAGCGGCTGACCGCCTGGGTTCTCCCCTGGGGGGGCTTCCTGGGCGGAGACTTGGCCGGCGATGAGCAGGAACGTGAGCAGCAGGAGCGTTTGCCGACGCATGGTCTTCCTCTTGGGTAAGGCGCGAAACCAGAACCCCCGTTCTTGGCGCAAGAAGACGGGGAGGGGGCGGAGCGCTCTTGGCAGAGCTTCGTTGTCGGGCCGCGCCGCCCGACGTCCCCTTCGGACCCTGGACGGGGCCGAAGTCAGTTCGTCACGGCGTCGACGTTGACGCCGACCGTGTCGCGAGCGTCTCTACGCTCACTGCGCGCCGCAGCGCGACTTCAGGCGAGAACGGAAGCCGCCGATCTCGTCGGACCAGTACTCGCCCTCGTAGCGCCACGCCTGCGAGTCGCCGCCGACGATGGCCTCGCTGCCACCGGCGGTTCCAACCGCCGACTCTGGCGCGGTGGTGCCCTGGAGCTCGCGCATCTGCTCGTCCACCTTGATGGCGTCGATGTCGACTTGGAGCTCGGTTGCCTTGACCGCGTACTCCGCGAGCTCGGCCTCGACCTGCTTCAGGAGTTGCTGAACCTTGATGCCCGCCTCGTTGAGGCGGCTCTGACGCAGCGCGCCGAGCTTGGCCAGCAGGTCCGCGCCGAAGGCCGCGAGGCCCGCTTGGTTCTCGGTGACGAAGCGCTCCTCGCGCTCGATCTGACGCACGGTCTTGAACAGGTTGTAGAACTCCACGTTCGCGAGCACCGGCCGGATGAGGCGCTTGTCCAGAGCGAACGCGGGCTGGCCCTCGACCACGCCCAGCAGGGCCTGGAAGTAGTCCTGCGGGGTGCGCAGCGACTGGAGCAGGTTCTTCAGCGGGATCGAGAGGGCCGACACGTCAGCTTCGAAACGCTTGATGGCCTCCTCGGCGTTCTCCACGTAGCAGAGATTGACGTACACCGTCGCCTCCAGCACCCAGAGTTCCGGGTAGAAGAAGTGCGAGAAGTAGGGCGAGTGGAGCGCCTGGAACGTGCCGAGCGCCCGCTCGTAGTCGCCCTTCAAGAAGTAGGTCCACGCCTGCTCGTAGAACGCCTGGGCGAGCTTGTTCGAGTCGCGCGGCAGCTTCCGGTAGTAGTAGACGGCGGCGTCGAAGTTCTCGGCCTCGTACGCGATTCGCGCGAGCGCCAGGTACGCGAGGTCGCGGACCTCGGTGTCGGTGTCGAGCGACTCGACCGCGACGATGGCCCGCTGGAACTTGTCGACGGCTGACTTGTAGAGCTGGTTCTGGACCTCGATGAGGCCGGTCAGGTACAGCGCCTTCGGGTGCTCGGGTGCGTCCTCTGAGACCGCCGCGAAGTAGTCGAGCGCCTTCGTGAAGTTGTTGTAATCGTAGAAGAACTCGCCGAGGAAGTAGTTGTACTCGTCCTGAAAGCGGCGCGAGAAGTTGACCACGCCCATCTCGGTGAGGCGCTCGAGATCCGGTGGCGAGTAGTTGATCGTGCGGCGCAGGCCCTTGAGCTCCCAGAACGCCTGCTGGAAGAAGGGCTTCTCCGGCCCCTCGAGCAGCACGTCCACGAGGTAGTTCGCGGACGACTGGTACAGCTCACACTGCCCGAGGGCGTGCGCGATGCCGTACCACGCGGTGTAGTACTCGTCGGAGCCGCGCTGGTAGCCGCCCTGGGTGATGAAGTCGAGGAAGGTCTGAATCGAGGCGACGCAGTTGCCCGACTTGGCCTGGTCCATGCCGCGCTTCAGAATCCCCTGGGCGAACGCGCGCTTCTGGGCCGTGTCGGCCTTGGTGGCTTCCTCGGCGAGGCGTTGAGCCTCTTCGCGTTGACGCTGCTCGAGGGCCGCCTTCTCCTCAGGCGTGAGCTCGTTGACCGGTTGCGTGGTGTTGCCCTGGTCCGGCGGCTTCTCGCCGCCGAAGATCTGGGGCGTCTTCAGCATGTACTTGAGGACGTTCTCCGGGACCCCGGCCTTCTTCAACTCGATGATTTCGTTCACCGTGAGGTTGAAGACGGTCTTGTCGCGGTCGATCGCCTTGATCATCTCGTCCTCGGATACTCCGATCCGGGCGAGGGTCATGATCTCCTGCGGGCTGATGGCCCGCGCGTCCGGCACCGCCGTGAGGAGGGCCGCGCCAAGGAGTGCTGAGGTGATGAGCTTCTTCATGTAGAGCCTCCGGGCCGCTGGGGCTTATTTGGGCTCCGGCGTGAAGAAGGACACGCCGAACGAGATCTCCAAGGGGTACGAGAGCCCTCGGTTGTTGTCGTCGGCGTCGCGCGCCGCGTAGAAGTAGTGCCGGTAGTCGATGCGCAGCGCAACGAACTCATGGACGTAAAACCGAAGGGTAGCTCCCACGTTCCCGCCCACGTCCACGCGGGCCTTCGCCTCCGCCTTGCCCTCGGGCTGCACACGCGTACCGAGCGCCATCAGGCCGAGCTCGATTCCGAAGTCGAAGTGCGCCACCTTCGTGGCGAACGCCCCGAACTTGCCGTAGATGGGCGACCAGAGCACGCCAGCGCCGGCCTGCCACTCCAGGAACTGCGGCAGCTCCACGGCGATCGCGTTGTTATCGAGGATCTGCGTCTCGATGAAGTCCTCGAGCTCGCTGTTCTCCTTGATCAGGTACGAGCCCGCGAGCTCGATCGCGATGTCTTCCGTCACGTGGTAGTCGTACCGAAGGCCGAGCGGGATGTACGTGAAGAAGTCGTCGTTCGGGATCACTCCGAAGAACAGCGCGAACTCGTGGCGTCCGTCCTTCATGAAGGCGCGCTTGTGGATGTTCGTGATGTCGCGCTTCTCGCCCCAGTAGAGGTCGAACTCGTGATCGATGGGTTCAGCGGCGCTGGCGAGCGAGGGGAGCACGAGGAGCGCGGCGAGGAACGCGGCCACCCGGGTCAGCCTGGTCGTGAGGGTCAGCATGGAGCGGAGGTCTCCTTGGGTCGCAGTTCGGAATGAAGGAAGGAGTTGGGTGGGGCCGATCAGGGGCACGACGCGAAGTCGGCCGCGTCGACGCAGACGGCATCGCCGTCTGCTGTGAGCGTTCCCGGGGAGCAGACGCCACCGCAGCACACTCCCGTGGAGCACGGGAGGCCCTGCGCAGGCTTCTGGCACAGCCGGGTCTCGAGGTCACAACGGACTCCGCACTCGGCGCCTGCACCCACGCCGCAGTCGGCGTCGTCCATGCAGGGCCTGAGTATGGCGAGCCGCTCATCGCCCGCGGTGGTGCTGCCGAGGCTGAAGGGCACGATCTTGTCGACGGGGGTGATGGAGCCGGCTTTGAACGACAGGTTCCCGGAAAGGGCATAGGAGACGCCCGGCGCCGCAGCGGCTGACGAGGTGGCCGGGTCGGCCGTGAACTCGCCGATTCCAGTGATGAGCGACCAGTGGCCGCCCATGGAGTACCGGACCTTGGAGACGGCAGCTGAGAAGGCGGCCGAGCGACCGGCGTCGTCGAGCTGATTGGTATTGAGGAACACATACTGCCCGCCGGTCATGCAGGCGATCTGCTGCATCCGCGAGTCGTACTCGGGGTATCCCGGGGCCTGGAAGTGGATGAACGAGACGTGAATGTCGTTCTCCGCCAGCTGCGTGGCGCGGGCGGCGAGGTAGTCCTCGATCTTGGTGCGGAAGTTGTTGAAGTCGACCGCGGAAGCGCAGGGCGCCTGCGCTGCGGGCAGCTCCCCGTCCGGGTAGGTGAAGCAGTGCTGGTAGTCGTCGCTGCGGGAGGCGCAGGTGTCGGGTCCGTCGGTGAAGACCACGAGGTGCTTCGCCACCTCGCCCTTGACCTTCATGTACTCAAAGGTCTTGTCCATCGCCGACCAGAGGTTGGAGCGGCCCGAGCCCTTGCCCTGGAGCCCGTTCGGGCCGTCGATCGGGGAGAGGACGAGTGTCTGACCGTTGAGAGGCGACTGGCCGATCGAGTAGACGTCGTTCTCTGAGTAGCAGTTGGCCGCCTTGAAGGACTCGTCCGCGCTGGCCACGCCGGTCTCGCAGACGATCTTCCAATCTTCCTTCTCGCTGAACTGGAAGACGATCTTCCTGTCCCAGGCGTTGAGCTTCTGGATGAAGTCCTTGGCCTGCGCGAGGCGCGTATTGCCCTTGTCGCTGGCGCACTCGGCGAAGTCCGCCGGGGTGTCCATGGAGCCGCTCTTGCCCTCGATGCAGACCGGGCGGGTAGCCCCGGCCAGCTTGTCGCCGGCCACGTTGCCGGAGGTGGAGCCGGACTGATCGATGAGGACGGCAACGCCCATTGGGGTGCGCCGGCCTTCTCCGCGGAGGTGATCGACGAACTGGAGGCCGCCGTTGCTCTCGACCGTGACCGCGGGCGCCGTGGCGCAGTTGGACGACGTGACGGTGCCCTTGTGCTCTTCGAGGCAGGTGAGCTTCAAGTCGAAGCTGTCGACGCTGATCGTCTTGCCGATCACCACCGCGCGCTTGCCGATGGCGTCCTCGTTCGGGCGGATCTCGCGGTCTTCGTCGGCGAGGCCGTCTTCGTCTGGCGTGAAGCCTGTGTTGATGAGGTTGAAGTCGATGCGAACGTTGGTGGCGTCGCCGTCGCACGCCGGTGCCCACGACCGCGTGCCGTTCGACAGGGTGACCGCCTTGACCGGCGTGGCCCCGATGACCTCGAGGTGATCGAACTGCACCAAGCGCAAGAAGATGCGGGCGGTGGAGTCGCAGGCCGAGTTGACGAGGGCGGAGCCGCCAACGACGACAGCAGCCCCTAGGGCGCGGCGGAACCGGTGGGAAGGCGTGGGCTTCGAGGGACGCAGCACGGGTCGAGCCTCCAGTCGACGAGGACGGACGGGACCGTCCGCGAGTCGGGCATTCTCTTTGCGTCGGTCGGAGGCGTCAACCCTCTTCCCGGTGCGGCCCGAATAATCGCGCCCGATGCGCCCTTCAACGGGCTATTGGTGGTGCTTCGCCGCCCTCGGGACGTAATTCTCAAGTGGCCGTGACGGAAGGGAGCCGGACGACCCAATACACAGTGAATCATGACGATTGACCGCAAGTTGCGGCGATCGGTAGTATTCCGCGCCCGCCGGCCCTGCGCCGGGCGGACCAGCAGCAGCGCGAGCGGTTCTAGAGGAGGTTGTTCGATGATCCGAAATGCGGCAATGACGGTAGCGAGACTCGCGTCCGTGGCGGGCCTGGCCCTAGCGGTAGCGTGTGGTGGTGGCGGTGGCGACGGTTCGGGCGGCGGCGGCGGTGCCGACCTGTCGACCAAGGCGCAGCTCCAGATCGCCATTGCCGGTACTCCGGCGAACGACCCCGAGAACGCTGGCCCGCTCGCCTTCGACAAGGGCGCGGTCGCTGACGGCGGAACTCTCGAGCGCAACTTCACCGTCCGTAACGCCAGCGCCGTGTCCGGGAGTGTCCTCGTCCTCCAGAACATCACGCTCACCTACACAGCGCCCGACGGCGCGGTGGAGGCCGAGGGTCCAGCGCTCAGCATGGTCGCGGCGAAGCACGGCGACACCGACGTCGCGGTGGCCAACAACAGCCTCGCAGGCGTGCGCCTCGGACCGAACGAGTCGCTCGAGGTGACCGTCCGCTATCGTCGGTACGCCGACACCCTGGCCCGGAACGCCTACGTCTCGATCTTCAGCGGCAACGTCTCGCCCGACAGCCACGCCGAGGTCGGCTTCGTCGTCGACGTCGGCAGCGCCTTCCCCGTGGCCTTGATCACGCCCTCGGTGGTCGAGTTCCCGCTGGTCGCGGCCGGCGAGTCGAAGTCGCGCGAGCTCAAGGTCACGAACACCGGCTCGGCTCCGCTCGAGCTCAAGGGCTTCGAGTTCGTCAGCACCCACCCGGACTTCGCGCTGCTCTACAGCACGGCCGACTCGCAGAACATCTGGAACCCGGAGGACGTGGACGCGGTCACCTTCGATCCGATCATCACGGTGGCGCCGGGCACCTCCGTCGCGTTCAACGTGCAGTTCACCCCGGAGACGCCGGATCCCGCACAGGGGCAGCTGATCTTCACCACCAACGAAGCGGTCCCGCAGCAGACCGTTGGGCTCCTCGCCAACGCCAATCGCCCGTGCATCGAGGTCATCCCGAGCACCGTGCAGTTCGGCGCGAAGCTGGTCGGCCAGACCGCGGTGCTCCCCGTCGAAGTGAAGTCGTGCGGCACGAAGGACCTCGAGATCACCGGCATCGTGCTCACCGACAACCCGACGGGCAACTACGGGCTCAACTTCGAGGCGTTCCCTGGCGCCGCGGCTCCCTCCGCGGAGACGGCGGTGGCTGTGCCGATCGGCGAGAAGGCCACCTTCACGGTCCAGTACACGCCGGCCATCGAGAGCCCGCTCGGCGAAGACGGCAAGCCCGTCTTCGACTCGGCCACCATCACCATCACCTCGAACGCGTTCGAGACCACGGTCACCGTGCCGATCACCGGCATCGGCTCCACGGTCGTGTGCCCCACGGCGGTCGGCAAGATCCAGGAAGGCGAGCAGGTCATCCCGCAGACCAACCTGCACCTCTTCAGCGACGGCAGCTTCGCTCCCGCCGGTGAGATCGTGAAGCGCGAGTGGAGCGTGGACCAGCCGCCCGGCTCGGCCTCCGTCTTCATCCCGTCCAAGACCTTCCCGAACCCCACGTTCGAGACCAACGTGGCCGGCACGTACGTGTTCAAGCTGAACGTGTGGGACGAGGAGAACGTACAGTCCTGCGTGCCCTGGGAGCAGACCGTGCTCGTGGTGCCCGACGAGGCCATCCACGTCGAGCTCGTGTGGCACACGCCGAACGATCCGGACGAGACGGACGAGGGCGCCGAGGCGGGCTCGGACGTCGACCTCCACTTCGTCCACACCAAGTTCGCCGTGGGCTCCGCCTTCGACGGCGACAAGGACGGCAAGGACGACCCCTGGTTCCACCAGCCGTACGACTGCTTCTGGTTCAACCCCGAGCCGAACTGGGGCACCTTCGACCCGGCCGCGGACGATGATCCGAGCCTCGACCGCGACGACACCGACGGCGCCGGCCCCGAGAACCTCAACCTCAACGTGCCGCAGAACGGCGTCACGTACGGGGTGGGCGTGCACTACTGGTCGGACCACGAGTTCGGCGACGCGTACGCCACGGTCCGCATCTACATCTACTCGAACCTCGTGTTCGAGGTGAAGGATGTGCGCCTGTCCAACCTCGACATGTGGGACGTGGCCACGATCGACTGGCCGTCCGCGGCCGTGAAGCTCGTGGATGTGGCCGGTGGTCAGTACAAGATCACCCAGGGCTATCAGAACCCGTACTTCACGCCCTGAGCGCTGCCGGTGCGGCTGTCCTTCCGGCGGCCGCGCCCGGCCCGGTAGCAGGTCTCACGATCTCCCGGTCCCGTCCTTCCTTACGAACTCCTAGTAACGCTCAGACGTTTCGCCTCAGAGGCTCTGAGCCCCGTCGCTTCGCGTGCCGTGGGCGCTCGGGACCGGCCCTGTCCTTTACGGGGCGGCCGGTGCTCACTAAGATGGCCGCTTGCACTCGAGCGCGCCGGACGGAGGCGAGACGGTGAGCGCAGGACAGCCCGAAGACCGCAGAGCCCCGCGCACCGCGACGGGGCTCCGCGCCGTATCCGACGCCAACGCGTTGGTCGGGCGGACCTTCGGCGATCGCTATCGCGTCGAAGGTGTCATCGGTCGCGGTGGGATGAGCGTGGTCTACCGGGCCCACGACCGCCAGAGCGGCGGTCCAATCGCGCTCAAGATCATGAGCCAGTCCGTAGCCGAGGACGAGCGGCAGACGCTCCGCTTCAAGCAAGAGGCGCGCGCCTCCAGCCGCTTGAACCACCCCTCGATCGTCCGCGTGGTCGATTACGGGCAGGCTCCCGATGGGTTGCTCTACATGGCCATGGAGCTGCTCGAGGGGCGCACTCTCGGGCAGCTCGTCAAGCAAGACGGCCCGCTCGCGCCGGCCCGGGCGTGCCGGATCATGGCGGACGCGTGCCGCGCGCTCGCCGAGGCTCATAAGCTCGGGATCATCCACCGCGACCTCAAGCCGGATAATGTCTTCATCGTAGGCGCTCGACCTGGCGCGTCCTCCACAGGGCGCGATGTGGTGAAGCTGCTCGACTTCGGCATCGCCAAGGTCGTGGGCGAGGGCAACTACGAGACCCTCACGCAGACCGGCTTCATCTGTGGCACACCGCTCTACATCTCGCCGGAGCAGTCGCTCGGGCAGGAGCTCGACGGGCGCAGCGACCTGTACTCGGCTGGGGTGATCCTCTTCGAGCTGCTCACGGGGAAGACGCCGTTCATGGCCGACACCCCCATCGCGCTCGTGATGAAGCACATCCACAACGAGCCGCCCACCCTCGAGTCGCAGAACCCCGGCGTCCAGGTCATGGAAGGGCTCCGGGCCGTGATCTTTCGCCTCCTGTCGAAGGATCGCAACAAGCGGTCTCGCTCGGCCCAGGAAGTGGCGGAGACGCTGGAGAAGCTCGCACCCGGATCCAGCACCACGGCGGCGCCTCCGCCGCCTGGCTGGCTGCCCGCCGCTGGGTCGGTGCCCGTGGCGCGCGCAGTGGAGGCGTCGCCGGAGCCCGCGTCGCCGCCCGCTGTGGCGACGGATCCGGACCATCAGGCGCACCTCGGCAACGAGCTCCCTAACGGGCCCGTCATCAAGCCGTCGCGCACGGCGTCGCGCGTTGCGCTACGACCCGTGGCGGCGCCCCTGGTGGACGACGAAGGCTACGAGTCCACGCGGATGCTCGATCTCCGCTCGGTCGACACGTCCCCCGTGTCACAGCCGCTCCAGAAGCCGAGAAAGGCCGTGGAGGCTGAGGGGCGCAGGCTCTTCTGGGCGAGTATTGGCCTCGCCGCTGTGCTCGCGGCGGGCCTCACCTGGCTCGTGATCTCGCTCAACTCCGGCCAGAGCAAGTCCTCCGAAGCTCGCGCCGAGCCCACACGCGCGCCGGCCAACGCGGGCGCGGTGGCTAGCGGCGCATCGGAGCCTGGCTCCCCCCCGGCCGAGGGTGCCTCGGCTGCTGGCGCCGCTCCGGAGGTCAGCCCACCGAAGGCCGACGGGCCTGCAGTCGCGCCGTCTCCTAGGCCGGTCGCCGCTCCTCCGGAGCTCGCGGCGGTCCCCCCGTCACGCCCTGCGGAGCCTCCGCGGCCGACCGTTGCAGTGGCGCCGAGCGCGCCGCTCGCGGCGGGGGCGGCCCAGCCAGCCGTGGAGGTGACGCCGCCAGTCGCTGTCGCAATCGTGCCGCCACCCCGCGAGGACGAGGACGGCGAGGCGCGCCAGCGTCGCGACGTGGTGACGGCGGTCGCAGTGAAGAAGAAGCCGAAGGGCGTCAAGGTCCAATGGAAAGAGTGAAGCTCGTCCTCGTGTGTTGGCTGCTCGCGGTCTCAGTCGCTCGGGCAGGCACGCCGGAGAAGGACGCCAACGCGCTCTACGAGGAGGCGAAGGCCTTGATGTCACAGGGCGATCACGCCCTGGCCGTGGAGAAGCTCACCACCGCGTGGGCCACCTACGAGCACGTCTTGATCCTCAAGAAACGCGCCGAGGCGTACGAGAAGCTGCTCGACTACGAGCGCGCCCTCGAAGACTACAAGGTCTGCTTGGAGCGAACGCCAGTGCGGGCCAAGGCGGACCGGAAGCTGCTCTCGGATCGCATTGCGGCGCTCGAGGGGCTGCTGCTGAAGCCGGTGCAGGTGAAAGTGGTCAGCACGCCGCCGGGAGCGCCGGTCGCTATCGACGGCCGCGCACCCCAGCGCGCCCCCTTCACCGTCGGGTTGCCACCGGGAGAGCACGTCGCAGTGGTCAAGGACCCCCGGTTCGAGGCGTTCGAGCGCCGCTTCCGGGTCACCACGGTGCCCGGGCAGGCGGTCTCGGTCGAGCTCGTGGCCCGGCGCGGCCGGGTCGTGATTCGGACCAGCCACCCGACCCTCGACGGCGTGACCATCTCCGTCGACGCCGAGCCTCTCGAGCTGGCGCCTGAGGAGCGGCTCGGGCGCGAGACGCGTCCGCGCGAGCTCACCGTTGGGCGGCACAACGTGGTGTGTGCCACCGTCGGCAGCCCCAACGCCTACGTCGAGTTCGACGTGGCCGAGGGGCAGGTGGTCGAGGTGCACTGCCAGCTCGTGGTGGCCCGCCCCAGCGCGCTAGGCGACGGCTGGGGCTGGACCACGGCGTCGCTGGGCCTTGCCGGTGTGGCAGCGGGCACGGGGCTCCTGGTCTCGTACGCGCTCGATGTGGAGACCGCCGAGGAGCGCAACCAGGACCTCATCACCAACAAGCACTACCTGGGCGGGGCTTTCCTCGGCGTGGGTGTGGGCCTCGCCGTTGGGAGCTATTGGGTCTTTACCCGTCACGACGACACCGTGGCGTTCGAGCTCACGCCAACGCTCGACGTTGGCGACTCCCAGGCCATCCTAGGAGCCACCGGGCGCTTCTAGGGGGGACCCGGCAGCTCCGGGGCTCTCTTACTCGCAGCCGAACACCACGTTCACGCCCCCCGCGGCCACCGCCGCGTCGCAAGCTGCGCCGTGGAGTCGCAGGATTCCGGACAGGGGGTCGAGGGTGTGGCCGTTCTGGCCCGAGGGATCGGCCGGGACCGGGGTCCCGCCCACGGTAACGTTCACCGAAGCGTAGCTGCCCGGCACGGTGACCGCCGCGGTGCACAGGTCGAGCCCGTCCGCGATGCTCTCGAGCACCGAGCCCAACGCCGAGCCGTCGCCCGCGTCGTAGAAGGGCGTGGGCCCGGCCGAGTCGGTGCCGCCGGCGACGGCCAGGCTGTTCAAGAACTCCGTCGCTCCGAAGCCGCCCTTGTAGCCCACGACGAACGTGCGGACGCCAAGGCTCTCGAGCTTCTCCACCTCCTTGCGGACCTCCGCTTCGGTGCACTCGATGAGATCTGCGCACCAGAGACACGTGGCCTCGTCGGTGCAGTTGCAGCCCGTGCAGTCGGCGAGGCAGGTGTCGGACGGCTTCCCATCGGCGGCCAAGACCACCACCGTGTTGGAAGTCGCCGCGCCCTCCAGGTACTCGCGAGCCGAGCGGAGGGCCTGCCCCATCGGGGTCGACCCGCCCACGCCCGCCGCGTCCATGGCGGCCACCACGTTCCCGCTGTTGGCCTCGGCCAGGGGGACCTGCGGGGCGGACGGGACCGTGCAGCCCTTCTGCGCCGGGAACATGAGCAGCCCGGTTCGGGCTGCCCCGGGGAGTCCCCCGAGCACCTCGCCGACCGCCGCCTTCGTCTCGGACCACGCCTCGAGCATCGAACCCGAGCGGTCCACCACCAGGAGGACGGACGGCGGAACGGACTTCACGGCCAGGTCGAGCTGCTGGGCGACTGCCGCGCAGCTGGCGGCCGAAGCGACCACCTGGCCCAGCCCGGACGTGACTGGCGCTCCGCCGACCGTTCCGTCATGCGGCACCACGACGCACCGGACCGAGGCGCCCACGCCCACCGCGGAGGCAAGGAGGCCCGCTGTGGTTTGACCCTGGAGCGTAGTCGGGGCGCCACCGCTCACGCGCTCCCAGGTGATCGAGACCCCTTCCACGTCCGCTGGATCTGGGTCGTGCCAACCGGACCAGGCGCACTGGAACGCGCCATCGATTGCGACCGAGGCGGGCGAGAGCACTGCGGCCTGGAGCGACGGCGGCGAGTTCTTCACCGTTGCGTTGTTCTTGCTGAGCACGGGCTCGGTGGACGCCGCCGCGTTGGACGCCACGACCACGCACTGCACCTCGTCGCCCTTGTCGAAGTGGGCGCTCGTCAAGGAGGCACCCGATTGCCCCGCGACCGGCTGTCCGTTCACGTGCCACGCGTAGGCCAGGGTGACCGGGCCGCCATCGGGATCGACGCTCGGGCTGACCACGCAATCCACCTGCTCACCCTCCGTGACCGAACCTGGGCTCACGAGCACTCCCGGGCTCGGAGGGGGCGAGCCCGCGCCATCGCTGGGCGGCTCGTTGGTCACGGCCTCACCGGCGCGCGGCTCATCGCCGCCCGGAGCGGGCGTAGGGGAGGTGGGGCCCTCTGCCCCCGCCGTGTCGTGGTTCGCGTCGTAGTTCGCGCCGTCCCCCCGCGCAGCGGTCCCACCCGGCTGATCGGGCGGCCCGGACTCCGGGCTAGCGGATGGCCAGAACGCGATGGACTCACCACCGCCCGCCGGGAGCACCGACTCTTCGGCCCGCGGGGCGCTGCCACATGACGCGACAAGGCCGCTGGCGAGGAGGAGTCCGGCGGCGACGAGGCGAGGGTGAAAGGCGTTCTTCACGGAGATCTCCTGGCGCGGGGTTGCCTGAGTCTCGCGCCTAGCTGTGATGCAATTCAACTGAATTGGATGGAACTGAAGGTTCAACTATACTGAAGCACAATGGACTTCACGCTCGATCAGCTGGGTGCCCTCGAAGCGATCGCGCGCACCGGGTCGTTCGCTCGCGCGGCAACTGAGCTGCGCCGCGTCCCGTCTGCGATCACCCACACGGTCACGACGCTCGAGGCCGCCCTGGGTGTGGCGCTGTTCGACCGAGAGAAGCGCCCGCGGCTCACCCGCGACGGTGAGCATGTCGTCGAGCTCGCCCGAGGGGTCCTCGAGAGGGCGCGTGCACTCGAACGCGCGGCCGGCGTCCTCTCCACGGGCTGGGAGTCCGAGCTGCGCGTGGTGGTGGACGGCTCGCTGCCGATGGACCCCCTCATGACCTGCCTGCGGCGCTTCGCGGACCCCTCGGTTCCGACCGTGCTGCGGGTCGACGTGGAGTACCAGGACGGCGTGATGGAGCGGTTTCGTTCGGGGGCCGACGTTGCCCTGCTCCATGGGCTCGACTTCGACGGTGACGAGCGTGGCTTGCAGCTCCGGGCACTCCCCCCGCTGGAGATGTTGCTCATTGCCAGTGCGGATCACCCGCTGGCTCGCGCCGCTGTGACGGAGGCGTCGCGGGCTGAGCACGCCGAGCTCATCGTGCGCGACTCCTCGACGCGGTTCGAGTCCCGCTCACGACCGTCGTTCATCGGCAGCAGAAACGTCGTCTACCTCTCGGACTTCCACTCGAAGCGGCTCGCACTGCTCGCGGGCGCCGGCTATGGCTGGATCCCCGGCCACCTGGTGGCCGACGTGTTGGCGTCCGGCGCCCTCGTCGTCCTCGAGGCGTCCCCCTCGCGCTGGACCTACCAGCCGCAGCTCGCCACCCGAGAGGGGCAAGGCCTCGGTCGGGGCGCGCAGCTCTTTGTGGATACTCTGCTCGCGGCCGCGGATGCGCCGGAAGGGTAGCGCTCTGGAATACAGGCGCAGGGATGACTACACTCACGTCACCGGCCTCGGCCGGCATCCGCGTTGTGCCGAGGTCTTCATGCGCCGTCTTGTCGCCGTCTTCCTGTTGCTAACCCCGGTCGCGCTCGCCGCGCCCGACCTGTCGGTGAAGATCGCGTCGGCCACCCTGGTGCCGGGCACCACGTCCGTGCAGTTCATCGTCACCGTGACGAACGCCTCGAACGAGACGGCGAACATGGAGAACACGGGCTACGGGCCGATCGACGTGCTCTTCTTCGCGAACGAGCCGTCACAGCCCATCCCATCGAGCAACACGACGGACTTCATCTGCCAGCCGGCGTACTGCGCAGACGCGCTGCCGCCCGTGATGGCCGCCCAGGAGTCGCGACAGTTCGTGTTCAAGGTGGATTACGAGGTTCCCGGCAACTATGCGGCTTGGGTCGTGGTCGACTCGGTGGCCCTCGTGCCGGGGCTCTCCGCGTGGCCGGAGATCACCAAGATGAACAACGTGGCGGGCCCCACGCTCGTCACTGTCCCAGACGTGGCTGACCCGGATTCGTCCGATCTGGTGATCACCGCCCTGCAGGCCGCCGTGGCTGGGGTGAACGTGAAGTACACCGCCACGGTATCGAATCAGGGCGCGGTGGCGTCGAAGAGCGGGCCGAAGCTCGATATCGTGACGAACGCGCCCGGCGGGGTCTGTCCGCCACCGGGATGGTCCGACCCGGAGCCGACGCCGTTCGGAGATATCTTCCTGGATGTGCCGGCGCTCCCACCGGGTGGCAGCCACAACTTCGAGAAGATCGTCAAGCTCAGCCCGGGCACTCACCTGGGCTGCGCCGCGGTCGATCTCGACCGCCTCGAGGCCGAGTCAGACGAGACGAACAACTGGCGCGGGCCGGTCACGGCGGTTGTGACGGACAGCGGACCGCTCGACTGTGCGGACTTGGACGTCTCGCTGTTTCAGGTGGGCGTCGTCGCGGACGAGGTCACCTTCGAGGTGCGGGTGAAGAACCTGGGCGGCGTGGCCTCCTCCCCTGTGGCCGTGGATCTCTTCCGAAACGCGCTGTCTACCCCGGTCGCGGAGCAGACCGCGGACCACGTCTTCACGCTCTCGGCTCTCGCCCCAGGCGAGGAGAAGGTGCTCACGCACGTGTGGTCGGCCGCCAGCAATGCGCAGCGGACCGCGTGGGTGTGGATCGACTCCGACGTCACCACCTTCGAGTGCGACACGGCCAACAACCTCGAGGGACCCTTCCCGTACGTAGTGGACAAGGCCCCGGAGCGCCCCGACCTGGTGGTCGAGCAGCTGCACTGGGCCCCGAAGGCCAACGCCCTCTGCTACGACGTCACCGTCCGGAACGCCGGCGTGAAGGCCTCGCCCGAGTTCACGGTCGACATGTTCTATTCGCTCGAGACGGCGCCGGCGATCGACGCGGACCTCTCGGGGATCCCGGGGGGCTACCTCACGGCGCCCGCGCTGGAGCCCGGCGCGACCACGAGCGTGGAGTTCTGCTGGGACACGCCCACCGCGGGCGATCACAAGGTCTGGGCGGCGCTGGACTTCCTTGCGCTCGTGGAAGAGTCCGACGAGACCAACAACATCTACGGCCCCGTGGTCACCACCTTCGTGCCGCTGGTGACGGCGGGGCCCGACCTCGTCCTCATGGAGTTCCGCGGCCAGGTGCGCTGCAACCTCGTCGACTACATCGCCTTGGTTTGCAACCGCGGCGACACGGACGCGCAGCGCTTCGCCGTGGACATCTACTTCGACGCCAACGACAACCCGGGATATCTGGGGACCAAGTACGGACCGGGCGACGAGACCGTTTTCTACGGCAGCCTCGACGGTGCACCGGGGCTGGTGGCCGGCGAGTGCCTCGACGTGATCCTGCGGCGGGAGGGCACCCCCTCGGGCGTCTATCAGTCGTGGCTGGTGGTCGACACCAACCTCGAGGTCCCCGAGGAGACCCCGACCAACCCCCTGGGCGAGGGCAACAACATCGGGCGCGTGACCGTGGCGGTGGACTCCGAGGGGTGCGCGTGCGCGGTCAACACTCTCATCACCGAGCTCTGCTTGTGCGGGGAGGACACCGTGGAGTCCGGTTACTGCTGCAACGGCGAGTGGCAGACCGAGGCGTTCGAGGTGTGCGTCCCCGATGACGGCATCGGCGACGACGGCGGCCAGTCCGGCGATGACGGCGGCGGCGGCACGGTGGATGGCGGCGGTGGCGAGGTGGTTGGCGCGGACGGCTCCAGCGGCAGCTTCCAGACGCTGGACTCCCTGGCGGGCCTCGACGAGCAGCCGGGCGACGGATGTGTGCACGGGCGTCGCGGCGGGAGTAACGGCCTGTTCCTCGGAGCAGCCCTGCTGCTTCTGGGACTGGGCCGCCGCTTCCTGGGGCGCTCGAGCGCGAAGTCCCTCACGCGCTGAGCGTGCTGGAGCTGGGCCTCAGCTTTGGGGGCCTCAGCCTCGTCATGTGGGCCGCCGGGCGCGGTCCTGCCCGCGGCGAGGCCGGTCAGCCCGCACTCCCCTCGGCGCTCGCCGTCGTAGGGCTCGTGGTGCTCACCGCGGCGATGGCCGGGGACGCTCCGCTCGATGAGGACGACTGGTACATGCTGGGCGCCGCCCGGTGGCTCGGACAGCACTTCGAGCTCTGGCCCCTCTTCACCGAGTTCACGAATCCGCGGGAGCCGGTGTTCCGCCCGCTCAACTTCCTCTGGTTCGGCGCGCTCTTTGCGCTCCTGGGCACCAAGTGGTGGGCCTGGCATCTGGTCTCGACGCTGCTCCAGCTGGCGATCGCGGGGGTCACGGTTGGCCTCGGACGGCGCCTCGGCCTCGCCGCGACGGGTGCGCAGCTCGCCGGCGCCCTCATGCTGGTGCACCCGGCGCTCGTCGAGTCGGTGGTGTGGATCAACGCGCAGGAGACCCAGCTCCTGGTCCTTCTGTGCCTGCTGGCCGTGCGCGCCGGCTTGTCCGACCGTTGGCTAGCGGCTGCCCTTCTTGCATTGGCGGCGGTGCACGTGAAGGAGCAGGGCGCCATGGTCCCGGCGCTGATCGCGCTCGCTCGCGCCGTCGCTGCGCCACCGGTCGCGGGCACCCGTGTCGTTCAGTGGGGCGCCCGCACCGTGGGATGGCCGGGCCTCGCCGCGGGGCTAGCGGTCCTCGCCGCCCTGATCTACCGCCGCATGGTCCTCCACGAACCGGACAACGCCGAGCACGCGGTCTACTTGCAGCACTTTCTGGACGCCACCCTGGGCGAGCGCCTCGAGGGCGCTCTCGTGGTGCTCTCCACGCTGTGGCTGCCTACCTTCGGCGGTCTCGGTCCGCCAGGGCTGTCCTCGGCTGTGGCCGTAGGGCTCTCCGTGCTCCTGGCGATGGCCGCGCGGTCCGTCCCGCGCCGCGAGGCCGGCCTCGTCCTCGCGGTCGCCGCAGCGTGGGCGCTCCTCGCGACCCTGCCGGCGCTGTCGGACGTGGATCGACCTGCGCTGGTCGAGCCCCCGGGTGTGACTCCCAGCGCGAATCTCAGACACTTGCTCTTGGCCGTTGTCGGACCCGCCTTGGCGGTTGGGCGGCTCATGGAGGGCGCTTCCGCGCTGCTCCGTGGGGGCTTGGTTGTCGGCTCCGCGGCGCTGCTGGCCCTCAATACGTCGCCCTATGAGCGCATAGCCCAGCGCCTTGACGCCGGCCTCGAGACGCTCCGTGCGGCCCCCATCGGCCCCGAGGTCGGTGTTCGCTTCGTGGAGCCCCGTGATACGATCGCCGCCGCGCTGCGTTATGGCCCCTGGGCGGATCCTGAGCTCCCGCGCGTACCCGTGCTCGTCGGCGAGCCCCGTTGCGGTTGCGCAATGCCGCCGCCGCCGCCCGTGCCCGCCGCTGAAGCCACGGGAAGGACCTCGAGAATTCGTGCGTTCAGCGAGGCCTTCTATTCGGTGCACGCGTCCGCGTCGGCTATCCTGCCGGTGGGCGGGGAGTGCCGTTGCCCCCGATGGCGCGCCGACGCGCGCTTCGTTCGATTGGTCGGCCCCGAAGCTGGGCCCTTCACCCTGGTGCCGGACCGCTGATCCCGAAGGGTGCGGCCGCCGAGAGTCGATGGAGCCCTCGATGCTCTTCTTCCGTTTCCGCCGCACAACCCCCGTCGCGAAGCTCACGGTGGGTCAGCCCGCTATCGTGGAGGGGAAGGTGGTCGCCAAGACCTGGGTGACGCTCCCCTATGCGGAGCAAAAGGGGGTCTTCTACGCGCTGACGCAGTCCACATTCCGGCTCTCCGAGCGGGGAGGGCGCCGCCTTTGGCTCGTCGAGTCGTTCGACCAGCAGCAGTCGGGCTTCTGGGTGGAGGACGGCACTGGACGCCTCTACGTCCCGATCCAGCCGCGGCACTTCAACGTGCGTGGCGGCGTCATGCTTCAAGGCGACGTGTCGCCCACCCGGAGGTGGAGCGCTCAGCTGATCAAGGAGGGGGACCGGATCCGGGTTTACGGCACGCCGGACAAGCCGAGCGGGAAGGAGCCCAAGGAGAATTTGGCGCTTCGCCCGTCGCCGGAGCAGGCAATTCAGGTGCTTATCCACTGATTGCGTGGGCGTCGCTTGCCCGGGGCACCCTGGTGTGAAATCGTCGGCGTATGGAGGTTCGACTCTTCGGCGCTAGTGGGACTTCGGTCCCCGTTCTCGGCCAGGGCACCTGGCAGATCCAATCGAGTGATGTCGTGGTTCGGACGCTGCAACGCGGCGTCGACCTCGGCATGACCCACATCGACACGGCGGAGCTCTACACGGGCGCCGAGGAGGTCGTCGGCCGCGCCATCCGCGGGAGGCGCGACGATGTCTTCCTCGTCAGCAAGGTGATGCCCAAGAACGCCTCCCGAAGGGGAGTCGTGGCGGCCTGCGAGCGCAGCCTCAAGAAGCTCGGCACAGACTCCCTCGACTGCTTTCTGCTGCATTGGAGCGACGGCTCACACCCCATCGCCGACACGATGCTGGGCATGCGAGACCTGTTGTGGCAGGGCAAGGTGCGCAACGTCGGGGTGTCCAACTTCGACGTTGGGCAGCTCGAGGAGGCCGCAGCCGCCCTCGACGAGTACGAGCTGGTCTGCAATCAGGTCCGTTACAACCTCATCGATCGCAGCATCGAGGACGAGGTCATCGGCTGGTGTGAGGCACGTGGCGTGGCCGTCGTGGGGTACTCCCCGTTCGAGGGGCTGGCGGACTACTCGGCGGCGCAACGCGCGGCGCTCGAGACCGTGGGCGCTCGATACGAGAAGACCGTCCGGCAGGTGATTCTGCGGTATCTCACCCGGTCGTCGAGCCTCTTCGCGATCCCCAAGGCGTCGTCGCTCGCTCACGTGGAGGAGAACGCCGGGGGAGAGGGCTTCGAGCTCACCGCCGACGACCTCGCGGTCATCGAGGCGGCGTTTCCCGCTGGGAGCGCAGGCTAGCACCTCCCAAGCGGGCAAGAGGGGCTTCCCTGAGCCGTAAAGCCCAGGTGGCGGGCGGGAGGCCGCCCGAGGCGGGCCCGCGGAGGCGCCAGTCGCCCCCGTGGGCACCCGAAGCTCAGAGCGCGTCCGTCACATCCTCGCACATCGCGTCGGCGTCGCAGGCGAACTGCGGCTCGGCCACGCACAGCTCGTCGGCGCACAGCTCAGGCGCTGCCGTATCGGCGGGCACGTCCGTGGTCGGCGCCTCGTCGGAGCACTTCGAGATGTACACCGCGTGGAACACGCCGCCCCGCTTTCCGGCCGGAGGCGCCGCGCCCTCCACCTCTTGCGGGACGAGCACCTCGGTGCGGAAGTGGCCCATCAGGACACCGCGGTGGCCGACCTTCGTGACCGTGTGGCCTCGGAAGAACCCACCGTCCGCATTGTCGAGCCCGGTCCAGGTGCCGCGGACTCGCGCAGCCGGCTCGCCGTCAGCGAGGTAGAGGCCGTAGAAGCGCCGCTCCCCGTCCTTGCGCACCCCCCAGATACCCTTGAGCACGCCGATCTTCGCGCCGGCCGCGTCCTCGACCGCGCCACGGAAGACGCCGCCCCGCTTGCCGGTGCGCATCCAGTGGCCGTCGGCGGTGGCCTTCCTACAGGCGCCGTCGGCGAAGGCCACGATGGAGACCCCGTTCCCGAGCTCGTCCACCCTTCGCCCGGACACGTGATGGCGGAGCTTCGCATGCGGGATCCGCATCTCGGGGAGGCCCGCCAGCTGGACCACCAGCTCGCCTTCCGACCCGGCCGGCACCGCCAGGCGCAGGCGAAGGCCGTCGACGTGACCATGGGTGGTGGACTCGAAAGCCACCGTCTCGGGGGCGGACCGGGGGAGGAGCTTGTCCTCGGCCGGCTCGAAGCGGATGGGACGACCGGCCCGGAGCATGCCCTCCGTGGTGGTGACCGACCCGTCCCAGTCCCGGTCGTAGGCGCCGGCGGGCGGCTTGCCGAGCTCCAGGTCGGGCCGGCCCGGGTGACCCCAGACGAGCCGAATCACGTAGCGGTCGAGGTCGCCAGCGGGCTCGGGGGTCTCGTCCAGCGCGGGGGCCTCCTCCTCCGGCTCGGAGCCGACCGACAAGTCGACCAAGTCATCGAGCGCCGCGGCTGTCTCGGGGGACTCCTCGTCGAAGCCCCCATTCTCCATCTCGAGGTTGAAGGTGCTGAGCCCAAGCGCGCTGTCGTTGTCGGTGGTGACCTCCGTCCCCGCGCCTTCGCAGGCGAGGGTGGTGGCAGCGGCAAGGGAGAGTGGAAGTGCAAAGTGGCGCATGGCTGGCTCCTAAGTCCCAAAGCGGGTGTTGGCACCGGCTTCGTTGCCGGCGCCTCAGAGCCAGAGCAGACGCCGTGCCACCGCCTGGGAACGCTGCAACTCGTTGTGTTTGAGTCTTCTGTGGGTCCGCAAGGTGTCAAGGCAGCGTGACAGGCGTCTCCGCCGCTTTCCGCGCGGGCCCCCCGTGGATACTCTGACCGAAGAACTCGCGCGCCGCTTCGCGCGGGTGTGGGGGGCGGCCCCCACGGGCCTCTGCACAGCGACTGCTGCGTGGGCTCAACCTCCGAAAAGGACCCCCCTGTGTCGAGACTCCTCATCGGCTGCTCCTTCCTCCTCGGCTGCGTCGAGATCAGGGACGAGAGCGGCTTGCTGCCCAAAGACGACACCGTCGTGGGGCAGTTCGACACCGGGTTTCAGAACGACACCTCTTTGCCGGACCTTCCAGAGACGATCGCCTGTGCCCACGACGCGGCGTGTGTCGAGTGGCTGGGCGGAGCCGCCTGTCTCGCGGCCCGCTGCGAGGCGGGCGCCTGCATGGCTTCTCCGCTCCCGGATGGTGTGCCGTGTTCGGACGGTGACCCGTCCACCCAGGGCGATCGCTGCGAGCGAGGCACCTGCACCCCCGGGACCGCCGTCTGCCTCTGCGCCGAGAACATCGACTGTATCCCCTTCGACGATGGAGACGGCTGCAACGGCGGGCTCGCTTGCGACGGCTGCGCCTGCTACGCCACCGAGACCCCCGAGGGCACCCCTTGCGACGACGGCCTGGCGGCCACAGTGGATGACCGCTGTGACGCCCAGGCCAGGTGTGCCGGCGAGGTGCCCTGCGCCTGCGAGGCCAACACGGACTGCGCCGCCGCCCCGTGTGCCGTGGCCGCCTGCGGCGAGTGCACGTGTCGCAGCTATGGCGACGCACCGGGCACCGCCTATGCCACGTTCAGCTTCCTCGGGGCGTTCCCCGCGGGCTTCGAGGTGGTCTCCGACAACCCGCTCACCACCTGGCGCGCCACCGCCGACGGCGTCTCGGCTTCCGGCACAGACGGCACGTACGATCACGGCCCCGTGGTCACGACGCTCACGGGCCCAGTCGTGCCGCTCCCAGACGGTCCGGTGGGCGTCGAGGTGAGATTTCGGCTCGGCGCCGCCGAGTGTGACGACAAGCTCGAGCTCTCGCTCGGCGACACGGGGCTGACCATCTGCGAGCCCACGGCGCTCGGCGTCCGCTCGTTCGTGGCGCTCGGCGGCGCGCCCCTGCGCTTCGTGGCGCGCTTCGTCGCCGACGCCGACAACAACCTTGGCGCAGGTCCGCTCATCGAGAGCGTGCGCCTCGTCCGCCTGGGCGCGTCGGCTTGCGGGCCACCGGACAGCGAGCTCGCTGTGACGGGACCCGGCGCCACCGAGCGGTCGCCAGACGTCGCGCGACTCGGCAGCGGCAAGTGGTTCGTGGCCTTGGCCGACGAAGCCGGCGTCGCGGTGCGCGAGGTGGACCTCAACGGGGCGCCGATTGGCGAGGTGCAGCGTGAGGGCGCGGGCGACACACCGGCGCTGTCGGCGTCGCACCTCGCGGTGGCGATGGAGGGCTCGGTGTTGGTGCGGCCCTTCCCTGCAGACAGCGCCGACCAAACGCTCTCCGTGGAGGGGAGCGTCCCCGACCTGGATGGCGGGTTCCTGGCCGTGACCCGGGGCGAGACGGGTCACCTCCTGGCCCTCGGGACGGACCTTGCCACGTCCGCGGAGCCCGTCGTGAGCGCGCCGTCGTTGTTTCCCGCGCGCGCCGCCGACCTCGGAGGCCTCGGACATCTGGTCGTGAGCGAGGCCGACGCGGTGAGCCTCGTCACGGTCTCCACCAGCATCCCGCTCGCCGGTGACGCCCCCGTGGGTCGGCCCGACGCGGCCGTTGCGTTCGCCCGTGTAGGCGCCGCGTGGCCGACGGTCGCAGGGATCGCCGTGGCCGTGTCGACCGGCCAAAGCGCGGTGATGGCGGCAACTGCGCCTGAGGATGTCGCGATCGGCGCGGCAGCGTCGGGTTGGGTGGTGCTGTGGGTCGAGGGCCCCGCGCTCAAGGGCCGGCAGCTCACCGGCACCCTCAACCTCGACCTCGCGATCGACCCCGTGTCTTCCTACCTCTTCGGCGGGCAGCGGGCGCCGCGCCTCGCCCCGTCGGGCGAGCGGGCGTTGGCGGTGTGGGTGTCACCTTGGCTGGATGGCGACGCGCAGACCGTCGCAGCGCGACGCCTCCCCGATCCCTTCCTATCGCCCTGAGGCGGCTCGCGCGGTCCTTCCGGGCGCCGTGACACCGGCAGCCGCTCGGGCTAACGTGCCAGCGTGCACCTCGCTACACGTGGGTTGATCCTCACCTGCCTCCTGACCTCTGCGTCAGCGCTGGCCGTTGGACCCGAGCTCGTCGGGACCGACGCGGAGCGCCGGCTCACGGGAGCCTTCGTCGCGCTGGACCTCCACGGGTCCATCCTTTCGGACACGCGTGACCGGGGCCTGCTCTCAGGGCGCTTCGGGTACTCGGCGCGCGGCGGCTACCGGTACAAGGGCTACGGGGCCTACGTCGTGCTCGAACACAACATGTGGCTCACCGTCGAGAACGACGTGGACGTGGTTCAAGGCGCCGTCAACCTCGGCTTCGGCTTCGAAGCGACCTATGGCGGGGACGGCTTCGTCCGCACCGCCTTCGCAGTGGGCCCCTCGTTCCTCGCCTGGGACACCGCGCTCGACGACGCCGGAACCACCGGGGTCTACTTCGATCTGCACCCGGTCGGGCTCCGGTGGGCGATCCACCGCCACCTCGTGATCGGGCTCGATCCGATCGGCTTTGCCATTGTGATGCCCGTGCTGGACGGGATCCCGCTCATCGACGTGCAGTACCGGACTGACCTCTACATCGAGGGCCTCTTCTGATGCGCCTCCTGGCCCTGGTGCTGGCCGTTGGGGTGCCGCTGAGGGCTGGCGCCTTCACGGTAGCCAGCGGCTTCACAGAAGGCTGCCACGAGCGCATCACGCTGCGTGCCTTCCTCGACTTCGTGGTGGCGCTTCCGCTCGACGGGGTGGCGCTGCCGGCAGAGACCGGAGACGACGACGAGACCTGGCGCGAGGTCGCGCGCTTCTTCGGCTCGGAGTTCGCCGATCTGGCGCCCATCCTCGCGGACGAGTCGGACGTGACGGACGAGGACCGCTTCCTGCTCATGAGCCTTCTGGTCGGCGTCCGGAGCCCCGACACCGAGGGGCACTCAGTGCTCAACCTGGAGGCGCTGCGGCGGCTCCACTCCGATCCCGATCCCGAAGGGCAATACGCGCACGCGCTGCGCGGCCCCGCGGACGATGGACCAGAGGGGGCGGTGGCGGCCGTCGAGGGCACGCGAGCGCGGATCTCGGAGCTCCTCAGTGAGGCGCTGGCGGCGTCGCTTCGGAAAGGTGCCGCGCAGCTGACGCTGGGCACCTTCTATCTCGACTTCTACGGGCGCATCGAGATCCCGGTGAACGCCGCCTTTTACTCCCTGGGGCGGGCCGCGCACGCGGTTCAGGACTCGTTCTCGCACAGCGTCCGCGACGAGGCCACGGGCTATCGCGAGCTCGTGGCGGTGCTGAACTACATCGACGCGATCGGCACGAACTTCGAGGAGGAGCGTGACGGCCTCGCGCACTCCGACAGCATGGACGACTGCACCGCCGCGCCCGGCGAAGCGGGTGGCACCGTCGACGCGGCCGTCGCGGCCACGATCGACCTCTACGCCACCTTGAGGGCGCTGCGCTCGGGGCTGGAGCCGCACGCGCTCGACGCCTTCCTCGGGCGCTGGTTCGTGTTTCGAGAGGGCTGCACGCTCAGCGACGGCTTCTGCGGCAATACCCGGTGGGTGGAGGTGCTCCGTGAGCACCAGACCCAGCCCTACCTCGAGGCGATCTTCGCCTGCGAAGCCCGCAGCCGCCCGGCGTCGCCGGCGTGGATGGTGCTGTCGGTGTTTGGGGGTCTCTGGATGCGGTGGGCTCGCGGGGGGCATCGCCTTCGGAGGGCGCCGCCCTAAGACGCTATGGGCTGGGGCCCGCGGGGGCCTACCCAACCGGCGGACCCAGGATGCGTCACCCCGGGCTCTCGGCGCGTCACCGCGCTGGCGGCATCGTGCAGTACTTCGGGAAGCCCTTTCCGTCGTGGCCGTAGTACGGGCTGTCCCCGTCGGCGGTCCAGACATGCGCGAACATGAACTCGAGGCCCCACGTGAGGCCGTCACCCGGGATGGTGTGGCCCAGCCCGTGGTTACACGCCACCACCGCGTGTCCGTCCCCGAGCAGGCCCGTGCTGAGCTCGTCGGTGCCCGTCTGGAAGTTCACGAGCGGGAGCTGCTCGTTGGGCCACAGATCGGGGACGCCGCCGGCCACGGCCAGGACTGGGATCTTGCGCGACGGTGTGGCGTAGGGGATCCGCACCACCTCGACGATGCCGCCGGTGGAGCCGAGCCCGCCGCTCCAGAGCGCCGCTGAGGCGAGCACGTCCGCGCGCTCCATGACGAGCCGCCCGCTGAAGATCGCTCCCTGGCTGAAGCCGAAGGTGTAGACCCGGGTCCGGTCCACGGCGAACTGCGTATTGAGGCAGGTGAGGAGGTCGTCGAAGAGCGTGAGGTCGGGCTCCGGCCCGTCCAGGATCGACCACGTGGGCGGGAGCGGCCCCATCATGCCGGCGACCGCCGCGTAGGGTTTCAGCTTCTCGGACTCCATCGGCTCGACCACCGCCTGCGGGGCCACGGTGATCACGTTCTCGCTCTTGCTCATGCCCTTGGCGCCCAGCACATCCGAGAAGTTCTGATGGGTGTCGCCGAAGCCGTGCCAGAGGAACACGACACCAGCGCCCTCCGGGTTGGTGGGCAGGGTCACGACGACCTCGCGGTCTAGGCCTGAGGACCGAAACGTCTGCGTTCCCGCCTCGAAGGTGGGGCAGGTGCCCTCGGAGTAGACGGCCAGGGCGCCCGGGCCGTCGGCCGGCTCTTCCACGGCTGGGGCGGGGGCTGACACGTCTTCCTCGGGGCTGGGGTCCGAGGTGTCGCCCTCCGTGGTCGCGTCGTCTCCAACCGAGGAGCTGGTGTCGCCGCTGGACGAGGCGTCGGCCGGCGCCTTATCCGAGCTCGAGGACTCGCACGCGAGGAACGTTGTGATGAGAGCGGCGGCGACGACACGCATGGAGACCTCCACAGGGAACACGCACCGACGTCGGGGGCCGGTGTGAGCCGGGGAGACTAGCCGATCGGCGCCCCCGCGGGCCAGCGCGTGTTGACGTCTACGACGCGCTCAGTTGAGCGCGATCACCAGCGCGGTGCCGTCGTGGAGTCCCAGAGCAAGGGAGCCCGAATCTTCCGCTAGGCGCCCCGACAAGACCGCTGAGCCCAGCTCGAAGCCGCGCGTCATCACGCCGTCCGGGACGGACCACACCGCGAAGGTCCCCGTGAGCGCCGCGGAGAGCAGGTTGCCGTTCTGCGCAAACGCGAGCGCGGTCAGCGTGTCGCGGGGCGCAGGGACCCCGTCTACGCCCAGGGAGCGGGCGATCTCCCCGCACTCGGCCGTGCCGGGGGTGCAATCCGGGAGCAGCTCGGCGACCAGCTCCCCGGTGGCGGTGAGCACCCGAATCTGCCCGCGGCCATAGCCCACCGCGAGGCGCCCACCGTCGGGTGTGAACGCCACGGCGGTGGCCGCCCCGGGGAGCGCATGCTCCAGCCGGGTCTCGGCGGTCGCGAGGTCAACCACAAGGACCGCGCCGGACTCGAAGAGCGCGCCGGTGGCGACGGCGAAGGCACCCGCGCCCACGACCCCCGCGTTGATCTGCGCGCCGGTCTCGATGCGCTGCACGGCGTGTCCGTCGGCGGGATCGCGACCGACGATGAGCCCGTCGCGCCCCGCGGTGAGCAGGACCGTGCCATCCCGGGTCCACGCGGTGGCCGTGACCTCGCCGAGGTGCTCGCCCAGGGTCGCGATGAGGGCGCCGTCTTTCGCGTCCCGGAGCCGCACCGTGTGGTCCTGTCCCCCGGAGGCGATGATGCCGCGGGCGGGTTCGTACGCTACGGTCCGCACGGGGGCCGTGTGATCGTCGAAGCGGTGGACGACTCGCCCGGTGGCGAGCTCCCACAGGGCGACGGTGCCACCGCCGTCGGTGCGCATCCCCCCGACCACCAGGTAGGTCCCGTCCTTGCTCTTGGCGTGGGCCAGCGCCAGCACCGACTCGCCGTCGCTGGGCAGTACGCTGACGCGGCGCGACTCGGTCGCCCGCGTGTGGAAACCGAGCCGAGCGGCTGCGCCCACCTCGCCGCGGTCGTCCGCCGCGGCCACTGTCACCGAGACCAGGTCGTTGCGCGCCACGAGCTTGGCCTGCGGATTGAACCGCACGACGTGCGAGTCAGCGTCTGCCGGGACCGGCACACGGACGTGCTCCCCGGCGGCTCCCACGCCCACGAGCAGCGCGGTGGTGCCAGGTTCGAAGCGCGCCACGAACTGGTTCTCTCCGTCGAGCAGGGCGAGGTCCTGATCGAGCCCCGCCAGTCTGGGACCGCCCGTGGGTGCCGGGAGCGCCCCGCTCACCCGGTTGCCCTGGACGTGGAGCGCCTGCAGTTGCTTCGTGTTGAGCGCGGCGGTGGCCGTGGACTCGCGGTAGAGGTCCTTGTTCCGGTCTACCGAGCAGGCAAACGGCAACAAGGAGGCGACAAGGCCGGGCCAGCGGAAGCGCATTCAGCCACGCTACCGCGGGGAGCGCCTCTGGTGTCAAGCGGCGGCGGGTGGACTCGGGTGGACTCGGGTGGACTCAGCCCTCTTGGATCGCGGGTAGGCAGAACTCGCCGGGGCGGCGCACCCAACGCGAGGGCACGCGAGGGCGCCGCTTGTGGCGCGGGTCGCTCGCGCGGGTTAGCGTGGCGCATGGCCGATCCACCGCGCCCGCAACACTTCTCGCTCATCCGGTCGTTCGTCCTCGCCGACGTGCTCACGCTCGGAAACGCCGCCTGCGGCACCACGGCCATCCTGCTCTGCATGACGTATGTCGCGTCGCCCAACCCGACCGCCCTGTGGACTGCGTTCGCGTTGCTGCCCGCCGCCTTCGTGCTCGACGCGCTCGACGGCGCGGTGGCTCGGTGGCGTCGGCGGCACTCGTATCTCGGGGCAGACCTCGACTCGCTGTCGGACATCGTCTCGTTCGGCGTGGCGCCCGCGGTGCTCGGCTTCACGCTCGGGTTCCGCGGCGGCTGGGACGGCGTGGTGCTGGTCTACTTCGTGGCGTGCGGGATCAGCCGCCTGGCCCGCTTCAACGCGACCGCGGCGTCGCTCGCTGATCCCTCTGGCAAGGTGCGTTACTTCGAGGGCACCCCGATCCCCACCAGCCTCGCCCTCGTGGTGGTGCTGGCCGCGGCGGCGGGGCAGGGGGCCGTGGGCTCGGCGCTCTGGCTGGGCGAGGTGATGCTGGGGCCGTGGCGCCTCCACCCGCTGGTGCTCATGTACGCGCTCAGCGGCTCGCTCATGATCAGCGCCACCCTCCGCGTACCGAAGCCCTGAGGGCGCCAGTGCGGTCTTAGAACCGCACCTCGCCCACGATGAACTCCTCCTTGTTCTCGGTGAGGCGCAGCGTCATCGACTGCCGCTTCTCCGTGGGCCGGCCCCAGTTCGTGAATACGTCCACCTGGAGCGTCACGGCGCCTTGCAGCTGGGCGGCCGAGCTGCCGAAGAACTTGGTCTTCACCTTGTAGGTCCCCGGCATGGCGCGTCGCACCGAGTAGACCTCCGGCCCATAGCCCTGCGTGAAGTCGCGCGACACTTTGCCGCCGATGGTCGTGAGGTTGTGGCCGTAATACGCCTCCTCGAACGACGGCTCGAGGACGTGGAGGTCCATGTCGGTGAGGTCCGCGTCCCAGGTCATGACGATCCGGACGTCGAGCTCCATCGCGGCCACGAAGCGCCCGTCGAGCGGGAAGTCTTTCACCCCCGCGGCCTTGGCGTGCGGCCAGAGGCGGTTGGCCTCGGTCAGCGCCATGATCTCGATCGCGTCGAAGCGGTCCCAGCGGCGCTTCACCACGTCGGCCAGGAGCGAGAGGGCTCGCTCGAGGTCGCTCCGGCGCGTCTTCGCGTCGCCCTCTAGGCCGCGCCGCCCGAACACCAGCGCCAGGTCGCGGTATGACTGCGGCTCCTCGGGGCGGAGGTGCAGGACCTCCTCGAAGATTCGGATCGCCACGTCGAAGCGACCGAGCTGCGCGAGGCGGTGCGCCAGGATCCGGAGGAGCGCCGGCTCTCCGAGCTTCAGCTCGGCGATGTTCGAGAGCACCTGCAGGGCCATGGCCTCGTCCTTGGCCTCACGGAAGAAGTCCGAGACATCCAGGAAGAAGCTGGGCGCCGTGCCGAACTCCTCGCGCTGCTTCAGGTAGACCTCGACCCGACCGTCGGCAGATGCCGCTCGCAGTGCGCGCACGTACGGCGTCTCCGGTGTCCACGGCCGCAGCGCGATCTCGCCGCCCGGGTCATCCTGCGTCCCGCTGTCTTTCAGGGCCTCCTTCTTCTCGGCGACGCCACGCGGTCGGTCTTCCGCCTCGGGGGCGGCGCTCCCAGCCATCTCCGCGGGCGCGGGGGCCGCTGCCCTGTCCAGCTCCAGACTGGGCCGCGCGCTCTTCTTGGGCGAGTCGACGTGGTAACGGAAGTCCTTTGGGTAGCTGAACTTTCGCTCGTACCACGCGACCTCGTCGGCCCACATCGCCGCCACCTCGGTGAGCCGATCGCGCACGGCGACCTCGAGCACGCCGTCGCGCCGGTTGATCTCGGCGTCCCACGCCGCCCGGAACTCCGGGAGCGTCGCGGGAGGACGCACGGCGTACTCGAGGTACTGCTCGAGCGTCTCGAGCACCAGCAGCGAGGTGCCCGGCGTCACGATGCCGTGCGCCTGGCCCAGCGCGAAGATGGCGTCGGCGTTGGCGGCGGGGCTCCCCATCAGCTCGGAGAGGCGCCGCTCGGCCCAGGCGTACCCCACCAGCTCGCCGTCTCGGGCAGCCGCGCGGTCGATCACATAGGTGCGGGTGACGCTGGGCTCCTGGCCGGGGATCCCCCAGGCCAGCTCGACCGTAGCGCGATCGCCGACCAGGCGCCCCGCCGCGAACGAGGGCCCGACAACGGGCACGACTCCGGCGGGCACGAGGTCAGTGGCGCCGTCGGCGCGCGCTCGCAGCAGGCTGAAGACCGGGCGGCCCACCGCGGCCACCACGGCGTCGGGCGTGGCCCGCCCCAAGTTGAAATAAGCGCCGCCGTTCTGCCCGGCGAGGTGGCCGAGGGCGTCGTGGGCGGCCTCGCTGGAGGACGAGATGGCCCAGGTCGGCACGCCCAGCACCCCGGGAGACTCCTCGCCGTACGTGGAGAGGCCGTCGGAGAACAACAGCAGCAGGTCGGGACGCTCACCCTGGCGCGCCGCGTCTCCGAGGGCGCCGAGCTGGGTGCCGCCGTCGTAGTACACGCGGCTCAGGAAGCTCACGACCTTCGACCCCTCGCCGGCGGCGAAGCGCTTCGGCGCCTCCGCCACGTGCCGCATCACGACTACCTCGACCTCCGCGGCGGAGAACCGCTCGGCGAGGAGGCGCTCGACGAGCCGCAGCTCGGCCGCGTGATCGGCCTTGGCGCGCGACCAGGACGCGTCCCACACCAGCCGCACTCGCCGGACCGGCGCCGCGGAGACCTCGGGGACGGGGACGACCTCCTGAATAGCGAACCACGTCGTGCCGTCCGCCGCGCGCTCCACCTGCACCGGCTGCTTCGTGACCCCGGGGACCTCGATGCGCACGGCCTGGACGACGGGCGCCCCCTGCACCTTGGACTCAGCGACGAAGGCCGGTGAGAAGGCCAGCGAGAGCGGGCCTTTGCCCGAGGCGACCGGTAGCTCGGTCCCGGCGCGCACCTCCACGCGGAGGCGGAGATCGACCTTGTCGGGGAAGTTGAGCGGGAGATCGTAGAACGCGCTGTTCCCCACCAGATCGAGCGGCGCCACCCACCGCACTCGGATGGTGCGCGTTCCGTTGGCGGGGATGGGGAAGACCCGCGTGTGAAAGACGTTCCCCTGGGTCCACTCCACGAGGCCCGGGTCGATGCCCTTCCGGATCTCGCGCTCGAAGATGCGGCGGGCCTCGTGCTTCTCCACCACGACGCCGTCCACCATCTTGCCGGCCACATCCAGGGCGTAGCCGGACACCGTGGCTCGCTCCGGCAACGGCAGGTAGAGGTCGCCCGCGAGGGCGCGCCCATGGGGGTTGCCAAAGGTGAGCGTCATTCGGGTCTCTGCCAGCTGGCCCACCACCCGGACCTCGATATCCACCGTCTTGGCCCCCACCTTCTCGGGCGGCGCGGCGGGCTCGGTCTGGATGATCAGCAGCGGCTGGCGTCCTGGCTGCGTCTGAGCGCTGGCCGGCAGCACGGCGAGCACCGCGAGGGAGAGGGCAAGACGGGTGAACACGGGGACCTCCAAGGCGTTCGTTACAAAGGGCCCAAACGGGCGGGCACGGGCGGGCGGTCGCGGCGACGGGGCCTCTGGCGTGGGCACCCTACCGCTGAGCGTCTCGCCGTCAAACGCACGAGCGCGGCGGGAGATCCGATGGTGATCGCGCGAATCGTGGATCCGGTTGCCGGACCCGCTCCGGCAGCGATGCAAAGGCCTGCCGAATTCAGACCAGGTGCGGTGGTCCGCAGGAGTTGGCAGGGCAACACGCCCTCCGCGCGCTTCCGGATAGCGGAGCAGCCGCTCTAGTGCGTCTCGAGCACGAGTCGTTCCGCCGCTCGAGCATCCGGCCGGTATGACTCGTGGCGCTCAACGCCAACGCACCGGCACTCACCACGCCGGTCTGGGTACATGCCCACGGCGGCCTCCGGCCAGGCGCCTGCTTCGATCTCCGCGCCCTGGAGCGTCGTTGACGCATCGAGGACGTGTAGATACCGTTGCTCTTCATCTCGCCTAGCCACCACATCCGGCTGTGGAAGGACGTCCCATGTCGCACAGAACTACGTCGCTGCCTCGCCTCCCTCCCGCCGCATCGATCGTCTTCTGGGCTGTGTCCGGGTGCGGTTACGTGTACCAGGGCGCAGACTTCACTGTAGACGACTTTCGGAAGCGCCACAGCGCTCTGGGCGATGTGCCCGCGGAGACCAGATTCAGACATCCCGGAGTCCCGAGAGACATGCTTGCTGGCACGGCCTGGTGGCACGCCGGCCCAGCCGGCGAGCAGCCGAAGTGTGCGGACGGCTCCAAACTGGTGGCACAGAGAGCCACGCCCTCGCGCACTTTCTGGCGCTGTGAAGAAACACGGAGCCCCCCGGCCGAGGACGCTTCCTTCAGCTTCCTCGTGTGGAGCTGCGACGAGCCGTACGCGATTGACCCGGAAAACGGCAGGACGACCCTCCGGGACCGCGGAGCGCTCATGCAGCTCATCGCCGCGCTGCGGGCGCAGGGGACGCTCACGTTGGATCATAAGGACTGGCCCGGTAAGCCGTCATTCGGAGTGGCGCTCGGCGACCAAGTATACGTAGATCCCGACCCGGACGAAGTCGGCCCCAACGGCGAGACGCTCGCTGCGTTCGGCGGTGATCGGTCGTCGTCGATGCACCTGACTGACCGGTCCGGGGACGGCGGACCGCCCGATCCCGCGGAGTGCGCAGAGTTCCTGGACGTGCTGTACGAGTCGCACTTTCTTCGCTCGCCGTACATGCGGTCCGTCTTCGGCTCGATGCCCGTCGCCATGATGTGGGACGACCACGAGATCCGCGACGGTTGGGGGTCACAGGGGGACGAGACGCGGCCGTTCTGGCAGTCCTGGTTCGCCGTGGCTCAGGACGCTTTCCGAGGGTGGCAGAGCCTACGCAACCCACAGCCGGCCGTGCAGTATCCGACGAGCTTCGACACCGACTTCGCACGCGGGAGCGTGCACTTTCGGCTCATCGACACGCGCTCGCTCCGCTCCAGGGATGGCGGGGAGTTCCTGGGTGGCCAAGTGGAAGCGCTCGAGGCGTGGTTGAGTGGTCTTAGCACAACCAAACCGCAGGTCATCGTTCTCGGAGTCAACACGCCCCTCTTCGTCGCGGATACCCGGTCGAGGGCGCTTGGCGCCATGAAGGCCGAGCTCCGGGACGACCTCGGAGACGCGTGGTCCCGCAATCCGGTGGCGCGCGCGGCGATCATGAAGGCGCTCGATCGCTACTTCGAGCGGCACGCCGAGGACCGCCTTCTGGTTCTGAGTGGCGATATCCACGAATCTGGCCTGCTGCGCATTACTCGCGGTGGCACAGTCATGGGCTGGGAGGTGGTCAGCTCTGGCGTTGCGGCCGATACGGCTGGCGACGAGGGTCTCACTTGGCTTGGTCTTGGGAACATGGTCGCAGAGGGAGGACATGGGTTCACGTCCGACTGGGCAGGTCGGATCGCCGGTTCTCCAGCGGTGGCGGAGCTACGGATTGACACACACGCCGAGGGCGGCCCGCGGGTGGAGGTCGCGTGGTATGTCTCAGCGAACGATCTGAAAGCCAAGGACGACGGCGCGGGGAAGGGGCTCGTGCCCGTGCAAAGACTCACAAGTGGAGTTCCCATGCCGACACATGCGCGAACGGCGGCCTGGGACCGTGCCGCTGGGGAGTGTGTGTGGGCCGAGGGAACAAGCCCCACCGGTCCGAGCGTCCTCGTCGACGCGCTGGAGTTCGGGGTGAGCGCGGGGGAGGCACTGCTGAGTCGACTTGGCCGCTCGTGTCTGCATCACGCGGCCTCGGCGATCGGGGCGGGACAGCAGGCCTCGGGTCCCTGGAATGCGCGATCGTATTCGTGGGGGGAGATCGAAGAGAAGTATCTGTCCGTGGTGGCGCCGTGATCTCGCCGGCCGCCACCCGGTCCGTCTTCGCCGCCGGCGCGGCGGTACTTGCGACGCTTGCAACGCCTGCAGCCGCTCAACAGGTCTTCGGGCAGGCGCCGCTTCTCGACTGGTCGTACCTCGATCATCCGGTGAGCTCCCTGGAGTACGCGAGCGACCAGTTACACGTCAACACGCCGATGGTTCTGCAGGCGAGGCTGTCACCGAACATCTTCATCTGGGAGAACCTGAGCGACCTCGGGAGCGCACTCGGACTCAGCTGGGGCGTTGGCGTGGCGCTCACGCCCCGCTTTGACGTCCGTCAGCTCATCGTGGAAGACGGAGACAGCTGGGAGGCCCCCGTTCGCATGCCGAGTTTTCGCCCTGGGATCGACGTCATCACCACGGTGCAAGTCCGCCCCGACATTCAGGGTGACGTTCACCGTTTCAATCTCGGCTTTCACATCGAGCACTACTCTAATGGCCAGGAGGGAGATACGTTTGTGGCGCTCGACTCGGGCGTTAGGGATCTCGGCGCCCGGGAGCCCGGGAGAGCGCCGGGTCCTGAGCTTTACTACAACCTGGAAGACGGCAACTTCTCCGTGGTCGCTGACTTTCGATTTCGGCTCGGATACCAGTGGATCGGCGGGGTGCATGAAGTCCGTCCATGGATCACGCGCGACGGGTCGAACGGCTTGGCGCCGTCACGAGCGGCGGAGGTCTACTTCGGGCTCACTTGGTACTACGGGGTTGATGCTAACAACGAGCCTTATCTGGAGATCGAGGAGCACTGGTTCAGACCGAACGAGATCGAACTGGGCATTTCTTACGAAGAGCGATTCTACTGGCAGCCTGCTGCAGGACGTGGCGTCGTCCTGAAGACTGAGGCTCGGGTCGGAATATTGCCGTCCGCGGACCCTACGGTAAAGGCTTGGGCGCTCGAGTGGGCGCTGAAGGCAATGTTCATCGGTTCTCGCTCTGCCGCTGCGCAGCCCCCTGGGTTAATGCTCACAGTGCGCGCTGGCAGGGACGAATACAATCTCCGCTATGCGGAGGATGTCCTGCTGTTCAGCATAGGGACCTTCTGGGGCGGAATCGAGACGTGGGAGTTCGACTAGGCTAGGCGCCAAACGCCAGACACGGAGTGTGACGATCTGTCAGAAAGCGGTCTTCATGATAGAGATGGCACGCGAGTTCGTGTGTAAAGAATCCGGGGAGTCGCCGAAGTGGCTCCTCACAACTCACGCCGTTGGAACGGTTCGTCGGTCCGCTCTCAGCGGCGCTGCACGCGCATCTTCATGCCGTGCTTCGGCGACACGGTCACCGCCACGTGCTTCGCCACGGGGTGCCCGGGCACCAGCGAGAGGCGGAAGCGCTGCGCCAGCGTGGCGAGCAGGAGGCGCGCCTCCATGAGCGCGAAGCGCCCCCCGACGAAGCCCAGCGGGTGGGCGGAGAAGCCGCGCGCATACCGCAGCAACGTCAATGGGTTGATGGTGACGTGAGGATGGCTGGGCCTGCCGGCGTCGGTCACAGACCTCTTGGGGATCACACGGAGCACGACCTACTCGCCGCTCGGGCGCCCGCTGACGGTGGATGGGCCGCTGGAGGACGACACCAGCACCACGTACGACGCTCACGGACGGCCCGTGACCACGTCCTCCCTGGGAGTCTCCGAGACCACTAGCTACCAGCCGGACGGGCTCGTGGCGGCGGCGACTCGCACGGGCGGGCGCTGACGCCGTGATGACCACTTCGGCCCTGCTGAAGCACGGCCCGGGCCACCTCAAGGTGCTACTGGCCGAGCTGCGCGCGTGGCTGAAGGCGCGTCGCTACACCGCGGTGGGCCAGTGCGGGGCGTCATGAGCCAGCTCCGAGTGGCCGACCGGGCCGCGTTCGAGCGCGCCAACTACCTGAGGGGGTGCAACGCGACAAGCCGCCGCGCGGCTGACCGGCGCCACGCCCGCTGGGGGGCCGACGGAGCGCCTACGGGTCGAGTGGGTGCCGGAACCGCAGGCCAGGGAAGCGGGCGAAGCCCCGGTCGGCCGTGATCCACTCGCAGCCAGACTCGATGGCAAGCGCTGCAAACCACGCGTCCGGGATAACATTCGCTCGGGCCTCCGTTCGGCGACACAGCTCGTGGAAGATCGTCCAGTGCTTTGCCGCCGGCCGGACCAGCGCGCACCGTGGCGAGGTGACCAGTGCGTTTGCGAAGAGCAGCGCGTCGACCAGGGGGGTTGGCTTGTCGTAGATTCGGGGGTTCGTGACGACGCGGAGGTAGCCGCTGAGAGCCACGTCCGAGAGACCGAACGGGACAGGGCCGTTGACCGTGTCTGAGAGCCAACGCCGGTAGTCGGCGTGGCGATCCGAGTCGACCCGATTTGCGTATATGAGGATGTTAACGTCGATGAGGACCATCTACCCCGTCCAGGTAGTCGGCGAGGGCGGCGTTCGAGGTCAGGTCCACGCCTGGGAGCGTGCCTCCCCCCCCGGACACTGGCAGGTCGATGGCCGTGCGCTCTCCACCGCTTGCTGCGCGCGCGAAGGCCTCGCGAAGTGCGTCTTCGATCAGCTCGCCGAGCGTTCGACCACTCTGCAGGGCGCGAGCACGCGCCTCCTGCAGGAGCGGGTCCGCGATGGTGACGGTGGTGCGCATGCATCACGGTGTAATGCATGCTGCATCACGATGCAACGCGGCGGAGCGCGGGGGCGAACCGGGCCGGAGAGCCCTGCTGCCCCGGCCACAGCTCGGTTGTCACCCGCCGCCGCTCGGGAGGCCCAGCGGCTATGTTCTGGGTACGTGCGCCGTGGTAGCCGCACGAGGATAATGTCTCCTAAGGCCGTTCAAGGGTCGTGCGGGTCCGCTCTCAGCGGCGCTGCACGCGCATCTTCATGCCGTGCTTCGGCGACATGGTCACGGCTACGTGCTTCGCCACGGGGTGCCCGGGCACCAGCGAGAGGCGGAAGCGCTGCGCCAGCGTGGCCAGCAGGAGGCGCGCCTCCATGAGCGCGAAGTGTTTCCCGATGCACTGGCGCTGGCCGGCGCCGAACGGCGTGTAAGCGCCGCGCGGGATCGACTCCACGCGGCCCGGCAGGAAGCGCGTGGGGTCGAAGCGCTCCGGCTCCGGCCACCAGCGCGCGTCGTGGTGCGCAAAGTAGACCCAGCAGATCACATCCGCCCCCTCCGGGATCGAGTAGCCCCCCAGCTCGATCGGCGCGGTGGTCACCCTCGCGAGGGTCGTGACCGGCGGGAACAGGCGCATGGACTCCTGCAAGACCGCGTCGGTGTAAGGGAGCGCGTCTGCCGGCGTGGGGGAGCGGCCTCCCAGCACGTCCGCGAGCTCCGCGTGGAGGCGCGCCTCGATCTCAGGGTGCTGAGACAAGAGGTACCAGGTCCACGTGAGCGCCTGCGACGTGGTCTCGTGGCCCGCCAGGAACAGGGTGAGCAGCTCGTCACGCAGCTCCTCGCGCGTCATCCGCTCCCCGGAGCGCGCGCCTGGCGCGGTGTCTGTGGCCAGGAGCAGGGCGCTCAGCAGATCGGTCCGTCGCCCCAGGGCGTCGTCGTCCTCCTTCCGGCGTGAGTCGATGAGGCCATAGACCACGTCGTTCACGTCGCTGAGCGCACGATTCACGCGCCGGACGCTCGGGAGCGGCACCCAGTCGGGGAGTATCGACGCCGCGCCCGAGAAGTTGCGGAACTGCTCGAGGGCGTTGGCGATCCGGTCCTGCTGTCCGCTGGCGTCGTGGTCGAAGAGCGTCTTCGCCACGATCCCGAGGGTGAGCCCCATCATCTCCTGGCCCACCTCCAGCACCGCGGGTCCCCCGGGCCACTGGTCGCCCAGCGCCTCGGTGCGCCGAACCATTACCTCGCCCAGGGCCTCGATCTGCCGGCGCCCGAACGCCGGGTTGATCATGCGGCGCTGGCGCCGCCAGAAGTCGCCGTTGCTGTTGACGAGCCCAGTGCCCAGGAAGCGGCGGAGCTGGCGCGCCCCGAAGCCCTTCTCGGGTTTCGCCATCGACTGCCCGTGCGTCACGAGGGCGTCGTGGATGTGCTCGGGGTGCCGCGTGACGTAGAGCGGAACGCCGCGAAACACCGTGGCGTAGAGGTCTCCGTACTGCGCGAAGCGTCCCCCGACGAAGCCCAGCGGGTCGGCGGAGAAGCCGCGCGCATACCGCAGCAACGTCAAAGGGTTGTTGGTGACGTGAGGAGGGCCTGGCGGGAAGGGCTGCATGGCCCGAAGGTTTAGGGCCCCTTGCCAGAACCGCCAGGGGTTGGCCGGCTCATTGCGCCAGCGGGCTTCTCAGCACTCCGGGAAGGCCACCGCGAGCCCGCCCTCCGACGTCTCCTTGTATTCCCGCATCATGTCGTCGCCGGTGCGCTTCATCACGCGGATCACCTTGTCGAGGCTCACGATCCCCGGACCTCCCGCGTTGAGGGCGAGGAGGGCGGCGCTCCACGCCTTGGCCACCCCCATGGCGTTGCGCTCGATACAGGGCGCCTGCACAAGGCCCTTGATCGGGTCGCAGGTGAG
>SXGT01103161.1_pt1 | contig 49086 bp, 35 predicted proteins | sample 3176221 | NCBI WGS metagenome assembly SXGT01 (sample SAMN11356862, study PRJNA531348) | freshwater metagenome | isolation source: freshwater sample F1-120 | place: China: Fuxian Lake, Yuxi | collected 2017-12-25
CAACTTCAGGGACAATGCGAGCGCACAGGTGCACACAGCGCCAGAGGCCAGCGCCAGCTCGGTAACTACAGCGCAGCCCGACTCCACTGGCGACCGGACTGGCATCCCATCGCTTCGTGGTTATGAATACACCCTCTTAGAGGGTGTTTACATCCAAACGCCTACTGCGCGTAACCATGCATCCCGCCATGCTTCATTGTCAGCCCCCTTCCTCCCTGCGGCGCACTGCGAGTGCGCCTCAGTCGTCACAGGGCCTCCGCCTCGCCTTGCGGGCGCCCGATGCGCTCGCTCAGACATCAAATGTAAACACCCTACTTACCCTTCGAGGTGCAGGCGTCGTTGTCGGTGCAGACCTGCGGGTCGTAGCCGCTGGCGTCGGCTTTGCAGGTCGCGACGTGCGGGCTTGCGCACCTGTGACGGCCGGGCGGCCAGCACCCCCTCGGTGCGCAGGTCCCGTTGCTGCACGCCTGCTTGCCTGCGCTGCAATCGACGACCTGGGTCGAACCCAGGCCTTTGCCGTCGCTCTTGCGCACGTCGAATCCAGTGCAGAAGCTGCTGTCGGGCTTGCGCACCTGGTCCTTGCACTGACCGGCGTCGCAGACGTTGTCGATGCCGCAGGCAAGCCGCTGCCAGCTCAAGCCGGAAACCGGGCGGTGATATGCCCGAAACCGTCGGACCGCAGCGCGCGTCGCTCGTCACAACGCAAGGCAGGCCATCACCGCAGCGCCACAGTTCGCTTGCAGGCAGCTGGTACAAGTCGCCGCGCCCGTCGCACAGGCCGGGCACTTGTTTAGCGCGCACTGCAGCAAGGTCACGCCAGCGGCAGAGCCTGCGGGCGTGCTGTCGTGCAGACACTGGATGGTGCAGTAGCCCTTGTCGTCGGCGACGCCCAGCCCCTTTTTGCAGGTGTCGATGCAGGCGACGAGGCCGGAACATTTGCCAACGCCGCCGGGCGCGGCACAGGCCTCAAACGCGTTCAGGCACCCGGCCAGGTTGGTGGGGTTGTTGAGCGCGCACTTCCACACCGCCAGGTAGCTCGTCTGGGCGGCTGGCGTACCGGTGCCGTAACAGCCGCCGATGCACAGGTAGTCTTTGTCGGCGCACTTGGCGATGCACTTGGCGACTTCGTGGCACGGTTGCTGGCCGGTCTTGCCGTCGGCGACGCAGGTCGCCCACTGCTCGGTGCACAGAGCCAGCGCGGCGACAGGCGTGCCGGGCGACGCCTTGGTACACTCCGACCACGCTTTGGCGCGCTGCTTGCCGGCGGCGTCCAGCTGGTTGTAGCAGCTGGCGTGGCAGGTGTAGCGGTTGGTCGGCTTGGCCTCGCAGGCGTCGTAGCAGCCCGGGATGACGCTGCAGCCTTTGGTGCCAAAACCGCCGTCGTCATAACAGGCCAGGATTTGCGGTCCGCACAACAGGCCGCCGCACGGCTCCATGCACTGCAGGGTGGTGTTGCCCAGGCACATCCCGAGCGCGCACTTGGCGGCGGCGCAGTCAAAGACGGCCTTGGCTTTCTCAAACGCGCCTGGCGCCGCGTCCTTCTCGCAGCCAAGCCCGCACGGCTGCTTGCCGCCGGCGCAGTCGTCTTGGGCGCACTGGCCGATTTGGACGCAACTCTTGCCGGCGGGCGTGACGACATCCGCCGCTGCGCCATCGGCCGGGGCCGCATCTGCCGGCGCGCCGTCTTTGGCAACTACGCTGTCACTGGCCGCCACGGCTGTGTCTGCATCGGTCAGCCGGGGCGAGAGGCCGTCACCGGCGCTGGCATCTCCACTGGTGGTCACTGCGTCGCCGCCATAGCTGCCGACACCGCCGACGTCCAGGCTGGGCGATGCGCCGCTGTCGCTGCCAGTGCACCCAAACAGTGTCGCAGTCACGCAAAGGGCGATGGTGATGTTCAGGTTCATGCCAACGACTCCGAGGCGCTGCGCCCCAACGGCGCAGTGTGGTCGGTGGGTGCAGGCGGGTCAAGCAGCCGGGTATCGCTCGGGTGCGGTTCCTGAAATGGGGGCGATCGCTGGCATGGTACCCACACGGTCCTGGTAGATACTGCCGGCGGCTGAAGCCGCGGCCTGTGGGTGCAAAGCCTTGCCTCCGCAAGGCTAGATCATCACAAGGGAAAAATGGCCCGGCGCAGGCCGGGCTTCGTACAGCAAGCCTGCGGCTTTGGCCGCCGGGTCCAACCTGAACGCCATGCGTATTCACTGGTTCCACGCGCCTCGCCGTAGACCCCAAAGCGCGATCCGCACCCGTACCGCTCAGGCGCCACGCAACGGTAAGCCGCGCTTGCACCCCATGGGATCCGTCGACACGCTCCGAGCAGAACAGCCTCTGGCCTTGGTTGCGCATGCGTTTGGCACCCTCTGCAAAACCGCCTACACTGGCGGCCCGCCGGCCCGCCGCCGTGGAGTTGCCCCGTGCACCCAAGCCCTCTCGACCCCTCGCCCGAACCCGCACTGGCCCGCGTGCGCCTGGTCGTCAATGGCACTGGCCACGACCTGAGCGTGCAACCAATGCGGCGGTTACTGGACGTGCTGCGCATCGACCTCGGCCTCACCGGCAGCAAAGAGGGCTGCGGCGAAGGCGAGTGCGGCGCGTGCACCGTTCTGGTCGACGGCAACCCCGTCAACGCTTGCCTCATCCCCGTGGTGCAGTGTGACGGCGCCACCATCGTGACCATCGAAGGTCTGGCCGAGCACGGTGGCATGCGGGCTATCCAGAAAGCGTTCATCCGCTGCGGCGGGGCGCAGTGCGGCATCTGCACGCCGGGCATGGTGGTCACGGCATCGTGGCTGGTCGATTCGCACGTCGGCAAGAAACTGCCGGAGGTCGCCATCCGCGAACACCTCGCCGGCAATCTGTGCCGCTGCACCGGCTACGGCCAGATTGTCGACGCCGTGGTGCAAGCCCTGGACGAAGAGACCATTGCGGCCGGAGGCGCCCGATGACGCCCACAGCGCCGTTGGTCATTCGTCCTGCCAACCTGGCAGACGCCCTGGCGCAGCTGCACAGCGCAGCTACCGATAGCCCGCTGCGGCCGATGGCGGGTTGCACCGACGTGCTGGTGGACCTGCACTTCGGCAAACCTGCGGCCCCAGCTTACCTCGATTTGTGGGCGCTGCGGTCCGAACTCGGCGGCCTGCGCTGGACCGATGCAGGCCTGGAGATTGGCGCGCTTTGCACCTACGCCGATGCGGTGAGCAATCCGCGCTTTCGCGCCGAATTGCCGATGTTGACGCAGGCCTCGACGCTGGTTGGCGCGACCCAGATTCAGTTTCGCGGCACCTATGCCGGCAATATCGAGAACGGTTCGCCCGCCGCCGACGCCGCACCAGCGTTGATGGCCTTGGACGCGCGTTTGCGGCTGCTGTCGCAAAGCGGCGCGCGCGAGGTTGCGCTCAGCGACTACTACACTGGTTATCGGCAGACACAACGGCGTGCCGACGAAATCATCGGCTCGGTGGTGGTGCCCGGCCATCGCCTCGATTGCCAGGGTCAGTGGATGCGCAAAGTTGGCACCCGCGCGTTCCAGGCCATCACCAAGGTCGGGCTGTGCGGCGTTTTCGGCTGGCAACAAGGGCGGTTGCACGACGTTCGGGTCGTCGCCGTGTCGATGGCCGCCGTGTTGAAGCGCTGCCCAGCGGTGGAAACCTACCTCTGTGGCAAACGTGCCGACGAGGTGGACGCTGCTGCGCTGCGTGCTGCACAGGCAGTGGACCTGCGCCCCATCGACGACGTGCGCTCGACCGCCGACTACCGCGCCGAGGTTTTTGCGCGGCTCGTTGAGCAAGCCGTTCGCGAAACTGCTGCGTAGTCGGGCCACCTCGATGACAAAGTCGGCCGCGCCATCAATGGACGCCGAAGGCCAGCGGCTGCTGCTGCGCCTGCCAGAGCTGCTGCACGCGCGGGCCAAGCCAGCGGTGCTGGTGACCGTGTTTGCGACTCAGGGCAGCGTACCGCGGCGGCCGGGCGCGCGGATGCTCTGCCGCGAGGGACGCTTGGTGGCCGGGACAGTCGGCGGCGGCCACCTCGAAGACCAGGCCCTGCGAGACGCCAACTGGAGCAGCCGCGACAGCTCGGCCGACGTTGACGATCCGCAGGCCCTGGCCAGCGAGGTCCACGAAGAGGCGACGGAGTCTGGCACGACCCGCAAGCTGATTCGCTACCCGCTCGGCGCCAAGTTGGCCCAGTGTTGCGGCGGTGTCGTGTGGTTGCACTTCGAAGAAGTCGACACGGCGCGTGCCCAGTGGCTTGCCGACCAGGTCGCTGCATGCGAACGCACTGGCCACGCCTTGGAGACCGTGTTTGGCAACCGCGCGCTGTACGAGCATCCGCGGTCGCTGCCGGTCGTGGCCATCTTTGGCGGCGGACACGTGGCTGCGGCGCTCGCTCGCGTGCTGCAGCCGCTGCCGTGGCGGGTGCTCGTCGTTGACGAGCGCCCCGAATGGGCCGACACGGCGCGCTTTGCCCCTGGCACCGAAGTGGTGTGCGCGCAGCCTCTGGGGATTCTCGCGGCCTGGGGTTGGATCGGCGATGCAGCGCGCACGTCGACAGTCGCGCAGCGTGTGCAGGCCCCGGGCCGGCGCTTGCCCCCAGCGCCGCCACTTGGCGCCACTTGCGCGCTCGTGATGACCCACGACCACGCCTTGGACCGCGACCTTGTCGAGGCGTTGTTGCTCGCCCAGTTCCGCTATGGCGCGCCGATGCCGCGTTTGCCGTTTGTCGGGATGATCGGCTCGCGCGCCAAAGTCGCGGCGACACGGCAGCGTCTGGCGCGCCGCGGCGTGCCTGAGGCCGAGCTGCTGCGTTTGGTTGCGCCCATCGGCCTTGTCGTCGACGGCCGACCGCTAGGCGGCAACGCGCCTGGCGAAATCGCGGTCTCCGTCGCAGCACAACTGCTGGCGTTACATGGCTGAGCCCGTTATCGGCGTGCTGCTCGCCGGCGGCCATGGGCGGCGCGCCGGTGGTCCCAAGGCCTTGAAAGTCGTAGGCGGCCGCCCCCTATGGCGCGCGCAGGCGGGCGCAATGGTGTCCGACCTGGGCTGCGTCGTCGCCGTCCTGCACCCCGGCGCCTGGCCCGACGCCGACGCGCCGCTGCTGGGTTGCATCCCGGTTGCGAGTGATCCCGACGCGACCCAACTGGCCTCTTTGCAGCGTGGGCTGGCTGAGGTCGCTACTGGCGCGGCGCTGGTGCTGCCCATCGATTGCCCCTGGCCTGGCACCGCAGTGGTTGCTGCCCTGGCCACTGCCGCGGAAGCCACTGGCGTGTTGGCGGCCGTGCCGACCGTGACCCTCGACGGCCAGGTTCGCCGCGGCCATCCGGTGTGGCTGGCCGCCGCAGCGGTCGGGCAGCTGTTGACGCTCGACCCGCAGCTGAATCGGCTCGACCACTGGCTGGCCGGGATGCCGGAGCGCGTGGCGTTGGTCGACGTCGGCGACCCCGCGATCCTGGCCAACTTCAACCGCGATGCGATCGCGGGCTAGCCAAAAACATCCATGATATCCGTCGTCTGAACAAAGCCCCCCTTCGTGTTTGCCGCGGCCTGGGCTTGATTCTGGGCTTGATTCTGGGCCTGATCCTGGGCCTGACCCTGACGCTAAGCATGCCCTCTGATGCCGGGCTCATCGCCGGCGGTGACGATCGCGGGCACCAATAAAACGCCAGCAATTTCTAGCGTCTGAATAAAGCCCCCCTTCGTGTCTTGCCGTCCCGGAGGAGCGCCGTCACAATCCGCGCCCCCCGGCGCGACCTGCGCCCTGATTCGCCCGCGGAGTGTCATGCAACCCGTTGCCGTGATTGACATCGGCTCCAACTCGATGTGTCTGCTGGTGGTGGCGCGGTTGCGCGACGGGTCGCTGTCTGCGGTGGCCAAGCACAAGCACGTGGCCCGCCTGCGCGACGCGGTCGACGCCGACGGCAACTTGACCGGGGCAGGCGTCGAGCGCTGTCTTGCGGCGCTGCGCGAATTCGCCCGCGTGCTCGAAAACTGGCAGGTCGGTCGGGTGCGCGCGGTGGCGACGGCGGCCTTGCGCGCCGCGGGCAACGGCGAGACGCTGGTCGAACTGGCCGCCCGCGAGACCGGCATCCACATGGACATCATCAGCGGCGCCGAAGAGGCCCGCCTGGCCTACCTGGGCGTGCGCCACGGCCTGGGCGCCACCGCGGCAGGCGCGATTCTGTGCGCCGATGTCGGCGGTGGCTCCTCCGAACTGCTGGTCGGCGACGGTGGGGCGGTGCTCGAGTCGGTCAGCACGCCGCTTGGAGCGCTGGTGGTCGCCCGCACCATGCTGGGTCCGGACCCGGTGGGCTTTGCGCAGGTCGAGCACGCGCGCGGGCTCTTGCGCGATGCCTTCGTCGAGGCGGCCGGGCTGGTCGGTCGGCACCGCATCGACCTCGCGGTGGCGACTTCGGGCACCATCCAACGCGTGGCGCGCATCGCTCAGGGTCTAGGCGGGCGCACCGTCGACGACGTGCACCGCGCGGTGTTGACGATGCCGCAGCTGCAGATGGTCATCGACGCGCTAGCGACCGCTGAAAATCAGGAGTCACGTCTCAAGATCGCGTCCATGGACCCTCAGCGCGCCGACAACCTACTGGGTGGAGCACTGATTTTCGAAGCCATCGCCGAGTTGCTGGGGCTGAAGTCCTGGACCGTGTCGATGGATGGGCTGCGGATGGGCGTGGTCAGCGAGCTGGCAGCGGCCTGGTAGTGCAAAGACCAGGGCGGCGCTTCGCACCTTCTCACTACGGTGCGGACTTGGCGATGCAAGCGCCGTTCTGACACGCCACCACCGGCTCGCCGCCCACAACCGGCTTGCCATCTTCAGCGACCATCGGCTTACTTAGGCAGTCGCAAACCGCGGCCTGCGCAGCGCACTTGGCCTCTGCCGCCGCGAACGTGGACAGCGATGCCTTGGTCAATCCAGTCGCCATGGTGCTGCCGCAGCAGTCGATGGTCCGCGGAATCCACGCGCAGTCGGCGCTCGTCGCGCACCACTTGAATGGCTTGGGCTCTTGCAGCCCATTGTTGTTACATACCATCTGTCCGCCGATGACGTAGGTCGCGCACTTGCCGCCCGCGCACTTGACGGCGATGGGGTTGGCACCGGCAGAGTAGCCGTCTTCGGCCATCGTCATCTGGCTGGCGCAGCCGCAACCGGGGTACTGCTCGCCGCAGGTCTTCTCCGCGGCCTCGAATGCAGCCTTGTCGCTTGTCGCTAGGCCGAGCGCAATCAGCGTGCCGCAGCAGTTGACCTGGTGGTAGGCGGCAAAGCAGTCGCTATCGCCGCCGCAGGTCTTGGAGAAAGTCGGAAAGCTGAACTCGTTGCCTACGCACTGGACCTTGGGTCCCACGGCATCTGGCGCTTGCGCGTCCGCGGTAGGGACATCGGCCGGGCCGGCGTCCACTGGTTGCACATCCGCGGGCGCGGCGTCGACGTCCGCATCTGGAGTCGCGACGGCGTCCGCCTTGGCGGCGTCCACGGTCGTCTCGGCCGCGGCGTCCGGCGCAGCGGTTGTCTCCACGGCGACCTCTGCTGCGACCGCTGCGTCTGCTGTTGCGCCCGCCTCTGCGGTCGTGTCCGTGGCTGGGCCGGTCTCCACCGTGCCGTCGGTCTTGGCGACGGATCCGGCGTCGGTGGTCGTTGCGTCCACGCCGGCTGCAGTTCCAGCGGGAGCAGCGGTGCAAGCGGCGGCGGCGACCAGCAGCAAGGCGAAGGGCAGGGCAATCAGGCGCATGGCAAACCTCCAAAGGCGCCGCCAGTGTAGCCCCGGCCGCGGCCCGCCGCCAGCGTCGCCGCGCGTCGATAGTGTGCGGTGAAAACCACCACTGCTGAATTTATCTACACATGGCATCCTGGTGCACTGCGGACAAACCAACGCCATTTCCAGGTGTTCAACGCGATCCGGTAGTTGGCACGGTCCTTGCAGCGCTCCAAGCCGGTGGGCCCTGTCTTCGATTGCCGTCTGCGCCAGGTCGGCGCGCTGTCGGCACAGCTGGGTCCGCGGGGAGGTCGCCATGGCACCGTCACACCCAATGCTGTCGTTTCTCGGTCGTGCAGCCGGTACCCGCCGGCGGCGTGCCGCCTTGTTGGCGCTTGGCGCGCTGGCGATGGCGTGTTCCGACGACGTGCCTGGCGCCTTTGGCGGTTCCAACGGTGGCGGCGGCAGCGGCTCCTCTGGGTCCTTTGCCGCTGCAACAGACGTTGGGTCTGCCACCGACACCAGCTCGGGCGGGTACTGGGGCGATTCCGGCTCCGTAGCAGACGCCAGCGCTGGCGGGTACTGGGACGGCACGACCGCAGCGCTGGACATCGCGATGGACGCCGGCGGCTGGTCTGGCGGCACCGACAGTGGCGGCTCGGCAGGGAACTCCGATACGGCCGCCGTTGGCGAGACCTCCGCTGGACCTGCCGCGGTGGACGACCAGACCCTGCAAGTCTGGAACCAGCTGGTGGACTCCGCGCAGTTTGCTCAGGTGGTCTCGGGCACCAAAAAGCTGCAACTGGTCGACCTGCGCGTGACCGTTCAGGTCGAAGGCCTGCGGGTGCGCACCCTGGTGGACCACATCTACAAGAACCCCCATCCCGCGCAGCTGGAGGGCACCTTCCGCTACGCGCTGCCGGCGGACTCGTCGGTGTCGTACTATGCGATGTTTGCTGGACAACCGGATACAACGCCACAGTTTTTTGGCCCCAAGTCGCCGCTGCAAGGCCAGGACGACGAGGTGGTGGCAGCCGCGGCGCCCGAAGCGGTGGGGCTGGCTGCCGACCCGGCCCAGTGGGGCAAGCTGATGGAAGCCAAGGTCACCGAACAGGTCAAGGCCACCATCGCCTACGAGACGGAAATCGCCAAGAAGATTGACCCGGCGCTGGGCGAGGTCGTCGGCGCCAACACCTTCCAGGCCAAGGTGTTTCCCATCCCTGCCAATGGCTACAACCGCGTGCTCATCGCCTACGAGCAGACCCTGCCGCGCCTGCCGACTGGCTTGCGCTACACCTTTGCCCTGCCCAAGGCCGACCCGGCCAAGGGTTTGGGCGTATTGGGCACATTCGAGTTCACGATGCTCGCCAAGGCGACCGCGGTCAGCGCCCAAAAGTGGATCGGCACCGTGCCCGACGGTGCCACCGAAAAGGCCAGCAAGACCGCAACGGTCACCAAGCAGGCCTTCAAGGGCAACTCGCCGGGCGGGATGCTCGCGTGGGACTTTCAGCCAACCCAAGGCAACAGCGAAGCCGACGTGCTGGCCGGCAGCGATCCAACCGCTGGCGGCGGCCAGTTCGCGCTGGTGCGCATCCAGCCCAAGCTCGACGACCTCGCCACGGCAAAGAGTTACGCCAAGCGCGCAGTGGTGGTGCTCGACACCTCGCGGTCCGAGAATTTGCGCTTTGACACCACCGTCAAGCTGTTCAAAGCCATCCTGGAAGCCTCGCCGGCCACCGAGCAATTCAACGTCGTGACCTTCGACGCGGGTGCACGCTGGCTCAAGGACGACTGGTTCGCCAACACCCCGCAAGGACGGCAAGCGGCGCTTGATGCGTTGGACGGCGTGTTGCTCGAAGGTGCGACCGATTTTTCCGCAGCTCTGCGGACGTTGGCCAAGCCGCCGGTCGCCCCGCCGACCGACAAGGCCATCGACGTGTTCGTGCTAAGCGACGGCGACATCAACTGGGGCGACACCACGCTGTCGTCGCTATGGGCCCGCTACATGGCCGAGACGCCGTGGCAGGCGCGGTTCTTCTCGTATCGCATCGGCATCGGTGCCGAGAACAATGCGCTGTACCAGGCGCTGGCCCAAAGCGGCGGCGCGGTGTTCAACTGCCAAGGCGGCTTGCTCGACAAGTGCGCGACGGCGCACCAGGGTGCGGGCATTCTCATCCAGTCGGTGACGCTGCAGCCCACCGGTAGCAGTCCGGCCGCGGTCGCCGACGTGGTGGTGTCGGGCCGCCAGGCTACGCTGTTCGACGGGGCAAGCTTGCTGCTGGCCGCGCGCGTCAAGACCCCGGGCTCTGCCAAAGTCGTCGTCCAAGGCACCGTACCAGGACAGGGCAATAAGACCGTCGAAATCCCCGTCGAACTGCAACCGAGTGGCCAGCTGGCGGCGCGCGCCTGGGCCGAGATTCTGGTCGCGCAGCTGCTCGATACCCACGACGCCAAGCTCGAGAAATACGCCCTGGCGCTGTCGCAGCACTTCAAGATTGCCAGCGCGCTGTCGAGCTTTCTGGTCCTCGAAAACGAGGCGGCCTACAAGAAGTACGGCATCGCCGACGAGCTGCTGGCGCTTGGCAGCAAAGACGCGGAAGCGATGATTGCGGCGTCGCTCAAGGCCGCGGGCGCGGCGTGGACGTCGTGGCACCAGATTGCGCAGGTCCTCGACCTGTTCCCGCAGTGGAACCAGACCGGCAGCGGCAAAGCGCTGCTTGACCTCAAGTCCCAGGTCCTAACGCTGGTTCCGCAAAGCGAATTGCAGGTGCCGGAGGCGACGCTGCAGATTCCGCTGTACTTCGCCAAAGATGCGCCAGCCGAGTACGTGACGCTGGTCAAGCAAAAGACCGTGGACTTGACCAACCCCAAGCCGTGGACCGACGAGGCCGACCGGCGCCGCAACCTCGGCCAGACCGGAGCCGCGGTGCGCGCGCTGTCGACAACTGTGGAGAACAAGGCGGCTGATGCTGAAGTTGCGCGGTTGGCGGGCTATCGGCTGAAGTCCTGGGGCGAGGGGCAGAGCGCAGCCAACTTGTTCCTCGGCGTGCTCAAGAAACGGCCATTCGAACCGCAGAGCTACCGCGACCTCGCAAGCTCGGTGCAGGGCACTCGACCGATGCTGGCGGCGCTGCTGTACGAGGCCGTGATGTTCGGACAGTGGCAGCCCAAGTTCAAAAGCCTGCAAACCGTTGTCGGCGAAGAGTATGCGCTGGCCCTGACCGATGCATTGCAGAGCGGCGTCAAGCCCGACGTCGCCAGTTTCCTCAAGAACCGGATGTCCAAGTGGAACTTGCAGGTGCCCAAAGGCAAGCTGCGGGTGACGATTACCTGGAACACCGATGCGACCGACGTAGACCTGTGGGTCACCGATCCGCTGGGCGAAAAGTGCTTCTACAGCAACAAGTCGCTGAAAAGCGGCGGCAAACTGCTCGACGACTTGACCGGGGGCTACGGACCCGAACGCTTCGAGGCTGCCAACACCATCCCGGGAAAATACCTCATCCAGGTCCACTACTTCGGCTCGGCGAGCGTGCAGGCGGGCCTGGAGACGTTCGTTTCCGCCGTCATCATGACCGACATTGGCACGCCGCAGCAGACCGTGCAGTACAACAACGCGGTGCTCAAGGACAAGAACGACGTCGCCAAACTCGGCGAGGTCTATTTCAAATAGGCTGCCCAAGGGCCAGGGGAGGGTGCCATGCCAGCCATGCTTTCACGTTTGACTCTGCTGGTCGTGGCCATGGCGGTGGCTGGCTGCCAGGTCTTCCTGTTCAACCCGGACCCCAAGCCGGTGCCGCCCGACCCCCAGCCGCTGACAGACGCTGGTTCGCAGCCGGAACCGGATATCACCCAGGTTCGGCGCCAACCGGACGTCCAGAACAAGGGCCGCTGGGCCGATACGTCGCGGCAGGCGGACATCTGGCGCAATCCCAATCAGTTCCCGCCGATTTTCACCGCACTGGCTATCGGTAATGGCACCGCCAAGGACGCGGTCGTGCGCGTGCGACCGCTCAAAGCCAGTGTGAGCCTGGACTGCGCCAAGGTGGCCGCGGGACCGAGCGTGTGGCTGTCGCGTGCGCTGTTCGCGCCCGCCAAGACCTGGGTGGTGGCGCCGGGTCGGGCGTTTGCGCTGTCAGATTCCAAAATCGCCGCTGCCTGTTCGGCGCTGCTCATCGACGGTGGTGGGCTGCCGATGCGGCTGGTGTTCTACCTCCATAGCCAGTACCCAAGTAAGCAGATGCCGAGCACGGTCGCTGGCGGCGACCCGGAACGCTTGCTTGTGGTCAAAGGTTGGCAAGAAGGTGTCGATTTTTCCAAGCATCCGGCGGTGTTTGCCGCGCCGCCCGCGTTCAACCCGAGCTCGCCCCCCGGTTGTCCCGCGCCCAACGAGCCAGATGCGCTGGCGTGGAGCGAGCCGATGCCGCAGGGCGACGTCACCGTGCTCGACGTGCAAAGCGCCCCCAACGGCTGCCACGCCATCGAGTGGCTGACCAAGACCGGCGCGGCTGCGACCATGCTGTGCGTGCCGCCCGGCAGCTTTCCGTTCGAGGTGGGCGACGATGTGTTCATCGCACCGCTCGTCGGCGGCCACAACTTCGGCAAGGTCAGCGGCTTTGAGTTCATCCACACCACCAAGCGCCTGCGGTTTGGCCGCGGCGCGGACATCGTCTACTTCGGCAAGGGCAAGGCCGACATCGCCGCCCAGGCCGGCTGCGGTGCGGGGTACGACAGCTGCGGCAGCGTGATCGCCAACCTGCAGGTCAACGTCGTCCCGACGGGCAGCGCTGCGCAGACGCTGTCGCCAGGGCAAGCCGCGGCCCTGCCCGACGGCGCCAAGCTGTGGATCAACGTCGCCTTTGATGCACCGGTCGCGGACAAGGCATGCACCGGTAACCTGACCGACGGCCGTCGGGTCGAATCCGTGTTTTCGCAGGGGGTTCCATGAGCACGCGTCTTGTCGTACATCACCTTGTCGCCTGGATACTTTTGGCAGGGTTGAGTAGCTGCGCCGTCAATCCCGTGCCGACCCCTGGGGCGCCAGCCTCACTGGGCGGAGGTGGAGCCACCGGCGAATTCGCCGGAGGTGACGCGAAAGGCGCTGACCGCACGGCAAAATCGCCAGATGCAACCGCAGGCAGCGACACCTCGGCGGCGGCAGACACGGCCGTGGCGTCTTTCGATATGACCACCGGCGCCGAGGATGCCTCAGCGAGCGAGACCCTTGCGTCCGATCCCGACGCCGCGACCGCCGGCAACACCGGGCTAACGCAAGCTGGCGCGCAGGACTTCGGCCTGTTCCGCCAATTGCTCGAGAGCGGCAAGATTCCGTCGCCCAACGCCTTGGACGACCTCGGTTTCTTCGCCGAGCACAAGCTCGACTACCCCGACCCCAAGTGCGGCCAGGACATGTGCATGCATGCGCTGCTCGGCATCATGGGCAACATGATTACCGGTAGCACCTGCACGCTGGTGCAGATTGGCCTCAACACGCCGATCCAGGTCGACAAGCTCAAGCGCCCACCGCTGGACATGGTCATTGCGCTCGACGTCTCGGGTTCGATGCAGGGTCAACCAATGCAGTACGTGCAGCAGGGGTTGCAGCAGATGCTGGATCACCTGCAAAAGGACGACCTGGTTTCGCTGGTGACGTTTGCCGACGGCCCGACGCTGGTATTGCAGAGCAAAGGGTTGACCGACAAGGCGGCGATCGAGAAGGCAATCCTGCAGCTGCAGGCCAAGGGCCAGACCGACCTGTTTGGCGGGCTGTTTCAGGCCTTGCAAGTCGCCAGCAAGATGCAGAAGCCGGGCCGGCAGACCCGCGTCGTGTTGCTGTCCGACGGTTCAGCGACCGTGGGCCTGACCAATCCGGCCAAGCTCGTTTCGCTGGCCACCGCATACGCCAAGCAGGGCATCGGCATCACCACCATCGGCGTAGGAAAGGGCTTTGAGATCCCAGTGCTGCGCGACCTGGCCGAGGTCGGCGCCGGCAACTTCTATTTCTTGGACAAGCTCGCGGCGGTCAAAGAGGTCTTCACCGAAGAAGTCGAGACCTTCCTGGTCCCGGTGGCGCTGGACGTGCAGATTGACGTCCAAGTTGCCGACGGCTATCTGCTCGGTGGCGTGTACGGCACGCACGGCTGGAAAGGTGGCTCGGCCGGCGGCAAGATCAGCATCGCTTCGCTGTTTGTGGCCGGGCGCACCGCGGCGACCGATCCGCTGCCGGGCATGGGTGAGGGTCGGCGCGGCGGCGGCGGTGCGATTCTGCTGGAGCTGGTCGGGGTGCCCGGCATACAGCAGAAGGGCGTGACCAAACTCGCGCTCAGCTGGACGCATCCGCTGACCAAGGTCGTCCATAAGCAGGCGGTCCAGGTCGACGGCCCGATTGCACCGGGTGCGCAAATCCCCGATGGCGGCGTGTTCAGCCATCCGACGGTCGAGAAGGGCTTTGTGATGCTCAATCTCTACGCGGGCTTTCAGTTGGCGTGCCAATTGGCACTCGACGGCGACACCGGCGCGGCCCGCGGCGTGCTGGAGGCGCTGCAAGGCGAGGTCGGCAAGTGGCTCAACAAATACGCGCCGAAGTCCGACCCCGACATCGTGGATGACAACAAATACGTCAGCCTTTTCATCGCCAACTTGAAGCAGGCTGCCAACCAGACGCCGATCTCCAAGCCGCCGGAGCCGTGGCCCAAAGACTGACCGGTCGCCATCGCCCTGCTGCGCACCGGTCGGAATAGCCACCGCAGACCACGGGTTATCGGTTTCCGCGCAAGCCCCGGGTGGCACCTCTGGCCATCTGCTGCTATCTTGCGCACCTCTGGCGGCGGGCACGGCTCGTCGCGCGCGGAACCTGGACCATGTTGGAACTTCTCGGCAACCTCGGCTATGGGCTGCTCGGCGGCCTGGTGCTGAACGTGATGCCTTGCGTGCTGCCCGTGCTGACCATGAAGGTCTACCATGTGGTCGAGCACGCCCGCCAGGGCGAAGCCGGTGCGGTACGTGCGCGTCACTTGCACGGCCTCGCCTACGCCGGTGGCGTGCTGGCGTCGTTTGCGCTTTTGGCCAGCGTCGTCGTCGCGCTCAAGGCGGCAGGTTCGAGCCTCGCTTGGGGCATGCAGTTTCAGCATCCGCCCTTCGTGGCTGGTATGGCAGCGCTGATTTTTTCCTTTGGTCTCAATGCGCTGGGCGTGTTCGAGTGGTCGGTGTCGATGTCGGGTCGACCGCAGCACCAGGGCTATGTCGGCAGCTTCGTCGGCGGCATCTTGTCGGCGGTGATGTCCACGCCGTGTTCCGCGCCGTTTCTAGGGACCGCCGCCTCGTTCATGCTCGCCGAAGCCACCCCGTGGTGGGAGACCTTCGCGACATTTCTGAGCATTGGCCTCGGTCTGGCCAGTCCGTTTCTGGCCATCAGCTTCGTGCCCAAGCTCAGCGGCCTGCTGCCCAGGCCCGGACCGTGGATGGAGACCTTCAAGCAATTGATGGGCTTTACCCTGATTGCGACGACCATCTGGCTGCTCGGCGCGCTGCAGGCGCAGGTGACACCCGATGCGCTCCACGACTTCATCTGGTTTCTGCTGGTCTTGTCGATGGCGCTGTGGTCCGTGCACCAGTTTGGCGGCATCTTGTACGGCGCGGTGCGGCGCTACACGGTGCGCGGCATCGCTTTGGGCGTCACGGTCGCGGCCGGCATGGGCCTTGTGCACTTTGAAAAGCAGCAGCGCAATGCAGCGGGCGCGCAGGTCGCCGACGCCGCGTGCAAGCCCGCCGACGTGGTGTGCAAAGACAAGATCGTGTGGGCCGGCTTCGATCCCAGGCGGGTCGCCACCGAAAACACCGCCGGTCGACCGGTGTTCGTGGACTACACCGCCGAGTGGTGCGCGAACTGCAAAGCCAACGAGAAGCTGTTCTTGGAGACCAAGCCGGTCCGCGAAGCCCTGGTCACGACGGGCGTGCTGCCGATGAAAGCCGACTTCACCAACGAAGACGAGATCATCCAGACCTGGCTCGACAAGCTCGGCCGCAAGGCGGTGCCGGCCTACGTCATCTACTTGCCAGACGGCAGCTTCGATTTGATGCCCGAGGCCATCACGACCCAGATGGTGGTGGATCGGCTCGCCGCCGCGGCCAAGAAGTTTCCCCCCAAGACCGTTGCCAGCGGCGGCTGAGCGCTCCAGTCCAAGGGCCGAATGCGAATTCTCGTCACTGGCGCGGCCGGCTTCATCGGTTCGCACACGGCAGAAGCACTGCTGCGGCGCGGCGATACCGTCGTCGGCGTCGACAACTTTGACCCCTTCTACGACCGCGCGCTCAAGCAGCGCAACCTCGACGACGTCGGGACGGCTGGCGGCGGGCGGTTTGCGTTTGTCGAAGGCGATCTATGCGATGCGGCCGTGTTGGACCAACTGTGGCAGCGGGGGCCGTTCGACGTCGTGGTACATCTGGCTGCCAAGGCCGGCGTGCGGCCGTCGATCGACGACCCGGCCGCCTACGTCCGCGCCAATTTGGAGGCCACCGCGCTTCTACTCGAGCGCTGTCGGCGCGACGGCCCGCGGCGTGTGGTGTTCGCGTCGTCGTCGTCGGTCTACGGCGCTGACTCCGCAGCACCTTTTGGCGAGGACGCGCGTTGCGACCGACCAGTTTCGCCGTATGCCGCGACCAAGCGCGCAGGCGAGCTGCTGGCGCATACCTACGCGCATCTGCACGGTTTTGATCTGACCTGCTTGCGGTTCTTTACGGTCTATGGCCCAAGACAGCGTCCAGAAATGGCTTTCCATAAGTTTGCCACTCTGCTTTGGCGTGGTTTGGCCGTGCCCCAGTTCGGCGACGGCTCCAGTTCGCGCGACTACACGTACATCGACGACATCGTCGCCGGCGTGTTAGGCGCGGTGGATCGGCCGCAGGGTTTCGCGGTGTTCAATCTGGGCGGCGACCGCGAAATCCGCCTGGATGAGGTCGTGGCCCTTTTGGCTGCGGCGCTGCAACGTCCTTTGCGCATTGAACGCAAGCCGGATGCGCCCGGAGACGTGCCGCGCACCTGCGCGGACCTGACGCTCGCCCGCGAAAGCCTAGGCTACAGCCCGCATACGACCATCGAAGAGGGCATCGGGCGCTTTGCAGCGTGGTTCGCGGACAAGGGCGTGCACTGATCGTGTTGGTCAGCGCATGATCACGAATTCGTCCAACTTCTCTTTGCCATCGCCGCTCCACGCCGTGCCGGTCAAAACCGCGCCATTAACCAGAAGCTGCAAATAGTTGGCCTTGCTACCGTGATGTGAGACTTTGGTCCACCACTTGGTGCCGTTTTGGTAGGCCGGCGCATAGAAGCCACCCGCGACCACATAGGTGATGCCTTTTTCCGGCGAGCTGACCTTGTCGGCCAGGATCGGCAGCGACCGCTCGTAGGTATGGTCGTGGCCATTGATGACCAGGTCCACGCCGTGCTGCTCGAACAGCGGCACCAGCAACTCTTTGACCCACGCCGTCGGCCCGTGCGGCCCGGCCGAGTACGTCGTGTGGTGGTACTGAACAATCGTGAAGTCAATGTCCTTGTCCGCCGCGGCCTTTTTCAAGTCGTCCTTGAGCCAGTCGATGCTGCCCTTGATGTTGTCGCTGCTGTTGCTGTCCAAACCAACAAAGTGCACGTTGCCAATGTCCAGCGCCCAGGCGTGCTCGATCCACTCGGCCGGGATGCCCGGCATCGCGGGCAATGCAAATTGGTTGTAGTACACGTCGCTGAACAGCTCGTGGTTGCCTTGTACGGGCATCAACGGCCGCCGATCCAAGATGGGTTCCATGGCCTTAAACCAGTCGTTCCACTCGGCTTGCGTGCCCACGGTGTTCATGTCGCCGGAAAAAAACCACGCCAGCGCCGGGATTTTGGCGTAGGTCGGCGACCGGCTAGTGATGATCGGTGCACCGCCGCGGCTGTCGCCCGCGAATACGAATGGCATAGGCTTCTTGTCGCCTTTCTTGGGTGCCGTGCGAAAGCTGCCGACCTTGCCGAACTCCGGCCCCAGCAGCTTTTTGGCAGCCGGGTCGAACTCCGCAAAGTTGCCGGCGCGAAACACGTACTCGGTGTCGGGCTTGAGCGCAGTCATCTCCACGGTCCACGCCACGACTTTGGTCGGCTTGTCGGCCACGACCGCCTCGTAGAGCGCGCCGATTCCAGTCGCCACTTTGCCCTGCTTGAGCAGAAACCGGCCGTCGGCGCACATCGCCGAAGCCTCTCCGAACAAGACCTTGGGCTGGTAGGTCTTGAGGTCAGAAGCCTCAGTCGTCCAAGTGATGGAGATCGTCGTCGCCGGGTCGTGCTGCCACGTCATATGCTGGTTGCGCACCAGCTGCTTGGGGTTGCTGTGTAGCTTGGGCGCGGGCGGCGTCTTGGGGTCGGGCGTTCCGCACGGCCCGTCGGGACCCTCAACGAAGTCGAAACCGCTGACGAGTTGCGCGGTCGGCGTCGGCGCACCCGCATCGACTGCAGGCTCGCCGTCCAGATTGGCGGGCGTGTCGCCGACGGCGGGGGTGTCTGCAGCGACGGCAACTGTCTCGGGCGGCGCCTGGGTCTGGCCGGGCGCGGGGACTGGCGCTGTGCAAGCCGCGGCAAACCACAAGCTTGCGGCTGCAAGCAGACCATTGCTCGGCAGGCCTCTGGAAGCACAGGTCATTTTGGCACCATCCACCGTAGCTGACCGGCTTTTTCGGCCTTCGCGCGTGCGCTGTCGAGCCACTGCCTGCGGGCGACCTGCCCGCGCTCGGCGGCCAATTGCGCGACGACCAGCGGCCGCGCCTCAGCGAGCGACAGTTTGCGTGCAGCTTGCCGTTCGCGCAACCACAAGATGTGCAAGCCCCAGGCGCTCTGCACCGGACGTGTGCGCTGGCCGGGCTGCAGGGCGTCAAGCGCATTGCGCAGGGCGACATCCAGAACATCGGCACCGACCCATCCACGGTCGCCACCTCGCGAGGCGTCCGGCGTCTGCGACAGTGTCTTGGCGACCTGGGCGAACGGCTCGCTGCGCTCCAGGCGCTCGTGGGCGGCAATCAGGACCGCGCGCGCCCGCTCGACTTCCGGCGTGGCATCGCTTGCCAACGGCACGGCAATTTCGCTCAGCAGCACTTGCGCAGGCGCCACAAACCGACCCCAGCGGCGTTGGTAGCGGTCGACAATGGCTGCCTCAGTCACAGAGGTGGCATCGCCCGGTAGCTGCGCCGCAACGGCCAGCCGCGTTAGCGCTGCCCGCCTCCATGCCGTCGGCGTCTGACCAAGCGCGGCAAGCTGCGCTGTCCAGGCGGCCGGGCCGCCCTGATGGGCCTCCACCTCCGCTGCCAGCGTCTCCGCCTGTGCCGTGAGTGTGCGGACTGCGCCAGGCTGCATGCCGCGCAGCGCCAGCCGCAGGTCGAGCACCGCAACAACAGCCTGCCGCAAGGCCAATGGATGCCCAAGGTGGTCACCGCCGATGGCAGCTTCCGCTTCAGCGCGGCGAATCGGCTCGCCGTAGAGCAGGGCCAGGACTGACGCTGGCGGCTTGTTGCGCGGTGCCGCGTGCGCAACTGACGTCAGGCTCAAGCACAGGCTCAGGCACAGGCTCAGGCACAGGCTCTGGGACAGGATCAGGCCCAGAACCTTGCTGGGGCGCGGACGGCGACCCTGCTGTCGGCCAACCTGAGTCCCTTGCCTGCTGTTTGCGTCTGCCACGGGCGATGCACCTTGCCGTCCTCTCTTAGGGACTGGAAAACAGTGGCTTGAACACTCTCGCCTCAAGGCGGAGCCGCGAGTCGGCCTCCGAGGCCGCGAACTGGCGACCCACGGAGCAAGCAAGAGGGCGGAAGAAATGATTTAGTAAATCATTTCCAGGCCCTTAGTCGTCGTCGTCCTCGGCCTCGAACGGCGAATACCGCGTCATCGGCCACGGCGCCGGCGTACCCTGGTACATCTCCCACAGTAGCCGCCCCAAACCCGGCGCATCGTCAAAGCTCTTCGGACCAATCCGCAACCACTGCTTGTGCATGGCCTTGGTCCACTTCTTCTTCTTCTCGTCCTTGTTGGCCGTGGTCGGGTAGAGGCGCGGTGCGTGCTGATAGGGCGTGGTATCGGGCTTGTCGGCGAAACAGCCGTAGATGGGCGACGCCAGCGCGTCCAACTCGGTCAGCGGTGAGACGTCGAGCGCCCGCTGCATGGTCGCGTGCACGCCGCCAATCGCGTGGTGGGTCTTGTTCAAAGTGCCGCGCTTGACCCACGGCGACACCACAAGCAGCGGACTGCGGTGGTACTCGACCGAGTCGCCGCCGTCTTGAGGATCGTCCTCAAAAATGAACACCACCGTCGAGGTCCAGTCCTTGTGTAGACTGAGCGCTTCGATAATCAGGCCAGTGGCCTCGTCGTTGTCCGCGACCATCGACTTGGGCGAGGCGTGGTCCGGATCGCCGCCGCAGCAGGTGTGGTTGGCCGGCACGGAGATGACCGCGAAGTTCGGCAAATCCTTGCCTTGGATGTGCTGGGCGAACCACTTGGCCTTTTGCACGTCTTCCACACCCAGCGCAAACACCACGCCCGGGTATTCCGCCTGCAGGACGTTGGTCAGGCTGTATGCGTCGGCCATGCCCACGATTTCGCCGTAGCTTGCGACCTTGAGGCCGTGCGCCATCGCGTGCTGAAAGAAAAAGCCCTTGCCGGGCCGCGAACTGAAGCCCACGCCCCAGGTGATGTCCGCGCCCTTGTCGGACAGCTTGTAGTGCTTCTCGACGTAGTCGCTGGCCTTGCCGGCCGTTGCGTAGCTGTGCCCGGTCGCCGAGTAGTCCCCATCGGTATAGAAATTGTCGAGCAGGCAATACTCCTTGGCCAGCTTGTGCAGGTTGGGCGTGTACTCTTCACCAAACAGTGCCAGCTTGGGGTCGGCAGTCACGCCGGTGATTTCGCCCGCGAGATCGCCAAGCTCGACGTCGAACGTCTTGTTCTCGCGTAGCAGATAGATGACGTGCTTGATCGGTCCGCCAGAGCCGCTGTCGGGCAACGCCGTCTTCTGCGCGGTCGACGCGGGCACGCGACCCAGGCCGTTGACGCCCAACAGGTTGTCGTACACCTCGGCTTGCCAGGTCTTGAGCTGAGCATCGCCAGGAATTTCGACGTGGCTGAGCGTGCCGAGGTAGCCCTCGTCGAGCGGGGAGTCGGCCCAACCCTTCGGAAAGCCCGTGCCCTTGCCGTTGACGACCACCAACGACTTGCCCGCAGCATCGATTGCGATGCCGCTAGGGTACCAGCCGACTGGGATGCTGCCGACGACCGCGAGCGCCTGGGTGTCGATCACCACGACTTCGTTGGACATTGCGCACACAACGTACAGCCGCTTGCCCTCGGGTGACAGCACCATGAAACCGGGGTCGCGGCCCTGTGGCGCTAGCCCAGCAACCTGGCTCAGATTGAGCGAAACCTTGGCGAGCACCCCCCACTTGGCGGTGTCGATGACCGCGACGAAGTCGCCCTCAACGGACGATGCGTACAAGCGCTTGCCGTCCGCCGAAAGCGCCAGCCCCTGAGCGTTGAAACCCAGGTACAGCGCTTCGGCGGGCGTGGGATCAGCCCACAATTGCGTGTTGACGCGGTAGACCACGCCTGGCATCCACGCGACCGCGTAGGCCCAGTTGTCGTTCGACACCGCAAGGTCATAGGGGATGTGCGGCAACGTCGCCGTGTTGAGCAACTCGCCACTTTCGGCGTCGATGCGCCACAGGCCGGACTTGGCCTTGCCGGTCGGGGTCAGCGCGCCGGCCAGCACCGCGCAATATACGCTTTTGCCGTCCGGGCTCGGCCGCAGTCCCAAGCAGCCGTACTTGTCGGCGTAGGTCTTGTCTTTCTTGAGCTTGCCGTCCGCACCCACTTTGTAGCGGAAGCTCGGGCTTTTGGGCCCACCCGAGGCGTACAGGTATTGCTGATCGGGTGACCACGACAGCCAGCGATAGATGTAGGCCTCGCTGACGGTCTGGATGACCTGCCCAGCCTGCAAATCCACGACCTGGATGGCCTTGGTCTTGCCGGTGTTGGCGACATAGGCGAACTTGCCGTCGGGATGCACGGTCACGCCCATCGGATAGGCACCGAGGAAGACCTGCTTGCCCGCAGGCGTCACGACGCGGCCACTCGGCAGCACCCATACTTTCTGGCCGGTCTTGGGGTCGATGTGCTCGCCGGTTTGGGCACTTGGCGGCAACGCTAACCGCGACGGCGGCGCAGTCAGGGCAAATGGCGCAGGCTTTGGGTACGCACCGCCCGCCGTGTCGGCGTCGGCTGGGCCGGCGAACAAGAAATCAGGCTCGCCTTGCGCGAGGTCGGGCGAGGCAGCGGCGTCTGCCGGTTGACTGGCGTCCACCGTTGCCGTGATGTCTGCAGCCGTCGCCGAGGCGTCTTGTGCGTCGGGCTTGGCCGCTTGCGGCGCGCCACATGCACTTGCGACGACAACCAAAGCGGCAAGGGCAGGGTGTGCAGCGGCAATTCGAGCCATCGGTGCGACCGGGCGGCCAGTTGGCCGCGGGGCGCCGATTGTGCAGGCCGCGGTGTCTTGGGGCAAGGGCGATGTGGGCAACGCCAATAGACTCGCCGGTTCGCCGCGGTGCGCGCGGCTACCGTTGGATCTTGAAAGCTGCGGCAATCGCCGGACCCTGGTGTCCCACCAGCTCCACGTCGCGCTGCACTTGCGCGTCGCGGCCCGTGGTCGGGGCAATCAGCTTGTTCATGCCCAGCTCCAAAAGGTCCTTGGTCGTCGGCTTGCGCTTGGCAGCTGCCGTGTGTTGCCAGCGGGCAGCGTGGGGCGCGAGGGCGGTGGCGATGCGAAGTTGGGCTGCCAGCGCTTGCCGGAGCAGGTGCAGGGACAGCGCCGCCTGCCGCGTCGCCAGCGACGCCCAGGCTTCCTTTGGAATCAAGAACGCCCTGGTGTCGGTCAACGCCCGCAGCGACAGCGGACAACCAGCGTTGTCGAAGGCCGAGTCCGCGTTCCACCAGTCCCCGGCCGTCAGCGAGGCGACCGGCAGGCTCAGGTCGCCGATATCGAGCAGCAGCTTGCACTCCCCGGCGACGATGAGCAACGGCGCGCTGTCACCTAAATTGGGCGCACCAACCGCGGCTCCGGCGCGAAAGTGGCGCTCGATTCCCATGGATACCAGTGCCAGGGCTTCGCGGTCAGGCAGCGCAGCCCACCGCGGTAGGCTTTGCAGTTGCGCGGCGTTCATCGATTGTCCTTACTACCGGCGAGGCGGGAAAACAAGCGCCCCAGGCGCGATCCTTGCGGCTCCGGCGCAGCGTTGGTGGTCACTGTCTCATGACCATCGAGGTGCGCATAGGCCAACATGCGCTCGGTTTGCGCGCGGATGCGCCGCGCCGCATGCGACAGGCCGGCTGCCAGAACCCGCTGCGCCAGCAGTGGCGCCTCGGCGCACAGCTTGTGAAACTCGTCGCGCTGCAAGCAGAACACGACAAGGTCGCTTGCCGCCACGACGGTCTCTGCGTGCACGGTGTCGCCGACCAGCGCGGCAAGACCCACAAGGTCACCGCTGCGCAAAGGCAGCAGAGCGACCATGCCGGCGGGTCCCATGACTTCGATCCGTGCCAGCCCGGTGGCAACAACATACGCAAAGTCGGCCGGTTCGGTCGCTGAATACACCGCCCGTCCAGCCGGCACTGTTTGTCGCCACATCCGGGCCGCGACGTGCGCGGCGTCGCGGGGTGCCAGTGCGCCCTGAAAAAGCGCTTCAAACGCAAGCTGCACGTCGACATCGTGCGGGTGGATCGGCGACGCGTACACCGGAATGTCGGGCAACGCTAGCACCGCGGCGGCTGCATCTGCGCCAGAAGTCGAGGTTGGCCCGCGGTTGGGGGTCGTCCCAGACCCGTGGGCACTGAGAACGCGCGGCCGCTGAATCGGCAACCCGGCGAGCGCGCTCGACACGATGCCGACGCTAACTGGGGTTCGGTATTCGGTGTTGGGCGTGACTGGTCGCGGATAGCCGACTCCAGGGTTGGTATTCGGCTGACCTGGGCGTGAATTGCGCTCCAGAGCAACACCGGCGAAGGGGCTCGATTCTTCGGGCCGGGGTCCACCGGGCGGGACGTGGAAACTGCCGGACGATTCTCGGCGGCGCGGCGGCAGAGGTGCGGCGGTCGCGGGGCCAGCGCCCATGCGAGGCATCGGGCTGCTCGGCGTCACCGATGCGCTGCCGCGGGGCGCAGGCGGCGCAGTCGCGTCGGGCTCAGCCTGGTGCGGGTTTTGGCCACGCACCAGCCACTGGTGGGCATGGCCGATGCTGTCTTGCGCGAAGCCGAAAGATCCGCCGCGCGCGGTACCCGACCTTGACGTGGGCGGCAGCGCTTGCTCCGCGGGCTCACTGGCGCCAGCTGGCGGGATGGGTGGCCGGTCGTTGGGACTGTCGTGCATGGTTCGCCGAACGCCACAGCGGCGCACAGATAATCATCGTAGGCGGCAACCGACCGCGCTGTAAAAAAGTATGCACCGAATTTCCGATACTGTTCCGGAAACTTCCGCTAGAGGCACACAACAAAGAGAACAGCACCAAACGCACGCGGCGGGTAGGACTGGGGCGGGCGCGCTCTGCCCGCTGTCGTGGTGTACGCCGCGGCGCAGGGCGTCTTGTCGCGACAGCGCCGTGCCTGCTATGGTCAATTGATGGGTCGCGCCGAACCGCAAGGTCTCGGTTCGACAGCGGAGGTTTGCATGCAGCAAGTGCGCGATGGCCAACCGGCTTTGGCCCGGTGGCTGGGCGTTGGGTTGTGCGGTCTGGTCGCATTGGCGGCCACCAGTTGCGGTGGCGAGGCCGCCGTTACCGGATCGAGCACCAACAAAGTCGGCGTGGGCGCCACCTTTGGCGACGTCAAGTTGGGCGACGGCTGGGTCAAGTTGCCCGACGGCAATGTCGTGCTGGACGAGACGTGGAACGACCTCGGCTCGCTGGACCTCGGCAGCGACATCAAGCTTGCGGACTTTGGGATTGACCCGCTCGACGGTGGCGCGGAGGCAGCCAACGAGACCGGCGACGGCGCCCCGACCGGGTCGGACGCCGATGAACTGCCTGGCGTCCCCGATGCTGATCCTGCCGACCTGCAAAGCGACACGACCGCCAGTGCGGACGGCGACGATGCGGTCGATGGCAGCGCCGATGCGACTCAAGGTGTGTGGGTCAACCTGTGCGATCCGTGCACTGCGGACACGGCTTGTGGCGGGCTGTCGTGCAGCGGGTTTGGCGCAGCTGGCGACACAAACGGCAAATTCTGTCTACTGGCATGCGATCCCTCGGCCGCGGGCGGCTGCGGGGTCGGCTACCTGTGCGAGCCGGCTGCCGCCGGCAACGCCCAACCAGGGTGGTGCCTGCCGTTGACGGGCGTCTGCGCGTGTAGCCCTGCCGCGGCAGCCGCCGGGCTTGCGACCTCCTGCGCGACATCCAACGCGGCGGGCACCTGCAGTGGCCTTCGCACGTGCGGCGCAGACGGGTCGCTGTCGGCATGCAGCGCGCCGCTGGCGGTGACGGAGACCTGCGACGGCAGCGACAACGACTGCGACGCCCAGACCGACGAAAACGCGACCTGCGACGACGGCAATCCGTGCACCCAGGGCGAAGCATGCGTGCAGGGCGCCTGCACGGCGGGCGCCAACAACTGCGCGTGCCAGACCGATGCCGACTGCAAAGCCAAGGACGATGTGGATCTGTGCAACGGTATGCTGGTGTGCGACGGCGCCAGCAAGGAGTGCGTCGTAGACCCCAAGTCCGTGGTTACTTGCGCCCAAACCGGTGCGGCGTGCCAGCAGAGCTTGTGTGAGCCCAAGACTGGCTTGTGCAACGTGCAACTGGCCGCCGATGGCTCGCCGTGCGACGACGCCAACGCCTGCACGACGGCTGAGGCCTGTACCGCCGGCGCTTGCAGCGGCGGCTCGGCCAAGGTCTGCGACGACGGCAACAGCTGCACTGCCGACGCCTGCGACCCAAAAACAGCGCAATGCTTGCAGACTTTCGACACGCTTGTGGGCAAACCGTGCGACGCCGACGCCAGCGTGTGCACCGAGAACGACATCTGCAAAGACGGCCTTTGCCTCGGTGGCGTAGCCAAGCCGTGCGGCGACGGCAATCCGTGCACGGACGACGGTTGTGACCCCAAGGCCGGCTGCGCCAACCTGCCCAACGCCGCGACCTGCGACGCCGACAACGACCCCTGCACCCTGGCCGACGCATGCTCGCAGACGACCTGCAAGCCGGGCGCAGCCAAGAACTGCGACGACGGCAACCCATGCACCGCCGATTCGTGCAAAGGCGGCGCCTGCCAGAACGTGGCAGCGGGCCTGGACGGCAAAGCCTGCGACGCCGACAGCAGCACCTGCACCCAGGGCGACGCCTGCGCCAGCGGCAAGTGCGTCGCGGGCAAGGGTCTGAACTGCGACGACAGCAACCCGTGTACCACCGACGCCTGCGACCTGACGACCGGCTGCACCCACACCGCCAACACCGCGCCTTGCGACGCCGACGGCAACGCGTGCTCGGTCAACGACAGCTGCCAAGCGGGCGCGTGCTTGCCCGGCGCCGTCACCGTATGCGACGACAGCAACCCGTGCCTGAACAACGCCTGCGACAAGGCGACCGGCAAGTGCATCACCATGCCGACGGTCAGCCCCTGCAACGACGGCAGCGTGTGCACGCAAGGCGACGTGTGCAAGGACGGCGGCTGCGCTCCTGGCGCCGCCAAGGACTGCGACGACGGCAACCCCTGCACCGCCGACGCCTGCGACGCCAAGGCAGGGTGCGCCAACCCCGCCAAGGCCGGGCCGTGCGATGATGGTAACCCGTGCAGCAGCGGCGAAGCGTGCAGCCAGGGCAAGTGTGGCGGCGGCAACAACATTTGCGCGTGCCAGAGTGATGCCGACTGCGCCAGCGCCAACGGCGGCGACCTGTGCAAGGGTCAGTTCACTTGCAACAAGGGGGCGGCGCCATTCAAGTGCGCGTTGGTGGTCGGCAGCGTGCCGACTTGCGATGGCAGCAAAGACACGGACTGCGCCAGCAACACCTGCAACCCCAAGACCGGCCAATGTGCGCTCAAGGCCGAGACCGACGGCAAGGGCTGCGAAGACGGCAGCGTGTGCACGGTGGGCGACAAGTGCGCGACCGGGGCCTGCACGCCAGGCGCCAGCCCAGGCTGCGACGACGCCAACCCGTGCACCACCGACGCGTGCGACCCCAAGGTTGGCTGCGCCAACGCGGCCAACACCGGCCCGTGCAGCGACGGCAATGCGTGCACCGCTCCAGACACCTGTGCCAACAAGGCCTGCCAGGCGGGTGCGACCAAAGCCTGCAACGACAACAACACCTGCACGGCCGATAGCTGCGACACCAAGAGTGGTGCATGCGTGTTCGCGCCCCAGCCCGGCGGCTGCGACGACGGCAACGCCTGCACCAGCGCAGATACCTGCAACGGCAGCGCGTGCCAGGGCAAAGCCGTCAGCTGCGACGACGGCAACGCCTGCACCACCGACGGCTGCGACAAGGCTACCGGCTGCACCAAGGCCAACAACACCAACCCCTGCGACGCCGATGGCAACGCCTGCACCCAAGGCGATGCGTGCGCCGCAGGCAAGTGCAACGCGGGAGCCGCCAAGGCTTGCAACGACGGCGACGTGTGCACGACGGACAGCTGCGACAAAGCCAGCGGCGCCTGCGTTTTCGCCCAGAACACTGCAACCTGCGACGACAACAACGCCTGCACCAGCCAAGACGTGTGCTCGGCCGGCAAGTGCGTCGGCACCGCCAAGCTGTGCAACGACGGCAACGGCTGCACCGACGACAGCTGCAATGCCGGCACCGGGGCCTGCGTCTTCGCCAACAATTCGGCTGCCTGCAACGACAGCAATGCGTGCACTAGCGGCGACAAGTGCGCCTCGGGCTCGTGCGCCGGCAGCGCGGTGCAGTGCAACGACAACACCGCCTGCACCGACGATACCTGCAACCCGGGCAGCGGCAACTGCGCGTCGGTCAACAATACCGCGTCGTGCAGCGACGGCAACGCCTGCACGACCGGCGACACCTGCGGCGGTGGCACCTGCAAGGGCACCGCCAAGACGTGCAGCGACGGCGACAGTTGCACCAGCGACGCGTGCAGTGCGGGTACCTGCGTCAACCCGCCGATAGCCGGCTGTGGCGGCAACTGCGCGGGCCCGGCCGACTGCGACGACAACAACCCGTGCACCGACAACACCTGCGCCAGCGGCAAGTGCGCGTTCGTCAACAATACCGCCAACTGCGACGATACCAACGCCTGTACGGTCAGCGACAAATGCGGCGGCGGCGCCTGCGCCGGGTCCGCCAAAAACTGCAACGACAACAACGTGTGCACCAGCGATTCGTGCGCAGCGGGCACTTGCGTCAACGCCAACAACACCGCGTCGTGCAATGACAACAACGCCTGCACGGTCAACGACGGCTGCACGGCCGGCACCTGCGCCGGCACTGCCAAAAACTGCAGCGACAGCAACGTGTGCACGACCGACACCTGCAGCAGCGGCAATTGCGCGAACACCAACAACACGGCCACGTGCGACGACGGCAATGCCTGCACGGTCAGCGACGTGTGCGGGGGCGGCTCCTGCGGGGGCGCAGCCAAGAACTGCAGCGACAATAAGGTGTGCACCACCGACTCCTGCGTCGGCGGCAACTGTCAAAACGTCAACAACACTGCCAGCTGCGACGACGGCAACGCGTGCACGACCAGCGACGTCTGCTCGGCGGGCAACTGCGCGGGCGCAGCCAAGAACTGCAACGACAACAACCCGTGCACCAACGACGCCTGCAGCGGTGGAAACTGCCAGAATACCAACAATACCGCCAGTTGCGACGACAACAATGCGTGCACGCTGAGCGATGTGTGCGCGGGCGGCGCCTGTGCCGGCACGGCCAAGAACTGCAACGACAACAAGGTGTGTACGACCGACACCTGCAGCGCCGGCAACTGTGCCAACACCAACAATACCGCCAGCTGTGACGACGGCAACGCCTGCACCGTCAGCGACGTTTGCGCGGGCGGCAGTTGCGCCGGCGCGGCCAAGAACTGCAACGACAGCAACCCGTGCACCAACGACGCCTGCAGCGGCGGCAATTGCGCGAACACCAACAACACGGCCAGCTGCGACGACGGCAATGCCTGCACGACCGGCGACGTTTGCGCAAGCGGCAGCTGCGCCGGTGCGCTCAAGACCTGCAACGACAGCAACCCGTGCACCACCGACAGCTGCGCGGGCGGCAATTGCAGCAACGCCAACAACACCGCCAGTTGCGACGACAACAATGCCTGCACGGTCAGCGACGCCTGCGCCAGCGGATCGTGCGCCGGTCAGGCCAAGAACTGCAGCGACAACAACGCGTGTACGAACGACACCTGCTCGGCAGGCAATTGTAGCAACGCCAACAACACCGCCGCTTGCAACGACAACAATGCCTGCACCGACAGCGACGTGTGCGCGGGTGGCGGTTGCGCCGGCACGGCAAAGAACTGCAACGACAACAACCCGTGCACCAACGATTCGTGCAGCGCTGGTTCGTGCGTCAACGCCAACAACACCGCAGCCTGCAACGACAACAACGCGTGCACCGACGGCGACGTGTGCGCGGGCGGGTCATGCGCTGGCGCCGCCAAGAACTGCAACGACAACAAGGTTTGCACCACCGACACCTGCAGCGGCGGCGCATGCGTCAACACCAACAACACCAGCAGCTGCAACGACAGCAACGCCTGCACCGACAACGACATTTGTGCGGCCGGCAACTGCGCCGGCACGCCCAAGGCGTGTAGCGACGGCGACACTTGCACCAGCGACGTTTGTTCCGCCGGCACTTGCAGCAACCCGCCCATCGTCGGCTGTGGCGGCAACTGCGCTAGCCCCAGCGACTGCAACGACGGCAACCCGTGCACCAACAACAACTGCACCGGCGGCAAGTGTGCGTTTCCCAACAACACGGCCAGCTGCGATGACGGCAACGGCTGCACCGTGAGCGACGTCTGCGGCGGTGGAACCTGCGCGGGCGCAGCCAAGGACTGCAACGACACCAATGCGTGCACCACCGACAGCTGCGCCGCAGGCGTGTGTCAGAACACGGCCAACACCGCGAGCTGCAACGACAACAACGCCTGCACAGACAACGACGTGTGCGCTGGCGGCGCGTGCGCGGGTGCCAACAAGAACTGCAACGACGGCAATCCTTGTACTACCGACACCTGCAGCGCCGGCAACTGCGCCAACAGCAACAACACGGCCAGCTGCAGCGACGGCAATCCGTGTACGGTGAGCGACGTGTGCTCCGGCGGCAGCTGTTCCGGTGCCAACAAAGACTGCAACGACAACAACGCCTGTACCACCGACAGCTGCAACGGCGGCACCGGCAACTGCGTCAATACCAACAACACCAGCGGTTGCAACGACAGCAACCCGTGCACCGACAACGATGTCTGCTCGGGCGGAGCCTGCGCCGGCGCAGCCAAGAACTGCAACGACGGCAACGCGTGCACCAACGACTCGTGCAGCGCCGGCAACTGTGTCAACGCCAACAACACGGCCAGTTGCAACGACAACAACTTGTGCACCACCAGCGATGTCTGCGCGGGCGGCACCTGCGCAGGCACCACCAACACCTGCAACGACAACAACGTATGCACTTCCGACAGCTGCAACGGCGGCACCGGGGCGTGCAGCAACGTCAATAACGCGGCGTCGTGCAACGACAGCAACCCATGCACCGACAACGACGTCTGCGCCGGCGGCTTGTGCGCGGGCACCAACAAGAACTGCAACGACAACAACGGCTGCACCAATGACAGCTGCAGCGGCGGCAATTGCAGCAACGTCAACAATACGGCCAGCTGCAGCGACGGCAACCTGTGCACCACCGGCGATGTGTGTAGCGGCGGCTCGTGCGCCGGAACCGTCAATGCCTGCAACGACGGCAATCCATGCACGACCGACACCTGCGACGGCGGGACCGGCGCCTGCGTCAACACCAACAACACCGCGTCGTGCAACGACAGCAACCCATGCACCGACAACGACGTGTGCGCAGGCGGCGCGTGTGCCGGCACCAACAAGAACTGCAACGACAGCAACCCGTGCACCAACGACTCGTGCAGTGCGGGCAACTGCGTCAACGCCAACAACACGGCCAGCTGCAACGACGGCAACGCCTGTACCGACAACGACGTCTGCGCCGGTGGCTCGTGCGCGGGCGTTGCCAAGAACTGCAACGACAACAATGCCTGCACCACGGACGCGTGCAGCGGCGGAAGCTGCGCCAACACCAACAACACCCAGGCCTGCGACGACAGCAATGCTTGCACGCTCAACGATGTTTGCGGCGGCGGTTCGTGCGCTGGCACCGCCAAGAACTGCGACGACAGCAACGGCTGCACCAGCGACAGCTGCAGCGGCGGCAACTGCGCCAACACCCCGAACACCAACAGCTGCAGCGACGGCAACGGCTGCACCGACAACGACGTGTGCTCGGGCGGCACGTGCGCGGGCACGCCCAAGAGTTGCAATGACAGCAACGCCTGTACGTCCGACAGTTGCTCGGCCGGCAGCTGCGTCAACGCCGCAGTCGCAGACCTGACGTCGTTCGGCACCAACTTGTTCTGCAACAACGGCCAGTGCGCCGCGTGTCAGCTCTACGCCAATGTCGACACCGGCACGGCGGCCAACGGCTTTAACGACGTGCGCTGGCTCGGCACCGGCCCGGTCATGGTGGGCTTCTACACCACTGGTGGCGACGAAGACGGCTGGGTGCAGACGCGCAACAGCACCGGCACCGTGGTCGTCAACAACCAGAACGTCGTGGCGTCGGGCGGCGGCGATAAAGACGAGCGACTGATGTCGGTCAGCCTCGCCTCCACGACGGCATGGCGCATGGCCGGCTACACCAAGACCAGCAGCGCAGGCAACGACGACGGCTGGTGGGTCACGACCGACGGCGCCGGCGCCGTGCAGGCCCAGGCCAAGGCCGGCGGAAACAAGTCAGACCGCTTCACCGCCGCGCTGGCCATGACAGGCGGCGACACCATCGTCGCGGGCTACAACCGGTCACAGGGCAACGCCGACAAGCAAGACATCTGGCTACGCCGCTACTCCAACACCGGGACGTTGGTGTGGGAGAAGATTGTGACCGGAACCACCGCAGACTGGGCAGATGGGCTCGCCGAAGGCGCCGACAGCCACGTGTACTCGGTTGGCATGAGCACTGCGACCGGCGTCGGTCGTCAGGGCCTTCGCGCCAAGGTCGTTGCGGCCAATGGCACCTATGGTCCGACCATCCTGTATGGCCCCTCTGGCAATGTCCACGACGAATTCCGCGACATCGCCGTCGACGGCGCTGGCAAGCACTACATCGTCGGCTACACCACGGTCAGCAACCAGCAGGGCTGGTACATGCGGCTCGCGCAGGACGGCACCACCGAGGTCAACGTCAACTTTGGGGCCGCCGGCGACGACTGGTTCAATGACATCGCGCTCCTGCCTAGCGGCGACGTCATCCTGGTTGGCCGCAAGTCAGGCGGCCTGCCTTGGGTCATCCGCGCGACAGCCGCTGGCGTCGTGGTGTGGGAGAAGACCAGCTTTGGCGCCATCGCGACCGGCGAACTGTTCGGCGTCGCCTCGACCGGCGACGGTGGCTGGGTTGCAGTCGGCGAGTCGGGCAGCCGCGGGCTTGTCGTGCGCGGCGGGGGCAGTGGGGCGGTGAGTTGCCCGTAGGCCAGGACCGCATCCCTCGGCAACGGCAAACGTTGCACGGCAACCGCATAGGCCGGCGAATCAGGGCTTGGCCCCTTTCTCAGGCCGGTACTCCACGCCGGCGCATCTCATCGCGCTCGTCGTCGGCCAGCTCTTGGAGCAGCCCGCGCAAGTCCGCCTGGCGCTCCGAAGCGCGGTGGTGACCCGTCAATGCGGAGTCGGGCTTGAGGTCGCCGCGCGCGTAGAGTTCCCACATTTCTTGGGCGTAGCGCTGCGGCAAATCCGTGATCCCGCGTTCGACCGCGAACCGCTGCAGGTTGGCCACGTCGCGCACCAGGATCTCTTTGGCGTTCTGGTTTTGCGCGGCATCGAAGGACTGCGGGAAGTCAATGACTACCGGGCCATCTGCGCCAAGCAACACGTTGAAATCCGAGAAGTCGCCGTGAATGACGCCGCTGCACAGCATCTTGATGACTTCGCCCAACAGCGTGTGAAACACCGACAGCGCCTCGTCGGGTTCCATCTCCACGTCGCCCAGGCGCGGCGCTGGATTGCCGTCCAGGTCCTGCACCAGTTCCATCACTAGCACGCCGTCAACGAAGTGGTACGGCTCTGGCACCCGCAAGCCCGCCGCGCGCAAGCGGTAGATCATGTCGACCTCGGCCGAGCGCCAGGCCAGCTCTTCTTGTTCTTTACCGTGCTTGCTGCCCTTGGCAATCGCGCGCTGGTCGCGTGAGCTGCGGCCGCGGCGCCCTTCGGTGTAGTCGGCGCGGTGCTTGAACGAGCGGTGCTGGGCGTCCTTGTAGACCTTGGCGACGCGCTGTTCGCCTTCGGACATCACCAGGAACACCTGGGCTTCTTTGCCGCTCATCAGCGGGCGCACAACGCTGTCGATGATGCCTTGATCGAGCAGCGGCAGTAGGCTTTCTGGGATTTTCATTGAGTTACACGGTTCCGGTTGGTCTTTGTGGCCACAGCTGGCAGCGGGGGCCGGCAGTGTGCACGCAAAGGCTCAAAAATGCGAGGGAAATCTTTTGCGGGGCCCAAGTCCCTCAGTGGTCTTCGCCGCGCGGCCCGCTGCGCCCGCGCTTCTTCTCTGCGTGCAGGCGCTTGTCGCTCAGCCTTGCGACCTTTTGCCGTCGCGGCACCTTGGTCGCCAGCCGTTCGCTCGGCGGCACCCGTGCCTGGCGCACCAGCTCAGCCAGGCGCTCGCGTGCGGTCTCCAGGTTGCGCAGTTGGCTTCGACTCGAAAGCGACACCAGGGTCAGCACGCCGTCCTGACCGACTCGCCGACCGGCCAGTGACCGCAGCCGCGCCACACTGTCGGCGTCCAGTCCGTGTGGACCAAACAGGTCGAACCGCAGTTCGACCGCCGACGAGGTCGTGTTGACGTGCTGGCCGCCGGGCCCAGTCGCGCGCTCGGCCGTCCACGAGAGGCACGCTGCCGGCAGGGTGGAGTTGTCGTCGATAGGCAGGTCGGTCACGGCGGGCCAAAGGCGGCAGTCCCGCCGCCGTGCGTATTGTAGCCGGTTTTCGTGCTGGCGCCCCCGGCCGGGCCTCAAGCGCAGTCGCGATCGTGACTGCCTCGTGAACCAACGTGATATCATGCGTCTGAACAAAGGCCCCCTTCGTGTTTGCCGCCCGCCGCCGGCCTGCGCTATAAGCCCGGCCTCGCATGGACCGCGCGCCGCCCATCGCCGTCGTCGACTTCGCAGCCGTTTCGGCGTGCGGGCCGACGCGTGAAGATCTCGCGGCCGCGTTGCTCGGTGGTCGCTCAGGTCTGCGCAACGCCGACGACTTTGGCCTGCCGTTTGCGACCGCCGTGGGTGCGCTGCCGTTCGACCTGCCCGCCCCGACGAGCGACTTGCCCTGCCTGCAACCGCGCATCGCGCGGATGGTCGCGCACTTGCTGGCGAGCCTGGAGACGCCACTGTCGCGCGCGCGCCGCGGTTTCGGCGACCGTCGCATCGGCATCGCGCTCGGCACCAGCAACGCCGGAATGCCTGAGACGGAGTCGGCCGACCGTCACCGCCGCGCGACCGGCGCGCTGCCTCTGACCTACGACTTCGCTGCGCAGCACGCCTACGACGGCGTGGTCATGGCTACGCGCGAACTGACCGGCATTGCCGGGCCAGGGCTGGTCGTGTCGACCGCGTGCAGTTCCGGTGCCAAGGCCTTTGCCGTCGCTGAGCGCTGGCTGCGACTCGGGGTCGTCGACGCGGTGCTGGTCGGCGGCGTGGATCCACTGTGCCAGATGACGTTGCGCGGGTTTCACGGCCTCGGTGTGCTCTCTTCGACAGCGTGTCGGCCCTTTGCGGCCGGCCGCGACGGCATCAGTATCGGCGAAGGCGGCGCGCTGTTCCTGCTGCAACGCCAAGGCACGGCAATGGCCCACGTGTGCGGCGTCGGCGAGTCGAGCGACGCCCACCACCAGAGCGCTCCACATCCGGAAGGCGAGGGCGCGGCACTGGCAATGCAGCGGGTGCTGGACCGCTCGGGCTTGCGCAGCAGCGATGTCGACCACATCAATGCGCACGGTACGGCAACGCCGCTCAACGACGCCGCGGAAGCCAAGGCCATCGCCCAGGTCTTTGGCAACGAAGTGCCGGTGGTATCGACCAAAGGCTACACTGGGCACCTGCTGGGCGCCGCCGGTGCAGTAGAGGCCGCCATCGCCATCGTGTGCCTACGCGACCAGTTCCTGCCCGCCAGCCTTGGCGCTCAAGACGGCGATGCAACGCTTGGCATCAGCATTAACACCCACAGTCGGCAGACGCGGCTGCGCGCCATCGCCAGCAATTCTTTCGCGTTCGGCGGCAACAACGCCTGCGTCATCCTGGGGGCACCGTGAAGCTGCGCGTGCTCGCAGTCGGCGTGTGGCTGCCCGGCGTCGCGGACAACGCAGTGTGGCTGTCCGGTGCGCACATGGACACCCAGGCGCCGCCCGCTGCGGCGTTGTTGCCACCCATGACCCGCAGAAGGTGCAGCGCGTTGACCCGTGCGCTCGCCGATGTGTTCGGGCAGGTTACGGCCGCCACGGACCGGGCACAGGTCTGTTCGGTGTTTGCTTCGGCCTACGGCGAGACCGGCGTGCTCGCGGAACTTCTGGAGCAACTGGCGCTGGGCGAAGACCTGTCGCCAATTCGCTTTTCAGGCAGCGTACACAATTCCGCCGCCGGCCAGGTGTCGATTGTGTGTGGCAACCGCGCCCTGACGACGTCGATTGCGGCGGGTCGCGACACCGTGGCGCTGGCACTGCTCGAGGCGCAGGGCCTTTTGCGCGATGGCGTGGCACAGGTGGCCGTGGTGTGCGGTGACGTGCAGCCGCCGACCGGGCTGTCGAGCGAGCGATTCAGCCCACTGGCAGCCGGCCTGTTGCTCGATGCCGCGCCGTCGAACGGCGACGAACTGGCGCTGCTGGCCGATCTGATGGAGGACGCGATGCTCGCCGACGCCGCGTCGCTGCCCGAGGCGGTCTGGGCGAATCCGTGCTGTGGCGCCCTGTTGCTTGCCGACACCGTGCTGCGCCAGCGCAGCCTGCGCATCGGTCTTTCGCCGCACGGCGGTCAGGGTTGGGGCGTCGACGTGACGTTGGCGATGCCGCCGCCGCCGGAGGCCGCGTGAGTGTCTTTCCGCCGGTTGCAGAACTGGTGCCGCACGAGTCACCGATGCGCTGGCTCGACGAGGTGCTCGACGCGGGCGAGACCCACATCGTGTGCGGGTATACGCCGCTGGCCGACTCGCCCCTTGTCGACGGCGCGGGACTCGAAGCGGTGGTTGCGTTGGAGTACATGGCCCAGGCCATCGCCGCATTTGCGGGCCTGGAGGGCAGGGCGCAGGGCTTGCCGCCCAAAATCGGCTACCTGTTGGGTTGTCGCCAGTTGACGTTGCACAGAGCTCGGCTTGCGGTCGGCGTGCCGCTGCGCATCGAGGTCCGCCGGGTGTTCGGCGACGCGGCCCTTGGCAACTTTGCCTGCTTGGTCCACGATGCCCAGGGCCTGGTGGCCGCGGCGCAGCTAAGCGTCGCGCAGCCCGGGCCCGGCATGGCATTGCCAGGAGATCCGTAAGATGGCCCGCGCTTTGGTTACCGGAGGCAGCCGCGGCATCGGCGCCGCCATTTGCAAGGCGCTGGCTGCGGCCGGCCATGAGGTCACGGTCAATTATCGCGGCAACCAGGCCGCTGCGCAGGCCGTGGTCGCCGACATCGTGGCCGCTGGTGGTAGCGCCCAAGCCGCGTGCTTTGACGTGGCCGACCCGGAGGCGGTAGCTGCGGGGCTGCAGGCGCAGGACTACCTCGCGCGACCGTTCAGCATCATCGTCAACAACGCTGGCATCGTCGCCGATGCGCCGTTTCCCGCCCTTGAGCGCGACGCTTGGACCAGCGTGACGCGCACCACGCTCGACGGCTTCTACAACGTCACGCAGCCGTTGGTGATGCCGATGGTCCGCACCAAATGGGGCCGGATTGTCAACATCAGTTCGGTGTCGGGCGTGGCCGGCAACCGCGGCCAGACCAACTACTCGGCGGCCAAAGCCGGCTTGATTGGCGCCACCCGCTCGCTGGCCCAAGAGCTCGCCAAGCGCAACATCACCGTCAACGCCGTCGCGCCGGGGCTTATCGACACCGACATGGTCAAGGACCTGCCGCCCGAGGCGGTGCAGATGATCCCGATGCGTCGGATGGGCCGACCCGACGAAGTGGCGGCGTTGGTGGCGTTCTTGTGCAGCGACGCCGCCGCGTACATTACCGGCCAGGTCATCGGCATCAACGGTGGGTTGGTTTGAGTCGCTCGGCATGTTCCACGAGTCTGCCGATCCAGCACTGCGCAGGCGGTGCTTTGTAGTTTGAGCCTGCGGCCTTAGCCGCCGGGAGTCCCAATGAACGGCGAACGCGTAGTCATCACCGGCCTTGGCCTGTGCAGCCCGATTGGCAATAGCCTGGACGAAGTCAGCAAAGCCTTGCAGGAGCTGCGGCACGGCATTGCGGTCATGCCCGAGTGGGCCCAGATTGGTCAGTTGGCCACTCGCTTGGCGGCGCCGGTGCATGGCGTCGAGAAGTCCGCGTTTCCGCGCAAGAAGATCCGCACCATGGGCCGCGTCGCACTGTTGAGTGCCTGGGCCAGCGACCGCGCCGTTGCCGATTCGGGCCTGGAGGCCGAAGAACTGACCCGCGGCCACGTCGGCCTCGCCTACGGCAGCACCCACGGCTCAAGCAGCGAACTTGAGGCGTTCACGCGTTTGGTGTTTGGCACCACCAGCCTCGCCGGCCTCGAATCGTCGAGCTACCTGACGTTCATGAGCCATACCTGCGCCGCCAACCAGGCGATGTACTACGGCATCACGGGCCGCATCATTACCACCTGCTCGGCGTGCGTCAGCTCGAGCCAAGCCATCGGCTACGGCTACGAGGCCATCAAGTTCGGCCAGCAAGAAGTAATGGTCTGCGGCGGCGCCGAAGAACTGCACTTCACCCACGCTGGCGTATTCGACATCATGTATGCCACATCGACCAAGTACAATGACCACCCAGAGCTGAGCCCGCGGCCCTATGACGCCAACCGCGACGGCCTCGTCGTCGGCGAAGGGGCGGCTACGCTCATCCTCGAGAGCTACACCCGCGCCAAGGCCCGCGACGCGCACATCTACGCAGAAGTCTTGGGCTATGGGACCAACTGCGATGGACAGCACATAACTCGGCCCAGTTGGGAAGGCATGGCAGGGGCGATGCGGCTCGCATTGCAAGATGCGCGGCTGGACAAGGACGCCATCGGCTACATCAACGCCCACGGCACGGCGACGGAATTGGGCGACATCGCGGAGAGTCAGGCGACGCTGTCGATTCTGGGCGACAACACGCCGGTCAGCTCGACCAAAAGCTACACCGGTCACACGCTGGGCGCATGCGGCGGCATTGAAGCGATCTTTTGCCTGGCCGCCCTGCGCGACGGCTTCTTGCCGCCCACGCGCAACTTGGACGAAATCGATCCCCGCTGCGCGCCGCTCAACTACCTGCGCGGTGCCTGTGAACAAAAACGCGTGGACAAGATCGTCAGCAATAACTTTGCGTTTGGCGGCATCAATACCTCGCTGGTGTTGGGGAGGGTCTAGGCCATGTCGGACAAGCTGCTGCTGTTTCCCGGCCAGGGCGCCCAGTTCGTTGGCATGGGTCGGTCGCTGGCCGAGCGCTACCCGGCCGCGCGCGCGGTGTTTGCTGAGGCGGATGAGGCGCTTGGCTTCGCGCTAGCGGAGCTATGCTGGAACGGCCCGGAAGAACGCCTGGTGCAGACCGAGTTCGCGCAGCCGGCCATCCTGACCCACTCCCTGGCCGCATGGGCCGCTGTTCAGGCTGACCAGTCGGTGACTGTGCGCGCCGCAGTCGGGCACAGCCTGGGCGAATGGAGCGCACTGGTCGCCGCTGGCGCTTTGTCGCTGTCCGACGCCGTGCGATTGGTCCGCTTGCGTGGGCGGTTCATGCAAGAGGCGACGCCGCTTGGTGTTGGGAGCATGGCAGCCATCTTGGGTCTCGATGCCGCCGCAGTGGCCCAGGCTTGCACGGAGGCGGGGCAGGGCGAGGTCGTCTCAGTGGCCGGCGACAACGATGCGAGCAATCAGGTCATCGCCGGTCACGCAGCCGCGGTGCAGCGCGCAGCGCACCTGTGTATCGAACGCGGTGCCATGCGGGTGGTCCCACTGCCCGTGTCGGCGCCGTTCCACTGTGCGCTAATGGCCCCAGCGGCTGAGCGTCTGGCAGAGGCGTTGGCCAGCGTGAAGTTTGGGGCGCTGACTTTTCCCGTGCGCTCGACGGCCGCAGATGCCTGGCATGGGGCGGACCGCGATGCGCGGACGTTGCTGGTGGCGCAGGTCACGCAGCCGGTGCTGTGGCGCGGCGCCATCGCGGAACTGGCAGTGGCTGGGGCGACGGCCGGTCTGGCGCTGGGTCCGGCGAGTTCAGTGCCCGGGATGGTCAAGCGCACGGCGCGCGGACTCAAGGTGCAAACGGTGGGCGAAGCAGAGGATCTGGCGGTGGTGACGGCATGAGCGAGAACGGCAAACGCACATCCAAGAACGGCAAACAACCGGTTGTCGAGATCCGGGCCATGGAGATCGGCGATTTGCCGGAGGTGTTTGACCTGGGCGAAGAGCTTTTTACGGCCGAACGCTGGCGTGCGCTCTACCGCACCTGGGACGAGTACGAACTGGCCACCCTTTTCGCGTCGGAAGGCGACCTGTGCATCGTGGCCGAACTGGACGACGACATCGTCGGCTTCGCGCTCGGCACCATCTTGGACAAGCGCGGCTCGGCGTGGTCGTACGGGCACCTGCTGTGGCTGGGCGTGGACCCCAAGGTCGGTCGGCGCGGCGTGGCTGCCAAGCTCATGGAGCGCATGACCGAGACCTTTATCGAAGAGGGCGCGCGCATTCTGTTGGTGGACACCGCAGCCGACAACGACGCGGCGCTGGCCTTTTTTCGCAAGAACGGCTTTGGCGACGAAGAGCCGCACGTGTATCTGTCCAAGAACCTGACCGACGACCCCGAGTACAAGGCGCACCGCAAGCGCGAGAAGCTGCGGGATGCGGCAGCCCGGCGGCGGGCGCGCAAGCGGCGGCAGGAGGCCAAGCAGGCGGCAGGTCCTGGGCCCGGGTAGGGGTGGAGCGCCGTATCCGCCCGTGTTAGAATTACCCCACGATTTCATCGGTCTGAACAAAGCCCCCCTCCATTCTTTCGCCACGACGACAGCACCGCCGCACCTCCGGGCAACTCCAAATTCCCTTGTGCGTTCATACGTCTGAACAAAGGTAGGGGCCGTTTAGTTTGCCCATTGCACGCGCGCCACAATGCCGCTACCTTCGCCTCGCCCGGCAGCCACCGGCCTCGCGGACCCAGCCCATGCGAATGCCCTTTGCCCCGTTGCTGCTGACCCTGGCCGCGACCCCGGTCTTGGCCCAGGAGCCACCGCCAGGGGCGACAACGCCCGCGGCCGACCCTACCCCGGTAGCACCGCCAGCAGCGGCCCCGGTGGTTGTCGCCCCGGCACCTGCGCCCGCACCTGCCGCGGCAGCGGAGCCGGTCAGCGCCCCACCGATTCCGCCACCGATGCTGACTCTGGGCGTGGGCCTGCTCGGCGCCAGCCAGCGCACATCGTCGTTCGCGGCCGACCGCTTTGGCGCGGTCACCAGCAGCGAGCCCGAAGTCGCCGCCAGAACGCGCACCGAACTCAAGTTCGACAGCGGCAAACGCCTGGGCAAGCTCGCAGCCATGGCGGCGCTATCTGGGGAATGGGTGCGCAACTACGCGGCTGAACCCGTGCAGTGGGACGGCGACCGCCTGCCCGACGCCAACGTCAACGCCTACATGCCGACCGAGGCCTGGGCCGGCTGGCGCTTTGGCGAGGTGGCACAGATTCGCGCTGGCCTGATGACGTCGCAATGGGGCATGGGTCTTTTGGCGAACGATGGCGCCCAAGCGCAGGCCGGCGACAACTGGTTCACTTTGCCCAAGGTCGGCGACCGGGTGGTGCGCGGAGCGCTGGTGCTGACGCCGTTTCGCGGTGAGGCGTCTGCGCTTGCGGGTCTGGTGGTGTCGGCGGCAGTGGACCACGTGGTGGCCGACGACATCCTGGTCGGCAACGACGAGGCCGAGCAAATCGTGGCCGCGGTCAAGCTCTACACCGCGGTCGATCGCTGGTTCGGGGCCTATTACGTCGCGCGCAACCAGACCGCGACGAGCGGTCGCGGCTTGCGCATTCACGCGGTCGACCTGGCCGGCGACTATGCGCGGTCGATGGGCGACATCAAAATGCGGCTGCAAGGCGAAGCCGCCATCATTGCGGGTAGTACGACTTTGGCGCCGACGCCCGAGTTTAAGACCCACGACGTGATGCAGTTCGGTGCGGTCGGCCGTGCAACGGTGCAATTCGCCGGCGCTTTGCAGGCAGAGTTGGATGCTTTGTACCTGTCGGGCGACGCCAGCCTGGACGATGGCAAGATCACCAACTTTCGCGCTGACCCCAACTTGCAGTTTGGCCTGGTGCTGTTTCAGCGCTTGCTGGCGGCGCAGAGCGGTCGCGCCCGCGTGTCGGCGTCCGATCCTGACCTGGTTGGCGTGGCCAACGTGGACCTGGACCGCATTGCGACCGGCGGCGCGGCTACCAGCACCATTGCCGTGTTCCCCAAGTTTGGCTGGAAAGCGGCCGACGCGCTCAGCATCTACGGCGGGGCGCTGCTGGCGTGGAGCCCGCTGCCACTGGCCGATCCGCGCGCAAGCAAGACCCAAGGCGGTGGCCACGCGCGCAACTACCTGGGCAACGCGCCCGAGGGTTCGTACCTGGGCACCGAGTTGGACCTGGGCATTCGGTACCGGGCGCGCCCGGACAGCTTGGACTACGAGGTGTCGCTCGGCTGCGAGGCCGCGGCGCTGTTGCCGGGCGGCGTGCTGTCCGGCCTGGACCAACCGGTCACGGCGATGCGCCTCGTGCTGGCGCTACAGCCCAAAACCACCAGCAACTTCTAGCCCTTGCGACGAGGAACACCATGAACAAGCACCTTGTCGTGTTCGCGGGTCTGGCGCTGTGTGCCGCCGCGTGCCAGGACGACCCCGAAGGCCTCGCCAAAAGCCAGGACGCTGGCGTGCGCGTGCGCCTGGACTTCGAAGCGCGGCCGCTGCCCGAAATCCCGCTGCCTAACGATCTGGCGACCATCCATGACCCGAGCGCCTCGACCGGTCGGCGCATCAACGCGTCCATGTTGGCGGCGACCAGCTACGAGCGGCGCACCCGCGAGCTGGTCGATCAACTGGACGGCTGGGGCACCTTTCAGCCGATTACGGTGCCCTTTGATGGTGACATTCAGTTGCAAGACATCGTCGAGCGCCACCACGGCGATGACTACGCCTTTGCCAACGACGCGGTGTACCTGGTCAATGTGACCAAAGGCCACCCAGAGTTCGGCAAGCCGGCACAGCTCGACATCGGCAACGGCAACTTTCCGGTGGTCGCTGAGCAACTGGCCGGCTACTGGAAATCCGATCCGCGCGGCGACACCAACAGCATCTTGTTCGAGGAGCACGACGAGGACAGCAACGCCAACGGCAAGCTCGACCCGGGCGAAGACACCGACCTCGACGGCCTGCTCGACAAGCCCAACTACAAGCCGGGCGTGACCAAGAAGCACAGCGAAATGAACCTGGCCGAGCGCGCCGATGCGCTGATGACCTATTGGGAACGCGAGACTAGGACGCTGATCATGCGGCCGCTGATTTCGCTGCGCGAGCGCACGACGTACGCGGTGGTCATCACGCGGCGGCTACGGGGCAGTGATGGCAAGCCGGTGGGCTCGCCGTTCCCGACCATCAACCACGTTGGCCAGACGGCGGCGCTATTGCCGCTCAAAGAGGCGCTGGCGGCCAACGCGGCGACCTTTGGCAACCTGACTGTGGATCAGATCGGCTTTGCGTGGACGTTCACGACTGGCAGCATCGAGGCGGGGCTGGTTGCCGCGCGCGACGGCCTGTACGGCAAGGGCGCGCAAAAGCACCTGCAGTCGGCCTACCCGCCGGACATCGAGAAGCTGTTGCCGCTTTTCGATAAAAAGCCCGACAAGGCTTACGAAAACACCTACGCCATCTCTGGCGAGACCTTCACCACGGTCGCAACGCTGGTCGCCGCATCCGGCCTGGCCGGCTCTACTTCGGGCGAGCAGGGCAAACGCTACGTTGATGCGCTCAAGTACGTCGACTACCACATGATCGGCACCTACAAGTCACCGCAGCTGTTCCAGGTCAAAGGCAAAGACGGCAAGTTCTTGGGCTACAACGACATGTCGTGGCCACCCGATGTCCATAGCAAGAAAGTCGAGGACCGCGCCGAATCGGTGACGTTTTGGCTGACGACGCCCCGCAAAGAGGCGACCCCGGATGGCAAGCCGCGCGGCATCGTCATCCTCGGTCACGGTTACACGGGTAGCAAGACCGAAGTCTTTGGCTTTCATCAGTTCTTTGCGCGCATGGGCCTGGCGGTCATCGCCATCGACAACGTGAGCCATGGCTTTACGATGGGCAAGAAAGACAAGGATACGCTCACGGGAATTTTCAGCGGCATGGGGCTGACGCCGCTGGTGACCGCGCTGACGACCAACCGCAGCCGCGACCAGGACACCGACGGCGAAGAGGACTCGGGCGCCGATTTTTGGACGTCGTACACCTTTCATACCCGCGATGTGGTTCGCCAGACCGCATTGGACTACCTGCAGCTGATTCGCGTGCTGCGCGGCTGGGACGGCAAGCGCCTGTGGGCGCAGGACGTCAACGGCAACGGCAAGGCCGACGACATCGCGGGCGACGTGGACGGCGACGGCAAGGTCGACGTCGGCGGCGCGGACATGCCGCTGCACATGCTCGGCGGCTCGCTCGGCGGCATCATGAGCGCAGTGGTCGGTGGCGTTGAACCAGAATTGACCGCGATCGTGCCTATCGCGGGCGGCGGCGGCCTGATTGACGTCGGCATCCGCTCGATTCAAGGCGGGGTGCGCGAGGCCGTCGTATTGCGTTTGATGGGTCCGCTGTACATCGGCGCACCAGACGGCGCAGCCAATACCCTGGCCATCCAAGCGGTAATCCCGAGCCTGAACGACACCGCCAAGGTCACCGTTGCCACCCTCGACAGCAAGCAACTCGCCCAGCTCAAGCCCGGCGACACCGTCCGCGGCGACAACCTCGACAACGGCGAGTACGACTGCGCCCGGCTCATCGTCGACGACGACTGCAAAAAGGGCTGCGAGGCCAACGCTGGCGTCACTGACAAGGCGACCTGCCCGAGCCGGTGCCTGACGTTTCGCATTGGCCTGGGATCGGACATCGCGGTGCCGGCGCAGCGCCATAAGCTGCGGTTCTTCCAGGGCGATGCGTTCGAAATCGGCGTGCGCGACGAGGTCAAGCACCGGGCATGCAAGGTCAAAGCCGACGCCAAGGTGGTGCTCGAGGTCGGTCAGTTTGGCAACGACGTCAAGTTCCACGCCAAAAGTGACCCGCTGTGGTTCAAAGCCGGCGAACCGCTTTCGCCGCTGGCCGAGGGCCTGGGTCTGCACCGCGCGCGACCAGAGCTGCGCCGTTTCATGGGCTTTGCGCAGATGGTGCTCGACCCGGCCGACCCGGCGGTGTACGCGCGGCACTTCGCGGACCCTGGCATCCAAAACCACGCACTGGTGCTGAACACCGTCGGCGACATGAACGTGCCGGTGTCGACCGGTGCAGCGATTGGCCGCGCCGCCGGGCTGCTGGACTGGACCAAGAAAGTGGTGCAGTGGGGCAACCGTACCGTACTGCAGACGCTGGTCGACACCTACGTGCTCGAGGCGGTCGACAAGATTCCGCGCTTTGTAGACCCGGCGGGCAACGGGGTGTTGTTTGACCCAGAGGACCTGTCGGGTAGCGGCAACGCCGCAAACGCCACCTTGCCGCCCGCAGGCACCAAAGTGGCGCCAACCGGCCCGGCCGCGCGCGGCAAAGACGGTTTTCATGCCTACCGCCTCAATCCACCGCTGCACACCCACGCCGTCGTCAAGGACAGCTTTGGCGGCTATTCCGGCACCTTTTTTCCCTATGTCGAACCGGGCGGCAAGCACGGCTTTTGGGAGCCCGGCGCGCACGTCGACTTCTTGAAAAAGCAATGCAAAGCCGACGCCAAAACAGCGGGGACCGACGAGTCTGCGTGCAACGACAAGGCGTACTTCGACCACGGAACCATGGTCATGTACGCGATTGGCCGCTTTTTGGGCAGCAACGGCAAGCAGTGGGCCATTGAACCGTGCATGAACGACGGCAGCTGTCCTGAGGTCCTGCCGGCGCCCAAGCCGCGGCCGTGAGCATGAAGGCAAGGAGGCTTCCCCATGTTTGCTGTATTTACCTTGGGCCTGACTGCCCAATTCCTGGCGATGGCCGGAACGTACGCACTCGACGGCAACAAGCTCGTGGTGCCGAGCGCTGTCACTTTTCGCACTGGCACCGCCGAGTTGACGCCTGACAGCGCCGCAGCCATTGCCCACGTCGCGCAGTACCTGGGCGACAAGAAGTACGTCACGACGCTGCGCATCGAGGTCCACAGCGACAACGCCGGCAGTGCCGCCGAGGCCCAGACGCTGACCGAGCGTCGCGCGCTCGCCGTCGCCAAGGCGCTGGTTGCCAAAGGCGTCGATTGCAAACGCGTCCTGCCCACCGGGCATGGCCCGCACAAGCCGGTCGCCAGCAACGACACCCCCGAAGGCAAAGCCCAGAACCGCCGGGTCGAGTTTCACAACGCCGCGCTCGCTGGTCGGCCGATCGGCGGCATGGCGGTCGAAGGTACTGGCAAGGTCGCAGGCGATCCCTGCAAATAAAGGACTAATTCCATGGATATCCAGTTTGCGCCCGATTTTCCTGTTACCGACGAGGCCTGCGTCGAGGCGACCGCTAAGCCGATGGCCTATTGGTTTGCCCGAATCGAAGCCGAGGGCCTCGCCAGCAAGCGCCGTGACGCCATCCAGCTCATCTACAACGAAACCAACCGCGGCAAAGACGTGTGGTGGCCGACCACCTTGTGGGTCGAGTACGAGCGCTGCAAAGGCATCGTGCAAAAAGATGGCCGGCCCGAGGGCTACAACATCTGCTGCACCAAGGGCTTCAAGCAGGCGCCGGACGAGATTTTTCCGCATTTCGCCACCGAATCGGCCATCCAAGCCTGGGTCACCGGCTGGAGTGGCGCGATGGTCGAGGGCACTGCGTTTGCCTGCGGCCCGTGCACGGGCAAAGTCGGCCGCATTCGCCCAGCCAAGGATGTGCGCTTGACGTGGCAAAGCCCCGGGTTTGGGCCGAGCGAGGTCGAGATGCAGTTCAACGTCATGGGCGGCAAGACCACCATCAACGTCTACCACAAGCGGCTGAGCACACGCGACGAGGCCGACGGCATGCGGCGGGCCTGGGGCGCGGCGCTGGACCGGCTCAAGGCGTTGGTCGCCTAGAGATTGCTTCGGAATGGGGAGGTCAGCATGACCACAAGTCGCGAGGTGTCGCTTGGTTGGGTCCTGGCCTTGTCGATCTGCGCAGTCTGCGCAACGGCTGGCCGGGCAAGCGCAAAACCGGTGACCGTTGCGTGCGCAAAGCTCGCCGCCGTGACCTTTGACGACGCGCGTTGGACGCGCAAGCAGGCGGAGCAGGAAGGCTCGATGTGCGACCTGGCCCTGGACCCGACGCCAGCCGACGGCACGGGCTTGACCTTGTGGGGCATCGAATTGGCGGGCAAAGACAAGGACCGGGTCGCCAAAGACACGCCCGCGGGCCTTTTGCAGCACATGATCAACATGCTGTCCAAAGGCAACCAGGGCTTCAAGGTCACTTCGGTCACTGCTCACGGTCCCTACCATTTTGCTGCTGGCCGCCACGTCGGCCCCAATGACAAGACCTACGACACCCATATCGCCGTCCACCGCAACGACAGGGGCATGTACTTTGTGGTCTGGGAGTTCGAGCCCACGCGTGCGCCGCCCAAAACCACGTATGATGCCGCTGCCGCCAAGGCCCGATTTCTCGCCTGGCTCGACGCCGTCCAGCCTGCAAAGGCAACGCCATGAACCGGGCACGACTGTCGAAACGCCTGGCCCTTGCTGCGTTTTGCCTGGGCGCCGCAAGCTGCGCGTACAGCAGTCACGCCGTGCGTGACAGCGACCTTGGCAAGCCCATTGGCGCCAAGGCAATGGAAGCGGCGCTCGACCTGCCGGGCCCCGTCACGGTCGACACCGTGGTATCAGCAGACTGGATTGTACCACTGGCTGGCCTGCTCAACCTCGGGCACGCCAAGGCCAAAGCCGCGGGGCTGAGCGACCGCGACGAGCCGATGCAGATCTACTTTCATGCGCTGCGGCATCCTTCTCGCGGGCTGTGGGTCGTGGATACCGGCATTGCCAAGGATTTCAAGGATCATCCGGCGGACCTTGGCATCGGCTGGCTGGTCGCCCGCGAACTGCACCTGGAAAAGATGACCACTCGCAATGCACTTGGGCCGTGGCTGGCGAGTCAAAAGGAGCCTCTGGCCGGCGTGATGCTCACGCACCTGCACATCGACCACATCAGCGGCATGCCGGACGTGCCGCGCGGCACACCGACCTTTGCGGGGCCAGGCGAGACCACGCCGCGGGCGGCGACCAACCTAGTGCTGGCGGGGTCGATCGACGGCCTGTTGGCTGGCCATGGGCCGCTGCGGCAGTGGCAGTATCAGGCCGATCCCGACGGCGTCTTCGAGGGCCTCCTTGACGTCTTCGGCGACGGCAGTGTGTTCGCAATTTTCGCGCCGGGTCACACCCCGGGCAGCACGGCCTACGCCGTCCGGACGCCGCAAGGCCCAGTGCTGCTGGTCGGCGACAACTGCCACACCCGCTGGGGTTGGGATCATGGCGTTGAACCTGGTCACTTTACTGGGGATCAGACCAAGAACGCGGTGTCGCTGGGGCGGTTGAAGGCGCTGGCGGCCAGGCACCCGGCGATGGTCGTGCGGCTGGGCCACCAGGAATAGCCGGATCCGCATCTATCGCCGCCCCACCATTGACACCGTTGCCCTTCTGGACAAGCATCGCGACATTCGCGCGCACGCAGGGGCGTTCGCGTCGCGTCAGGCCAATGTAGCTGTTGCGGGGCGGTAAGTGACTGGCAGTGGCACCCGCAATTGGGCGCTCGGGTTCGCAGTTGCGTGCGCGGTCGGGGCACTGGCTGGCCGACCCGCGGCTGCACTTGACGCTGGCGTGAGCCTGTTCGCGGCGCCGCACTGGTTCAGCAACACCAACGAACTGGGTCAGCCCGAGGGCTGGAGCGGCGGGTTTGGCGCCACCGTGTTGCCGGGTCTACGGCTCAGCCTGTTTCCGCACGAGCTGTTTGGCGTCGAAGTCGAGGCCGCCGGCGGGCGGTCGACCATCCAGAGCGTCAACCTCGGCGCGCAAGGCGCGACCGTGCTCACAGCACGCGGCCACGGCGTCGTGCGGCTGCCTGTCTGGCGCTTGAGCCTGATGGCGCTGGCCGGCGGCGGCGTCATGCGCTCATCCGCGGCAGCCGAGGTGCGATTCGTTGCGGACACCGATCCCTACGGCTATGCCGGGGCCGCGGTCGGCTGGCGGCTGAACGCAAAGTGGAACGTGCGCCTGGACGGCCGCGTGCACTGGACCGGCAACACGGCGCAGACCGACCCGCTCAGCCGCGAGTACGAGGCCGCCATTGCCCTGGGCTGGGTGTGGGATTCCACCGCACCCAAGGTCCCCACCGACGACGCCGACGACGACGACATCAAGGACGACATCGACCGCTGTCCGCTGGAGCCAGAGACCGAAAATGGCGTCCGCGACGAAGATGGCTGCCCGGAGGATCCGGAGATCGCCAAGCGCGTACACCAGACCCAATTCGTGCCGCGCAAGGACAAAGACAAAGATGAGCAGGTGGCAATCTTGCCCAAGGCTGCGCGCAGCGACAAGCCGCCTCCGGTGCCGGGCGCAGATCGCAGAGAGTGCGCTTGACCACGAAGGCATAGCTAGCAGAATCAACTGGTTGGCGACATGCCTGTTCGGTTATGTGTGGTCGTCATGTAAGGCCGCTGATTTACAGACACTTTGAAGGCAGTCTGGGCG
>SXGT01234164.1_pt1 | contig 49085 bp, 43 predicted proteins | sample 3176221 | NCBI WGS metagenome assembly SXGT01 (sample SAMN11356862, study PRJNA531348) | freshwater metagenome | isolation source: freshwater sample F1-120 | place: China: Fuxian Lake, Yuxi | collected 2017-12-25
AAGAGCCATTGACTAAAAGAGTTGGAATTTTTGTGGGTAAAACAGCAGGTTCTTGAAGAGAGTTATCATAGTTAGGATTAAAGTTAACAGTCTCTTTTTCTAAATCAGCCAGAACTTCATTGGTGATTTTAGCAAGTCGAACTTCAGTGTATCGCATGGCCGCAGCAGCATCACCATCTACGGAACCGAAGTTTCCTTGGCCATCCACTAATGTATATCGCAAGCTAAAGTTTTGAGCCATCCGAACCATGGTTTCATAAACCGCAGTATCTCCATGAGGATGGTATTTACCAATAACATCTCCTACGATGCGAGCCGATTTTTTATAGGCTTTGTCGTAAGTGTTTCCCATGTCATACATGGCGTATAAAACGCGTCGATGTACAGGCTTCATGCCATCACGAACATCTGGTAATGCTCTTCCGACAATAACCGACATAGCGTACTCGAGATACGCATCTCGCATCTGATCTTCAATGCTAACCTGACTAAGTTGTAAGTCTTTTGTTTCCATCAGATATCCAAACTTCTCACTTTAAGCGCATTTGCTTCAATAAAATCTCTTCTGGGTTTCACTTGATCCCCCATGAGAACTGTAAATATATTATCTGCCTCTACTGCATCTTCGACAGTCACTTGTAGAAGAGATCGAACTTGAGGATCCATGGTGGTTTCCCATAACTGTTCTGGATTCATTTCTCCAAGGCCTTTATACCGTTGAATCATGAGACCTGTCTGACCCACCTCGACGATATATTTTTTCAACCCTTCGATGGTCAAAAATTTCTGAGTTCCTTTGTTCTCAGTTACAACTTCATAAGGAGCGCTTCCTAGTTTTAAATAGGACTGAGTAATTTTTCTCATCTCTTGAAGTTGTGTTGAACTTAAAAATTCCCAGGTAATCTTAGTATGAGTCTTTAAATTATTTTTTGTAGAAATGCATTCTGCTTGCAAACAAGCATGCTCTTCATCTTTTACAATTTGGTAAGCGAAAGAAGAGTTGTTATCTCTTGCTTTTACAATGGCTCCGTAGCCATTAAGTTTTTCTTTAAATTTATTTTCGTCTTTCAAAATTTCTGCCGACCATGTTTCATCCATGGCCACTAAGCGAATCAACTCAGAATCTGCACGTCGAGCTAATGAGTTAAGAATCCCTTCAAATTGTGTAACTTTTTTGAAGACGTTTTTAGCTGTTCCGGCATCAACTTTATCTTTACCACTTTGGATAGAGACCTCTTCAAGAGCCTGAGTAAGTAAAAATTCCTCTAAATATGAGTCATTTCGAAGATATCTTTCAACCTTACCTTTCTTAACTTTATAAAGAGGCGGTTGAGCAATGTACAAAAATCCGCGTTCTACAATTTCAGGCATTTGTCGGTAAAAGAAGGTAAGAAGCAAAGTTCGAATGTGAGCTCCGTCAACATCCGCATCGGTCATGATAATAATTTTATGGTAACGGATCTTATTAATATCATAGTCACCTTGACCGATACCTGTACCAAGAGCTGTAATTAACGTCCTGATTTCCGCAAACTCAAGCATTTTGTCGAAACGAGCTTTTTCAACGTTTAAGATCTTACCTTTCAGAGGAAGAATAGCTTGATTTTTTCTATCTCGAGCCTGTTTTGCTGAACCACCGGCTGAATCTCCCTCAACCAAATAGAGTTCACAGAGAGCGGGATCTTTTTCCTGACAATCAGCCATTTTTCCAGGAAGACCTCCTAAATCTAGGGCAGACTTTCTTCGAGTTAGATCTCTTGCTTTTCTAGCGGCGATTCTGGCTCTTCCACCTTCAATAGCTTTAAGAGCAATTTTTTTGGCAGCTCCAGGATTTTCATCTAAATAGATCGAAAATCTTTCATTCATTAAATTTTCGACTAACCCCTTAACTTCTGAATTGCCCAACTTAGTTTTAGTTTGTCCTTCAAATTGAGGATTTGAAATTTTAACACTGATAACAGAGGTCAAGCCCTCACGAATATCTTCTCCAGTTAAGCTTTCATCAAGTTCTTTGCTCAAAGGGCTTGATTCAATATATTTATTCACACATCTGGTAAGAGCTGTTTTAAATCCAGCTAGGTGTGTTCCGCCCTCGATCGTATTAATATTGTTTGCGAAGGTAAAAATATTTTCTTTGTACCCGTCATTCCATTGCATCGCTACTTCTAAGTAAATACCTTTGGCTTCAGCATAAAAATAGATAGGTTCATCATTTAGTTTTGATTTAGAACGATTCAAATAATCAACGAAAGATTTAATACCTCCGTCTGAGAAAAATTCCTGATTTTTTTCCGTTCTCTCATCAATAAGAACAATTCGAATACTACGATTTAAAAAAGCAAGCTCTCTAAGTCTATTCGAAATTGTATCGAAGCTGAATTCATGAACTTCAAATATCTCTTTATCTGGTTTAAAAAGAATCTTCGTTCCTGTTTTTTGACTTACTCCAATTTCTGTTACTAGGCCTTGAGGAGCCCCTTTTTCATATTTCTGAAGATAAACTTTTCCGTCTCTTTTGACTTCAGCTTGGCAAGTTTCAGAAAGGGCATTAACCACCGAAATACCTACTCCGTGCAAACCTCCAGATACTTTGTACGCATCATTATCAAACTTACCGCCTGCATGAAGAACGGTCATTACGACCTGTAATGCAGAAACTTTTTCAGTTTTATGAATATCGACTGGAATTCCTCGTCCATCATCTTCGACAGTAACCGAATTATCCACATGAACTGTCACTATAATATTTTTACAGTGCCCAGCCATAGCTTCGTCTATAGAGTTATCAACAACTTCCCAAATTAGGTGATGTAACCCTCTAAGTCCGGTATCACCGATGTACATTCCTGGTCGTTTTCGTACAGCTTCTAAACCTTCTAGAACCTGAATGGCATCCGCACCATATCCTTTTCGAACTTCTGTAGTTTCGTTATCAACAGGCATCTTTTAAATTTCTTTTATCTTTAAATGATTAAGAGTTAAGTAAAAAAATCAAATCCTCATTGGCATCACTACGCTGGTGTGATTAGGTCCATCTGAGGAACGAATGACTCCAGGATTTTGTTTTCCTCGAATCTCCAAAATAATTTTTTTACCTTCCATAGTAGAAACAGCATCGATTAAATATCGGGAGTTGAAACCAATTTTAATTTCATCTCCCTCATAATCAATACTAATTTCTTCATTAGCATCCCCTAATTCTGGGCTTTGACTAGAAAGCTGCAAAACACCAGGAGTTAAACAAAACGTTAGACTACGGGATTTATCGGATGACATCAAAGAAATTCGCTTAAGCGATGCTAGAAAGGCTTCGCGGTCAACCCTAATAGTATTAATGGATTGATCAGGAATAATACGTCGATAATCAGCGTATTTACCTTCAATTAACCTCATTGATAGAAAGATATTATCTCTTTTTACAAACAACATCTTTCCTCTGATAGTAACGAAGAAATCGTCTTTTCCTTCAGATAAAAGACGTCTTAATTCATTTAACCCTTTACGAGGAACAATAATTCCCTCTTGAAATAGTTTCCAGGCGTTTTCGTCAAATAAAGTCTCTGGATTATCGACGAGAGAAAGTCTATGCGCGTCAGTTGCCACCATGCGAAAAACTTTTTTCCCTTTTTGATCTCCCTCACTAAGATTTTCTAGGGTTTCAAAGTAAACGCCATTCAAATGATAACGCGCCTCATCAGTAGAGGCTGCATAAAGAGTTTTATCAAGCATCGACATTACAGCCTGTCCGTTCATTCTTACGAATTGCTGATGTTCTTCTGAAGAAAAACTTGGGATCTCAGGAAAGTCTTCAGCAGGTAGTCCTACGATATTAAAAATCGATTTATTGGCTTTTATTTCAAGTCTGTTGTTGTCTCGAGTTTGAAATTGAATAACGGTGTCGGGAAGCTCTCTAACAATATCCAAAAGGCTTCTTGCTTTCACTGTTATCGAACCATTTTCCATGATTTCTGCAGGTAAAATCGACTGAATTCCAACTTCTAAGTCAGTAGCTGACAATGAAAGACCATTTTTTTCTGTTTTTAAGAGCGCATTTGACAAGATTGGCATCGTTGTTCGTCTCTCTACAACATTTTGTACACGCTGGAGTCCTAACAACATTTGGCTTTTCGAAATCTGCAATTTCATGATTCCCCCGAAATCTCCGGTCTCTTATCTTTTTCTTTATCTATATATATATAGATCTTTAGTAGTAGTAATTAGCATTGTTAATAAGTTAATAACTCAGTTAACTCTTCAATAACATTTACGATCCCCCTGTGGATATCGTTGTGGATAACTTTTTAAAACCTGTGGATGAACTGTGGATAAAAAGTTATCAACAAGTTATTAACAAACAACTAACAAACAATTAACAATGTTTTCAACATAGTTATTAACAAGCCCCCCAATAAAAAGCATACCTAGTTATCCACATATGGCAATAGTAACGTATATCAATATTATCCACTAAGGCTATCGCCAGAACCCCTTTTTGCTATAATGCAGAGCGCTAACAAGTCTCTAAATGATGAAGACTTAATGAAACAAACTTTCTATCTTTGAGATGTTACTTTCAAGTTCGGGATCGGCCTTGGAACGGATAATAATCTCATTCACTCCATGCAGAATAGTTGTGTGGTGTCGGTTCCCCATAAAAGTTCCAATTTCTGGAAGAGACATCATCAAATGCTTTCTTAATAAATACATACAAATTTGTCTGGGTTCGCTCAGATTTCTGGATCTCTTATCTGATTTTAAATCCGCAATTTTTAAACCAAAGGTTAGAGCAACCAGTTTTAAAATCCCATCAGGGGTTAGTTCATGACGAATTCTGGGAACTAAATCTCTGAGAGTTTGTTGGGCAAGCTCCAATGTAATTGCTGAACCATTCAATGAGGCATGCATTTGCAATCTGTGCAAGGACCCTTCAAGCTCTCGTATATTTGAGGTGACATGAGAGGCTACATAATGAGCAACTTCATCCGGCAGATTAATATTTTGTTCATCCGCTTTATTTTTTAAAATGGCGACCCTTGTTTCTACTTCAGGGGGTTGAACATCAGCGACTAACCCCCACTCGAATCTAGTTTGAAGCCGATTTTCTAAGCCTTGAATGTCTTTAGGGTATCGATCTGAGGTAATTACAATCTGTTTTCGGGATTCATGAAGATAATTAAAAGTATAGAAAAACTCTTCTTGGGTTCGTTCTTTTCCTGCCAGAAAATGAATATCATCTAGCAAAAGAACGTCACAACTCATTCGATACTTTTCTCTAAACTCTCGCATACGATCGACTCGAATAGCTTGAATTAACTCGTTGGTGAAGGCTTCGCTTGTTAGAAACAGAATTCTTAGGTTGTTTTGGTTTTTGTGAAGTTCATAACCGATTGCTCGAAGCAGGTGGGTTTTCCCAAGCCCTGCTCTTCCAAAAATAAACAAGGGGTTGTAGCACTGCCCGGGTTGCTTGGAGACAGCTTGGCAAGCGGCATGGGCAAATTGGTTTGAAGATCCGATAACAAAGGTTTCGAAAGTATATTTAGGATCAAAAGGACTTAAAGTTACGGCGGAAATAGACGAAGGTTCGGGCCGAATTATAGTAGGTTTAAGCACGGATAGCGAAACACGCTTTTTATCTAAAGCTAAGTCTTTAAGCGCCGATCTCATTGGAGATAGGCATTTCTCTTCAAAGCTTTCTTTAGTGAAAGTATTAGGAAAAGAGAGCTCTAAAGACTCGTCATTTTCGAAACAAGAGGTTGATTCAACTAAAGAAGAAAAAACATGAGAAGGCAAAGAAATCTTCAATCGTTCTCTTATCTGGAACCAGGAATTTGAACTCATAAATGAAATTTTTTTACCGTAATTTGCCGAATTGAGTGAATTAGCAAAGCGTTTTTGGTTTGGCAACAGACAGACCCTGTTTTTAAAGAACTAGTTTTGTTGACAAGCTATCAAAGCCCTATTTAACGACTAAAGGAGTTTGGGTCTGTTAAAAACGGCTTTCACCTATAAATAGCTCCCCAAAGCCTGGGGAATCAAAGGAATAAAGAACTTTACCTTACAAAGAAATTTGACACAGGACGCAGAAACTCATAATATGCGGCGGTTAAAATATACGTATAACTTAAGTAGGGGTTTAAAGTGAAAAGAACATATCAGCCCAGTCGAATCAAAAGAAAAAGAACTCATGGTTGGATTAAGCGAATGAGTCGGAAAGATGGCAGATTATTATTGGCCAGACGTCGTCGCAAAGGGCGTAAAAAATTAGTGGCTACCATTTCTGGTAAGTAAGAAAGAGCTAAATTGGAAGGCGAAAGAAAGCTTTCTTCTCGTTCGCAGAAGTTTACTAAGGCATCGAGATTAAAGAATAAAAAAGACTTTAGATTTGCTCGTTTCAAGAGAATCAAGACAAGATATTTCGTTTTTGTGGTGAGTTCGGAGGGGCGAGGTAGATTAGGAGTTTCTCTATCCAAGAAAGTGCTTAAAACTGCAGTTGCCAGAAATCGTGTACGGAGGCTTCTTAGAGAGGCTTTTCGGAGAAATCCTGGAATCTTTGAAAACAGGGATATAAATGTTTTGGCCTTGGATGCTTTATCTAAATACTGGAAAAGACTTAGCTACTCTGAGGTCGAAGAGGAAATTTTTCAAGTCCATAACCAACTCCACGGAGATATCCAAAATGGATAAAACTTCGAAAAAATGGCTAGATCTTCCAGATCTTATAGTGGTTATGGTAAGAAGCTTTCATCTGTTTTTTTCATTTGGTGGATGTTGTCGATTTGAACCCACCTGCTCCCAATACAGTTCCTACGCTATAAGAACGCAGGGATTTTTTTGGGGGGGCTGGTTGAGTTTAAAGCGAGTTTTAAAGTGTCATCCTGTGGGGCGGCACGGTTTTGATTTTGTAGAGCGGAAGGTAGGATAAAAATGGCCTCCAGAACATGGTTAGCAGTTTCGTTAATGTTACTTATTTGGTTTGGGTATATGAGGTGGCTTGCGCCAGTTCCTCCTACTTCTACAAATAATAGTGTAGCCACTCAGGCTTTGCCATCGCAGGCTACAGATTCCTCTGGTTCTAGTATAAAAGTTTCCGCAGCAGCCCAATCTGCAACTGTTTCAAATTTCAGTCCCATAGTATTAGGGCAAACAAGCGCTATTAAAACTTCTGGACTTGATCTTTTATTTTCCTCCAACGGGGGAAAACTAATGGTAGCAAAACTCAATAAATTTCACGAAACTATCGACGATAAATCGCCTTTAATTGCACCTGTTTCCAATGAAAAAAGTTCATTGGCCTTTGGGGCGCTTTTTACGGATGAAAAGCTTTCTGATTTTTCTAGGGGTGCATTTGAAGCAAAACAAATTGGCAGCGTCTTAACGTTTTCAAAAAAGAATAAGATTGCTTCTGTTACAAAAGAGTATCGCGTTTCTGAATCTTCAAACTTTATTGAGGCAAATTTTAAAATTTCTTTTCCCAAAGAAGATCGGCGAGAGTGGGGCAATCTTTTAATCCCAGTGGGAACAAATGATACAGAGGTTTTTGATGGTCAGATTCCATTAAGCGCTTGGGAAGTGGTTTATTATCAGAACGATGAAATTAATCGGGTAGCTTTAGACAAACTTAGAAAAGAGGATGAATCGGTTAAACAAGGGCACACCGAGTGGCTTGCTTTTGGGAACAGGTATTTTTCCAGTGTTGTTATTAACCAAGAGAGTCAAATAAATCCCGATGTCGTTTTTAAGAAAACGGAAGGATTTAATGGGGCCTATTTAAGATATCCCATTGTGTTAAAAAATGGACAAAAAGAGATCCAGTTCTCTCTCAAGTTTTACTTAGGGCCTAAGGAATACAATGAGCTATCTACTGTGCCAGGACTAAAAAAACTGATCGACTTTGGGACATTTGCAGTCTGCGCTTACCCCTTGTTAGATCTACTAAGGTTTTTCTATAAATTTATTCATAACTATGGTGCGGCCATTATTCTTCTTACGATTTTGGTAAGAGCTCTTTTTTATCCTCTGTCCCAAAAAAGCATGAAGTCCATGAAGCAGATGCAAAAACTTCAGCCCAAAATTGCAGCACTAAAAGAAAAATATAAGGATGATCAGAAAAAGCTCAATGAGGAGCAAATGGCGCTGTTTAAGACGCATAAGGTCAATCCCGCTGGGGGCTGTCTCCCTATGTTGGTTCAATTACCAGTATTTATTGCATTGTATGCCGTATTGGGTAATTCGATTGAATTATTTCATGCGCCATTTTTTGGATGGATCCAAGATCTTTCCACAAAGGATCCGTACTATATTTATCCAATCCTGATGGGTCTTGCGATGTTGATTCAACAAAAGATGACTCCTAGCGCCGGAATGGACTCTGTGCAGCAAAAAATGATGTATTTCATGCCGGTAATTTTTACTTTTATGATGGTCAATTTACCTTCTGGCTTGACCCTGTATATTTTTGTAAGCACTCTTCTTGGAGTGTTGCAACAAGTTGCCCTTAAAGACAAGAAGGGGACTGTTCCGCAACCGGCATAGTTATGCTGCGAAAGAATCTTAGTCTAGAAGATACCCTCTTTGCCCTTACTACGGGAACTCTTCCAACTGCTGTGGCCATTGTCAAATTGTCAGGCCCTTTAGCTTTTTCAATTGCGGAAAAAATCTTTTTTCCTTCAGGTGAAAAGTTTTCTAGAAAGAGAAGTGTTTGGTTTGGAGAGCTACGGTCTAGCCAGCAAAAAATGAAAATTGATGACATTGTGGCAATTACATTTGTTGCACCCTTTTCTCATTCAGGGGAAGACACTGTTGAGTTTCATTGTCACGGTTCCTTGGCAATAATAAGAACCCTAGAAAAAGAGTTGATACAGCTTTTGGCAAGACCAGCTTCTAAGGGAGAATTTTCTTATCGAGCAATGTTGAATGGAAAGCAGTCTCCTGCAGACTTGGAAAATTTGGCAGATATTTTTAAGGCGGTTCATTCGGCAGATCTTGAGGCGATCTATGCAAGAAAAGATGGAGGGCTAGAGAGAAAAATAGAGGAGTTGAGATCTAAACTAATAGCTCTTCAGGCCATTTTAGATACGGCAGTTGATTTTTCCGAAGAATATTCCCAAGTGGCTGAGCAGTCATCTAAGGCTATAGACAAGCTTATTCATGAGTGTTCAGAGGTTAGTCAGAGGTATTCACGGTTTAGGAGTGGAAAAACACTGCCTAAAATGGTTTTGGTGGGACTTCCCAATGCAGGAAAATCATCTTTGTTCAATGCACTTTTAGGTAGGTATCGTGCCATAGTTTCAGAAGAGGCCGGGACAACTAGAGATGCCATCGAAGAACAGATCGAAATTTTAGATAGGCCTTGGAATGTGGTCGATACCGCGGGAATTAGATCAACACAAAACAGAGTTGAAAAAGAGGGCATTGAACTCGGAACTGCTTTTCTTTCCTCTGCATCAATTTGGATTTTGGTTGTGGATGGGACTCGAGGCATCACAGATAAAGAATACGAACTTTTAGAGAGTTATAAACAGAGCCCACATCTAGTGCTTTGGAACAAAAAGGATCTTAGGGAATGGAACCCTGCCCCCAAGGAGCTTTCGACTCAAGTGGTCGAGGGATCGGTATTCGATACCGGAGATATTGAGGGCTTTTGGCGTAAACTTGAAGAGTTATGTCAATCTAGTCATATAGGTCAACTTGGGCCCACTCCTACCGCAGCCCAAGCTGGAAGGTTAGACACTGTGGCTGGCCTCCTTAAAGATTTAAAAGAGTTAGTAGACTTAAGACTGCCCCCAGAGATTTTAGCTGAAAAGAATCGAAGTGTTATGGTTCAGCTGGAAAATGTGGTAGGGAAAGTTGAAACGGATGACGTTTTAGGACGTATTTTTTCTGAATTTTGCATTGGAAAGTAGAAAATGTTCCACGTGAAACATTTTGATGTCGTTGTAATAGGGGGTGGCCATGCTGGGTGCGAAGCAGCCCTTGCCTCAGCCAGGATGGGAAGCTCTACCCTCCTAGTTACAATGAATCCAGATAAGATTGCCGAGATGTCCTGTAATCCATCCATCGGAGGGGTGGGTAAAGGGCAGTTAGTTAAGGAGATTGATGCGCTCGGTGGAGAGATGGGAAAAAATGCTGACTTCACCGGGATTCAGTTTAAGAGACTCAACACTCGAAAAGGAAGCGCAGTTCAATCTTCTAGATGTCAGGCAGATAAGAAACAATATGCTCTACGGATGCAGAATATAGTAGCTAGTACCGAAAATCTTCATGTCTGTCATGGAGAGGTCAAAGCCCTTTGGGTGGAGGGGGCCGAAATTAGGGGGGTAAAGGTATTAGCCAAGGCAGGAAATACCCTGGAAGTCCAGACGGGATCTGTGGTGATTACAGCCGGAACCTTTATGAAAGCCGTCATGCATACTGGCTTCGAAAGATCTGAAGGGGGACGGTTTGGGGAGTCTCCATCGCTTGGTCTCTCGGATACCCTTAGGGACTTGGGATTTACTCTGCTTCGATTGAAAACAGGAACTCCAGCTCGACTTATAGCCGAGTCTATTGATTTCTCCCAAATGGAGGAGCAGAAGGGGGATGAACTTCCCAGTAAATTTAGTTTCTGGGAAAGCTCAATCATTCTTCCCCAGGTATCTTGCTTCCTAACCTTTACTAACGAGAAAACCCATCAAGCGATTCGAGATAATCTTCATCGATCCCCACTCTATAGTGGTGAGATTAAGGGGGTAGGCCCTAGATATTGTCCTTCGATTGAGGACAAAGTGGTTAAATTTCCAGATAAGGGGCGGCATCAACTATTTTTTGAGCCTGAATCATTAGATTCTAATTGGATTTATCCCAATGGAATATCAACAAGCCTTCCTTCAGACGTGCAAGAAAGCTTCATCAGGTCGATTCCAGGTTGTCAGGAGGTCAAAATTGCCCGCTATGGATATGCTGTTGAGTATGATTGTATTGATCCGCGCCAACTTAAGCCTTCCTTGGAATCAAAAGCAATTAAAGGGCTGTTTCTAGGGGGACAGGTCAACGGAACCTCTGGATATGAAGAGGCGGCAGCTCAAGGACTTCTAGCTGGCATAAACGCCGCACTTCTTTCCCAAAAACGAACTCCATTTATACTATCTAGAACAGAATCATACATTGGAGTGATGATCGACGATTTAACGACCCTTGGAGTAAGTGAGCCCTACCGGATGTTTACTTCTAGAGCAGAATATCGACTCTCCCTAAGGGAGGACAATGCCGATTTGAGGCTGAGTCGCTATGGGTTTGTTCTAGGGTTGTTGAGTGAGGAACAAAAATTAGGGTTTGAGGAGAGGAGTAAAGCGGTTGTTGAGATGAAGCAGTTTCTCAAACGGACATTTGTTAAACCAACTCATAAAGTTCAAGAGCTTTTGACCTCAAAAAATCTATCTCCATTGATTCAGGGACAATCTTTAGATTCTCTTATTAAGCGACCCGAGTTGTCCCTTGCAGAAGTTCTTGAAGTTTCCGATATTCTAGCACCTCATTCTTTAAGTCGCGAGACTTCAGAAACCCTCGAAGTTGAAGTTAAGTATGAGGGCTATGTAGCCATGCAGATGCAGGAAATTGAGAGAATGAAGAAGTTGCAGACCCTTTCTATTCCCAAAGAGCTTAAATATGGGGTAGTGGCAGGACTTTCTATTGAGATTAAAGAGAAACTTGAAAGGATTAAACCTTCAACTCTCGCTGAAGCGGCCCAAATATCTGGAGTGACACCCGCAGCTTTATCGGCACTATTGTTTCATTTAAGGCAAAGACCTCTAAGCAAAGAAGTTTCATGTTAATCGAACAATTCAAATCTCATTCGGATAAGATCTCAGCTCTAGGCAAGCTTACGGATAGAGAGCTGGAACTATATGAGACCCATTTTGCGCTTTTGCGTAGCTGGAATGAGCGAATGGCTCTTGTTTCTAAAAAAAGTATTGATAGGTCTTTTGCTTCTCACTATGTCGACAGCATTTTTATTTCCGATTTCGCGGAAAAACTGAGAAAAGGCCGTTTCGTGTATGATTTTGGAACTGGTGCTGGTTTCCCAGGTATTGTCTACGCCATTCGATATCCTTCGACTAAAGTCAGCGTTTATGAACGGAGCTTGAAAAAACAGACCTTCCTTTCGGCCGCTCTTGCGACTTTAAATCTGGTTAATATTCAAATGGGTGGAGAGTTTCCTGTCGAGCGAAGATCAGGGGTCTTTTTAGCGAGAGCAGTGTTGCCCCCCCAGGAGCTTTTCAAATTCATGAGCAATAGAATGGTAGAAGGCAGTACTTTAGTTGTGAATTTGGGAGGAAGCAGTGAACCCATTGAAGTTCCTCCCCAGTTCGTTAAGACGGATAAAGAGGTTTATGACCTTCCCATGGATTGTGGTTCGCGAAGAGTTGAGAGTTTTGACTATGTTCCACGTGGAACATAATAACGCGATATTTGTTCCACGTGGAACCGACTAAAAAGACACCCAACAAATTAAACGGCTCTTCTTTATTAACGATCTTTTCTATCGATACTATTAGATCTCTTTAGTGGAATCTGTTTTGGCTCGACGTTCCATTTAAGTTCTTGAAACTATTATTTTTTTATTGGAAAAAATTTTGAAGACTAAAAAAAAATATGATAGAAATACCAATCACATAATCTATTTAGAACTCTAAAATCTTATGGCAAATATCATAGCGATCGCAAATCAAAAGGGCGGTGTCGGTAAAACCACTACAGCAGTCAATCTTGCGGCTTCGGTCGCGGCTGCTGAAAAAAAGGTTTTGTTAGTAGATCTAGATCCCCAAGGAAATGCTTCAAGTGGTTTAGGAGTCGATAAAGGGCTTTTTACCGATAAAAATATTTATCATGTACTTATCGATGAGTTATCGATCAGAGATGCTATTTATCCTACGGGGCTTGAATTCTTAAAAGTTTGTCCTTCTGATAATAATTTGAGTGGTGCAGAAATTGAATTGGTGCAGGCGATTGCGCGAGAACTAAGACTTAAAAATGCATTTGAGGAGTTGGAAAGATCTGAAGGAATTAAGTTCGATTATATTTTTATCGATTGTCCCCCTTCTCTGGGACTCTTAACTCTAAATGCTTTGACTGCTTCCAACTATTATTTGATTCCCCTACAATGTGAGTACTATGCAATGGAGGGATTGGGACAGTTTCTTCATACTGCAGAGCTGATTCGAAAAGGGCTCAACAAAAAACTTCAGCAACTTGGAATTGTTTTAACGATGTTTGATTCGAGAAATAACCTCTCTCGACAGGTCGTAACTGAAGTAAAGAATCATTTTAAAAGCACGGTTTTTGACACGGTAATTCCTAGAAATGTTAAGCTTAGTGAGAGTCCAAGTCATGGTAAGCCAGTTCTTTTGTATGACATTAGTTCAACGGGTTCTCAGAGTTATTTAAGTTTGGCTCAGGAAGTGATTAAAAGATTAGAGGGAACTGATAAAGTCGAAACGGAAAAACAAAGTCTCAAGCCGCTGACTGAGGAATCGATCATAGAAGATCTTCCAGAAATTCCAGCAGAAATTTTAAATGATATCGGACCGACTGAACAGAAAGGCGTAGAATATGGCAACTCTTGATCTCGACAGAAAAAAACCATTGGGTAGAGGTTTGGCATCACTCATTCCTGAAGCACAGGGTCCGGAAGGAACTTTGCCAGGAGCGCAATTAAAAAAAGATTTTTTCCATTGCGATATTGAAAAGATCGTTCCCAATACCTACCAGCCCAGAAAGATTTTTCAAAAAGAGGCGCTTGATGAACTTGTCGAATCGGTTAGGGTTCATGGAATTATTCAGCCCCTAGTTGTTCGTCAGAAAGATGGGCGTTATGAATTAATCGCCGGAGAGCGTCGATGGAGAGCGGCTCAACGCGCTGGATTAAAACAGGTTCCTGTTGTTGTAAAGGAAATTGATGGGGACCAAGCCTCTCTTGAAATGGCGATCATTGAAAATATTCAACGAGAAGATTTGAACTGTATTGAAGAGGCGATTGCTTACCAGCAATTGGTGGATGAGTTTCAGCTCTCTCAAGAAGATATAGCAACACGAGTAGGTAAAAACCGAGCTACGGTTGCCAACACTCTGCGTCTTTTAAAATTGCCTGCAGTTATCCGAGAAGATATTACAGCTGGAAAGATTACGATGGGCCATGCTCGGGCTTTGCTATCCTTAGAATCTTCTGAAGATCAGTTAGCGGTCCGAGAGATGATAGTTAGAAAAAAGCTCTCCGTTCGTGATACTGAGCGTAAAGTAAGCGAGGTCATTCGGGATAAAAACAAGGCTGAGGGTAACGCGCTTCATCCCAAAAATGTTCATCTTACCGCCTTGGAAGAGGACTTAAGAAGAGTTTACGGAACCATGATAAAAATTGTGGGAAATGAAAACAAAGGACTTATTCAATTTACTTATACAACTCGGGAAGATCTAATGCGTCTTGCCGATGAACTCAAAGGTGAAAATGTTTCAACGCCGAACGGATCCGTTTGATCTTCCCTCAGTAAGTCATGAGGTTACAGTCGTTCTGCAAAAAGGCTGTCACTTAGAGGGGCGACTTCAATTTGAAGGAACCGCCCGAATTGATGGAAGCTTTAAAGGCGAAATTTTCACCCCTGATATTCTAATTATCGGGAATGAGGCTCAGGTTACAGGTCAAATAGAGGCCGATATTGTTGTTATTTCAGGGCATTTCTCTGGAGATGTCTATGCAACTCAAAGAGTCGAGATTCAGGCTCCCGCTGTGGTAAGAGGGATGGTTCAAACTGCGATTCTTCAAATTGAAGAGGGTGCGGTATTTGATGGAAAGACTAAAATGTTGGGCCCCCTGCCCGGTCTTATTCGTCCCTCTAAGTCTAATTGACTAACTAAGAGCCTCAAAATACTGCGTAAAAACTCATCCCCTTCCTTGACACACCCACGCCTGGGCTGTAAACCAGAGCATCTGAAACTGTTGAGAATGTTATAAGTTCGTTGCCAAACGGGTCTCGTGACGAGGCTTAGGGTTTCAAAGAGGGTTGCCATGGAAGTAATGGAAGGGCTGGTATTAAATCAACAATTCGGGATCGAATTTTTAATTCAGCTAGCTCTCTTTCTTTCGAGTTTATTTGTGATGAAGCAGTTGGTTTTTAAACCTATGCTAGAGCTTATTCACATTCGCGAACATAAAACCCATGGTTTAAAAGAGGAAGCCGAAGCCGCGAAACAAAAAGTGGTGAAGCTCAAGGCAGAATACGATACTTTTTTAAAAGCGGAACATCGTAAAACCTCTTCTTGGCTAGATGAAGAAAAGAAAAAGGTTTTAGCTGAGGAGACAAAAATTATTCAAGCGGCCCGAGATGAAGCCAGTCAAACGCTGAATGCGTTAAGAAAACAAATTAACGGGGATACAGAAAAAGTTAGAGGAGAGCTTTCCCATTTGATTTCTGATTTTGCTAGCCGCATAGCTAGTAAACTAGTCGGAAAAACAGTGAAGATCTCCAGTGTGGAGACAGAGTTAAAAAAAAACCTAAGTAATCGTCCAGTGGTGCAAGGATAGCGATGGAAACGAATGTAATCATTGCAAGTATCTTAAATTTTAGCGTAGTAATTTTTGTTTTAGTATTTTTTGGCAGAAAACCATTCGCGAAATTTCTAGTGACTCGTTCCGAAAGTTTAAAGAACGAAATTGAAGAGGCTGAAAAAATTGCAACTGAAGCGCATAAAGAATTGGCTACTTGGGAAGCTAACTGGAGTCAGGCTAAAATTCACGCTCAACAGAACCAGCTGGATTCAGAAAACAGTCTAATACGATTTAAAGAAAAAACTTTAGCCGAAGCCAAACACGAAGCTGAAAGAATTAAAAAAGAGGCTGAGTTGATGAGTTCTGGCGAAACAACCAAGGCAAAAAAAGGGATTGAACGAGAAGTTATCGGACGAAGCGTGGAGCTCGCAGATCTTTATTTAGGGGAACATTTATCTGTGCAAGACAAGCATAAACTTGTGACAGAATTTGTCGAGTTGGTGGGCCATGGCGCAAGATAAGATTTCACAGCGTTACGCAAGAGCGATTTTTGACTATCTTAAAGAAGAAGCAAAAACTCGTGTTTTGATGGCTGAACTTCAAGAGTTCACAATGATAATTGAGGGGAATGCTGAACTTTCTTTGGTTTTAACTAGTGATGTCTATTCTGAGAAAGAAAGACAGGCCGTTGTAGAGGATTTGGTTGTAAAAGCAAAACTTTCTTTTGATGCCAAAAAAGTATTATTGGTTTTGTCGATAGCAAAACGATTAGATCACTTGCGAGCCATTGTCGAAAGGCTGCAATTGATTTTATTAGAGTCGGCCAACATGGTTTCATTAAGTGTTGATACGGCAACTACCTTAGAATCAGATGAAAAGAAAAAGATCGAAGAAAAGTTTCAGACAATTTTAGGAAAAAAAGTTGAAGCTAATTACAAAGTAGATCCCGAACTCATAGGGGGTCTTAGAGTAACCGTTGCGGGCAGAACCTATGATGGTTCTTTAACGGGATGGTTAAGTAGCTTCGAAGAAAATTTAATTTCGGGTTAATGGAGGAAACATGCAGCAAATTCGCGCCGATGAAATCAGTGAAATCATAAGAAAGCGCATTGAGGAATTCGATAAGGATGTTCAAGTCGCTGAGACCGGAACTGTTCTTAGCGTAGGGGACGGTGTAGCTCGAATCTACGGATTACAGGGAGCTATGGCCGGTGAGATGGTTGAGTTTCCTGGCGGACTCTATGGCGTAGTGCTCAATCTTGACGAGGAGAGCGTTGGAGTTGCGGTTTTCGGAGAGGTTGCCACCGTTAAAGAGGGTGATGTTGTAAAGCGCACAGGAAGAATTTTACAAGTACCCGTTGGCGAAGCTCTTGTGGGAAGAGTTGTGAATGCTCTCGGTCAGTCTATAGATGGTATGGGAGCTATCAATTCTAAGGAATTTAGAAACGTAGAAATTAAGGCTCCTGGAATTGTTAAAAGACAGTCTGTTAAAGAGCCTCTTCAAACTGGAATTAAAGCTATTGATGCAATGGTTCCCATTGGCCGAGGTCAGAGAGAACTGATTATCGGAGATCGTCAGACTGGAAAAACAGCCGTTGCGATCGACACCATTATTAATCAAAAAGGCCAAGGCGTATTTTGTATCTACGTAGCTATTGGGCAGAAAAATTCTACGGTAGCTCTTGTGGTGGATAAGCTCCGTGCATCTGGAGCTATGGACTATACGATTGTAGTTTCTGCTACAGCGAGTGCTTCGGCTCCGCTCCAATACATCGCACCCTATGCAGGGGTAACCATGGGTGAGTGGTTCCGCGATAACGGTAAACACGCTTTAATTGTTTACGATGATTTGACCAAGCAAGCGGCCGCTTATAGACAGCTATCCCTTCTTTTAAGACGACCCCCAGGTCGTGAAGCCTATCCAGGGGATGTGTTTTACATTCACAGTCGTTTGTTGGAACGAGCTGCAAAGCTTAGCGATAAAGAAGGTGGCGGAAGCTTAACAGCCCTTCCCATCATCGAAACACAAGCTGGAGACGTTTCGGCCTATATTCCCACTAACGTGATTTCAATCACTGACGGACAGATCTTCTTGGATACGGACCTGTTCTACTCAGGGATTCGCCCGGCGATTAACGTAGGTCTTTCAGTCTCTCGCGTAGGTGGAAGCGCTCAAACTAAAGCGATGAAATCGATTGCAGGTAACTTGCGATTGTCTCTTGCTCAGTATCGAGCCATGGCCGCCTTTGCTCAATTTGGTTCAGATTTAGATAAGGCGACTCAGGATCAGTTGGCTCGAGGAGAGCGCATGGTAACTATTCTTAAGCAAGGACAGTATGTTCCACAGCCGGTAGAAAAGCAGGTTGTAATTATTTACGCTGGAACTAATGGTTACCTAGATAAGATTCCTACCGCAAGAGTGGGGGCTTATGAAAAGGGACTGTTTGAGTTTGTTGAACAAAAATATCCAAAACTTTTTGAAGATATTAAAACTAAAAAGGCGATTGATGACCAAGTGAAACCTGTTCTAGTTAAAGCTCTTGAGGAGTTTGGATCAAGTTTCGCTTAATGAGAAGATTTCATGGCAGATCGTAAGGAAATACGAAAACGCATTGGTTCAGTCCAAAACACACGGCAGATAACACGCGCCATGAAAATGGTGGCGGCCGCTAAATTGCGACGTTCTCAAGAGGCCATCTTGAATACTAGGCCCTTTGCTTACCGCATTTATTCTATTTTACTCTCTTTGTTTAAAAGAGAGGGAATTCAACACCCTCTCTTAGTGGTGAGAGAAGAGAAAAAAGTACGATTGATTGTGGTGGCTGGAGATAGGGGCCTTTGTGGTTCCTTTAATGCGAGCGTATTTAAAGAGGCCCAAAGATTTATTAAGGCAAAGCAGTCTGAAGGTGTAGAAGTTAGCCTGGATGTTATTGGCAAAAAAGCCCACGACTTCTTTAAAAAGAGACATCCTATCTCAACTTATCATGAGGGTTTGCTTGGCAAGGTGACTTACGCTAAAGCGTCAGCGATTGCTAACCAAATTTTGAATGCCTATTTGAAAGAAGAGTTTGATGCCATTTACTTGGTTTACAACGAATTTAAGTCGGCCATTCAACAAAATGTGACCGTAGAAAGATTGATTCCTGTCTCTACTAAGGTCCCTGAAGGGGTTGTGGGGATTTTAAAAGTTGGAGAAGATGAACGGTTCAAAAACTATATATTTGAGCCCTCTAAAGAAGAAATTCTTAATGATATCGTTCCAAAACATTTTTATATGCAGTTTTTCCGTTGTGTTCTGGAGTCAGTAGCGAGTGAACATGGGGCTAGAATGTCTGCCATGGAAAATGCGTCTAAAAACGCATCTGAGATGATTGAAGATCTCACTCTGCTCTACAACAAAGCACGACAAGCAGCGATCACAAAAGAACTTATGGAAATCGTCGGTGGCGTGGAGGCCACGAAATAAAAAGAATTTTAGTTTTAAGGAGAAAAACAAAATGGCGTCGGTTGAAAACTTTGGACAAATTACACAGGTCGTGGGACCCGCGGTGGACGTAGCTTTTACTCCAGGACACCTTCCCCCAATTTATAATGCTTTAAAGCTTACTAATCTTAGCTTGGGGAAAGAGGCGGAAAATTTAACCCTCGAAGTAGCTCAGCATCTAGGAGATGGGGTTGTTCGTTGTATTGCCATGGATTCCACTGATGGTTTAATCCGAGGAATGAAGGTTCGTGATACGGGTGCTTCCATTCAGATGCCTGTGGGCCGTGAAGTTTTGGGAAGAATTTTGAATGTGATTGGTGAGCCCGTGGATGAGATGGGCCCAGTTAAAGCTAAAAAATATTATTCCATTCATAGAGAACCACCTACCTTTGAAGAACAAAGTACATCCATTCAGATGTTGGTTACCGGAATTAAAGTGGTGGATCTTTTAGCTCCTTACGCTAAAGGGGGAAAGATAGGTCTATTCGGGGGTGCCGGTGTAGGTAAGACAGTTATTATCATGGAGCTTATCAACAACATCGCTCAGCAACACGGGGGATTATCGGTTTTTGCGGGGGTGGGAGAAAGAACCCGTGAAGGAAACGATCTTTGGATGGAAATGAAAGAGTCCGGAGTTATCGATAAAACTTCATTAGTTTATGGTCAGATGAATGAGCCACCCGGAGCCCGTTTGAGAGTGGCTTTGTCTGCTCTGTCCTCTGCGGAATATTTCCGAGATGAAGAAGGACAAGATGTTCTTCTTTTCGTTGATAATATTTTCCGATTTACGCAAGCCGGATCTGAAGTATCAGCTCTATTGGGACGTATTCCTTCAGCTGTGGGTTATCAACCTACCCTAGCAACTGAAATGGGTCAGCTTCAAGAGCGAATCACAACGACTAAAAAGGGATCGATCACTTCCGTGCAAGCGATTTATGTTCCTGCGGATGACTATACCGATCCTGCTCCAGCTACTGCATTCGCTCACTTAGATGCGACAACTAACTTGTCTCGTCCCATTGCAGAAAAAGGAATTTATCCAGCGGTGGATCCTTTGGCCTCAACTTCTAGACTTCTAACTCCTGAAGTGGTGGGTGAAGAGCACTATGGAATAGCTCGTGAAGTTCAACGAATTCTACAAAGATACAAAGATCTGCAAGATATTATTGCGATCTTGGGTATGGATGAATTGTCTGAAGATGACAAAGTGACAGTGTCCCGCGCTAGAAAGATTGAACGTTTCTTGTCACAACCTTTCTTTGTGGCTGAGCAGTTTACTGGAAATCCTGGAAAATATGTGGAAGTTAAAGACACTGTAAAAGGCTTCAAGGAGATCATTGAAGGAAAATATGATGATTTACCTGAACAGGCTTTCTATATGGTCGGAACTATCGAAGAGGCTATTTCTAAGGCTGAGCAGCTTCGAGGGAAGTAAACCATGTTAAAAATAGATATTGTGACCCCCATTAAGAAGCTTGTAGATGGAGCTTCAGCAGAGAGCGTAAAGCTTCCTGGAACGAAGGGGGAGATTGAAATATTGGAAGGGCACACCGAACTATTGACCCTTCTTAAAACGGGACCCCTTACCTTTGTTAAAGAGGGGAAGGAGCGAAAATTCTCTGTAACATACGGTTTTGCCGAAGTGAGAGATAATAAGGTTTTAGTTCTAGCTGATACAGTTGAGGAGTCGACTGAGATCGATAAAACAAGAGCCCAATCTGCTCAGAAAAAAGCTGAACAGGCTCTTATGGGAACTTTAAGCGAAAGCGACTTTAATAAGCAACAATTGAAACTTGAGCGAGCCATAGTTCGACAGCGAATTTCTATTTAGTTTTAATGGATGAAGTAAAAATAAAAATCAACGAGATCTTTCATAGCATTCAAGGCGAGAGTCTATTGGCTGGCAAGCCTACGGCTTTTATCAGAACCTCATATTGTAATTTGCGGTGTAGCTGGTGTGATACTAAATACGCTTATTGGGAAGGAACGCTTACATCGGTTGCCGAGATCTTAGAAAAGATAAAACCCTTTGAAACACAGTATGCCTGTGTGACTGGTGGAGAACCTCTTAGTCAGCGTGGGACTCTAGCGTTATTGAAAGCCCTTCTAGAAGCAGAATATACAGTTTCACTAGAAACCAACGGAAGTTTTTCGATCCAAGAGGTTCCGGCTGAGATCATTAAAGTTATCGACGTTAAATGTCCTGATAGTGGTGAGTCTGACAAAATGGCCTGGGAAAATTTCGATTTGGTTCAGAAACACGATCAATTCAAATTTGTAGTGGCATCCAAGAAAGATTTTGAGTGGGCACAAGAGATTTGTCATAAACATGGATTGCATGAGCGGTGCACAGTTTTATATTCTCCAGCCTTTGGTTTAGTGAGTCCCGCTGAACTTGCAAAGTGGATTTTGACAGCCAAGGCCCCTGTCACATTACAGACCCAACAACATAAACAGATTTGGGGAACCGATGAGCGCGGCGTTTAGTTCCTAAAGCCATGTTATTTTAATACTTTAGCCTATTCCCAGTTTAAAGGGGGGCTAGTTCAAAATAACCCTCTCTAGACTATAGTGTTGATTGCCTAACCCTCCTTTTTCTATTACAAATTCATATAATTATGGGCTCTATACAACACACAACTCATAAGCCTGAATGGCTTAAAATTCGCCCTCCTGGAGGAGAAAACTATTTGCGAATTAAAGAGCTTCTTCGAGGCTTAAAACTTCATACGGTTTGTGAAGAGGCTCGCTGTCCGAATGTGGCCGAGTGTTGGGGAGGGGGAACCGCAACCGTAATGTTGATGGGAGATACCTGCACACGTGCTTGTCGCTTTTGCCATGTAAAAAGTGGAAATCCCAAAGGGGTATTGGACATCAATGAGCCCGTTAATGTCGCAAGTGCGATTAAAGAACTTAAACTTCGTTATGTAGTTCTAACCTCGGTCGATAGAGATGATTTGCCGGATGGTGGGGCGGAACATTTTGCGCGAACTGTTGAAGAGATTAAAAAGCGAAGTCCTGAAACCTTAGTTGAGGTTTTAATCCCCGATTTTCAAGGGGATAAAAAAAGTGTGGAACGCATTTGTCTCTCAGGTGTTGATGTCATAGCTCATAATATAGAAACGGTAGAGCGACTCACTTCGACGGTGCGTGATCGACGGTGCGGATATCAACAATCTCTAAATGTTCTTAAAAAAGTTAAAGATTATTTCCCTAAGATTTATACAAAATCATCTGTGATGATTGGGCTTGGAGAGAGCAAAGAGGAAGTTTTTAAGGCAATGGATGATTTGCGAGCTGTAGGAGTTCAGATTGTTACTTTCGGTCAATATTTGAGACCTACGACATGGCATTTGCCTGTTGAAGAATATATTCACCCAGATCTTTTCAAAGAATATGAAACAGTGGGTTTAGAAAAAGGATTTCTATGTGTCCCTTCAGGACCTTTGGTTAGAAGCTCCTATCGAGCGGCTGAAAAATTTCTTGAAGGACTTTTGCGATCGAGGGCTCATTAACTATGGAATCGGAAACAGATTTAATGAAGAAAAAAACTAAAAGCCAAATAACCGTAACAAAAAAGAAGCCGATCAAACCAGAAAAAGGTTTATTGGGCGGATCTGTTTTGAGAGAAGACTGTTATCGAATAATGAATGAAGATGGGACAGTTGATTCTAAAGCTGATCCAAAACTCGATAAAGAGATTCTTTTAAAAATGTATCGCAATATGGCCCTGACAAGAGCGTTTGATGAAAGAGGGATGATGTTGCAGAGACAAGGAAGAATTGGTTTTTACGTTCCGTCTTTCGGACAAGAAGCGATTCAAACCGGAACTGCGGCCACTCTTGAGAAAAAGGACTGGGTTTTTCCCTCTTACCGCGAGCCAGGAATTTTTCTGTACCGTGGAGCGGGGCTTTACGAAATGCTATGCAATTTATGGGGAAACAACGGAGATCTTTCCAAGGGAAGACAGATGCCTGTTCACTATAGTTTTCCTGATATTAAAATGTTTAGCGTTTCAAGTCCTATTGCGACTCAATTGATTCAAGCTGTCGGCGCTGCGATGGCATCTAAAATTTCAAAAACAAAAGAGGTTGCTATTTCATATTGTGGAGATGGTGGAACTTCGGAAAATGATTTCCACACAGGGCTTACTTTTGCGGGAGTTTACAAAGCCCCCGCAGTTTTTATTATTACCAATAATCAGTATGCGATCTCAGTCCCCTTTTCTAAACAGACAGGTGGAAAACGGATTGTAGATAAGGCAGTAGGCTATGGAATGCCTGGAATCGCTGTCGATGGCAATGATGCTTTAGCAGTCTATTTAGCAACCAAAGAAGCTGTAGATAGAGCTCGACGAGGTGAGGGCCCCTCACTCATTGAGTGTGTTACCTTCAGAATGGGACCCCATTCCTCTTCAGATGATCCCACTCGATATCGTGATGAGAAGTTGTATCAAGCTTGGTTAAAGAGAGATCCGATCAAGAGATTACGAACCTATTTAGAAAGCAAAAAGCTTTGGGATGAAAAAAAGGAAAAAGTTCTTCAAGAGGAGCTTAAAGCAAAGCTTGCGGAGGCGGTAGAGAAAGCAGAGGCACAACCTTTATCTGATCCCATGGATCTATTTGAAGATGTTTATGCGGAGCTGACACCACAGCTTAAAAAACAAAAAGCGGAACTTTTGCATGAAGTTGAGCTTAGAGGAAAGTTTGAAAATACCAGCGAGGCATTTCCACTTTAAGAGGCAAATATGGCGAATTTAACTTTAGTTCAAGCTGTTCGTGATGCGTTGATGTGTGAGATGACTCATGATTCTCGAGTTGTTCTCATGGGAGAAGATGTCGGGGTTAACGGTGGAGTTTTTAGAGCCACTGAGGGATTACAAAAAGAGTTTGGAGAAGAGAGAGTTTTCGATACTCCTCTTAATGAAAGTGGAATTATTGGAATGGCCATGGGAATGGCAGTGAATGGATTAAGACCTGTTCCTGAAATTCAATTTATGGATTTCATCTATCCTGCATTCGATGAAATCGTGAGCGAAGTGGCTAAGATTCGTTATCGAAGCGGCGGAGGATTTACCTGCCCCATGGTGATTCGAACTCCTTACGGTGGCGGTATTCGTGGAGGGCATTATCACTCTCAAAGCTCAGAGGCCTATTTTATTCACACTCCAGGACTTAAAGTCGTTGTTCCCTCAAACCCTTACGATGCTAAGGGGCTCTTAATTAGTGCGATTCGAGGTGAAGATCCCACAATGTTTTTAGAGCCTAAGCGACTTTATCGTTCAATAAAAGGTGAGGTCCCAGAGGGAAGCTATACCGTTGAAATTGGAAAGGCCTCGGTAGTTCGTCCCGGAAAAGATGTGACCCTTCTTTGTTGGGGAGCCATGGTGCCAGTTTGTATGAAGGCTGCAGAGCTTTGCGAGCCTCGTGGAGCCGACTGCGAAGTTATAGATCTCAGAACCTTAGCGCCTCTTGATGAAGAAAGAATTTTTGAATCGGTAAAAAAGACTGGAAGGGTTGTTATTGTTCACGAGGCTCCGAAAACTTGTGGCTTTGGAGCTGAACTTTCTGCCCTCATTAATGAAGAGGCGATTTTGTATTTGGAAGCTCCTATCGTGAGAGTGACGGGGCTAGATACCCCGTTTCCATATGCCTTGGAGCATATTTATATGCCAGACGCCGAGCGAGTGGCTTTAGCGGTTGGAAAAGTAAAAAACTTTTAGAGGATAAAATAATGGACTTTAAATTACCTGATATTGGAGAAGGTGTTCACGAGGGTGAAATTGTTAAGTGGCTGATAAAAACAGGAGATACTTTAGCTGAGGATCAACCCATGGTCGAAGTTATGACCGATAAAGCTACTGTCGAGATTCCATCTCCAGTCGCAGGAACTGTGGCTGAGCTTTTGGCGAGTGAAGGGCAGACGATTGAAGTAGGAAAGGTGATCATTCGAATTTCAGAAAACGGAAAACAGGCAGCTAAAAAACCGGCAGAAAAAACGGAGGCCAAAACTGCTCTTGCTACAATCCCAGCTAAATCTATCGAGAGAATTGTAGAGCCAGTAGCGCCAGCAGAAGAGCCCATTCCTTATCATATTCTTTCAACGCCAGCGACCCGCAAGCTAGCCCGTGATTTAGGGGTGGATTTAAAAACTATAAAAGGAACAGGTCTTCAGGGGCGTGTCACCAAAATGGATGTTCAATTGGCTCACGAAGGACATCAAGCCGCAACACCTCGTTCATCTCATAATGTTGTAGCAGTTATGCCCTCAGTTTCTCCTCAAAGGTCCAGCGTTGCAATCGGAGCTCGCGGAGCTTTGCAAGTCGTTCCTCTTAAAGGGATTAGAAAGAAAATTGCGGAGTCAATGGCTTACTCCAAACACACGGCAGCCCATTTTACTTATGTAGAAGAGGTGGACATGTCGGCCGTAGTGAAGTTACGAGCTTCAGCTCAAGAAGAGGCCCAAAAACGAGGCGTGAAACTTACCTACCTACCTTTTATTATTAAGGCTTTGATCCCAGCCCTTATGGAATTTCCCTATTTGAACTCATCCTTAGATGATGAAAAGCAGGAGATTGTTTTAAAAGGTGATTACAATATTGGCGTCGCAACCGATACCCCTAATGGTTTAATGGTGCCTGTGATTAAAGCCGCCGATCGAAAAAGCATTTGGGAGGTGGCAACCGAAATTCAACTGCTTTCTGAAAAGGCTCGAACTGGAAAAATTTCGCTTGAGGATCTTAAAGGCGGAACTTTCACGGTAACCAATGCCGGTTCTATTGGGGGCGTTTTAGCAACTCCAGTGATTAACCATCCTGAAGTAGCAATTTTGGGAGTGAACGCGATAAGAAAACGACCCGTCGTTAAGAATGATCAGATTGTAATTGGAGATGTGATGTTCTTATCATTGTCTGTGGATCATAGAGTTGTCGATGGAGCTGATGCTGCACGGTTTATGAATCGATTGATCTACTTTTTATCTGAACCCTCTCGATTGGTGTTTGCATGAAAAATTTTGATGCTGTTGTGATAGGGGCTGGCCCAGGGGGATATCCCACAGCTATTCGTTTGGCTCAGTTAGGGCTTAAGACCGCTATTATTGAAAAAGAAAGCTTCGGCGGAGTCTGTCTTAATGTAGGCTGCATTCCCTCTAAGGCTCTTATCTACGGGAGCTCTCAGTTTTGGAAAATGAAAAACGAGTCTGAAGAGATGGGAATTACCGTTAAGTCGGTGGACTGCAATTTAGAAAAGATGCAGGAGTGGAAGTCAGGCGTTGTAAAAAAACTGACGACAGGAGTTCAGGGGCTTTTAAAAGCAAATGGAGTTGAGATCATTAAGGGTACGGCCTCTTTTAAGGATAATAAAACCTTGGAAGTGGTTTCCGCTCAAAGTAAAGAAACTGTAACTGCTACAAATTTTGTGATTGCTACGGGATCGAGAGTTGTTCAGATTCCTACTCTTCCATTTAATGGCAAAAATATTATAAGTTCTACCGAAGCTCTTTCTTTGAAAGAACTCCCTAAAGAGATGATTGTCATTGGGGGGGGATTTATTGGAATTGAGATTGGAACAGTTTACGCAAAGCTAGGATCAAAAGTAACTATCGTTGAGGCCTTAGATCAGCTTTTAGCGACTGTGGATAGTGAGCTTGTAAGTGTAGTTCAAAAGAAGATGAAGCACTTTGGAATTACTGTTCATACGGGAGCTAAAGCGCTCGGGATTAAAGAGAAAGAGGCTGCAAAAGCGAGTAAACTTAACTTGGAAATTGAGACCAAAGATAAAACCAAGCAAACTCTTAGTGCTGATATCATCTTGGTTTCTGTGGGAAGAAAACCCAATTCCGATAATTTGGGGCTAGAGAAAATTGGGATCAAAATGGATTCCAGGGGAAATATTCTAACGAACAATCAAAGCTTAACAAATCTATCGAATATTTATGCTATTGGGGATGTGGCAGGGGCTCCACAGCTCGCCCATAGAGCCACGATGGATGGTCTTCTTGTGGCAGAATGTGTTGCCGGTAAAAAATCCTTTAAGGATTATAAAACAGTTCCTTGGGCTGTATTTTGTGATCCAGAGATCGCAGTTGCAGGACTCACCGAAAAAGAGGCTACGGAAAAAGGGTTTAAGATTAAGGTGGGCCGATTTCCATTTGCTGCCTCCGGAAAAGCTTTAGCGATGAATGAGTCAGAGGGCATGGCTAAGATTGTTATCGATGAAAAAACAGAGGCTATTTTAGGTGTTCATATCGTCGGGCCTGAAGCCGCAAACTTAATTGCAGAGGCAGCTCTTGCGATTGAAATGGGGGCTACAGTTGAGGATCTAGTAAGAACCATTCATACCCATCCGACATTACCCGAAGTGATGCCTGAAGCAGTTGAGGCCGCTTTTTATAAAGCCATTCATATTTATAAACCTAAACGAGGATAAAGTGCCTATAGCGTTCTTTGAAATCGATGATCGCGGAGTGAACGATTACAATGAGACCTACTACACCCAGCTGGATGTTATTAATAAAAAAAAGAAGAGCGATTACTATCCTGATCGATTGATTTTGGTTGAGCACCCTGATGTTTACACTTTCGGGAGAAAGAGCAAAAACTCAATTCCTTGGAATTTAAAAAATGCATTTGCCATTGAACGTGGGGGTGAAGCCACCTTCCACAATCCGGGGCAATTGGTTTGTTATCCCCTTCTCACTTTAAGAGAGGGAGAAAAAGATGTTCATTTACACTTAAGACGACTTGAAGAAACGATTATTTCAGTGCTTAAAGAGTTTGGGAGTTTGGGTGAGCGTCGAACTGGGGCAACTGGAGTTTGGATAGTGGGAAAACAAAAGAAAATCGCGAGTATTGGAATAGCGATTTCTTCCTGGGTTACATTTCACGGGGTGGCTTTGAATGTGAACAATGATCTTTCTGGGTTTTCAAAAATAGATCCTTGTGGATTTAATGCAAATGTTATGACCTCTATGAAGGAAGAGCTTGGGGATAGTTGTCCTGCGATTGAAATCTTGAAGAAAAGTTTTATCAAGCATTTCTCGACACAGTTTAATCGTTTACCTGCTGAGATTGCACTGAATCTAAAAAAAAGAGAGACCACAAAAGTTGATAAACAACTAGTAGAGTAATCTATGAAAAAACCGCCACTTTTTTTTATGGGGAATTTGCCGCACTCTACCCCCAAAGAAGCCATTGCTTTTGTAAAGCAACATTCAATTCACCTCCCCTTTCTTCCCCAGCTATCGGAAAGCAACCCCCAGGAGGATATGATTGGCCAAGTTTTAAGAGGAATAGATCTTGGATTTTGGGATGAGCGAGCTTCGAGTTGTTTGGAGCTTTTTCAGAATGAGTTTGTCGATGCTCCTCGGTTTAAAATTCAGATCGCAGGCCCCTATACCGTGGCTCGATCAATGAGTGCAAAGTTCGTAGATCTAGCTCCTCTTTGGGTTGGATTTTGGAAGGGGTTAAGGAAGCAACTTAATGAGGCGGCTTTTAAAGGGGAACTTTGGCTTCAATTGGATGAACCCTTCTGGTCGAAAGAGTCGGAGTATATGGCGGATGGCTACACCGCTTTTTTACAGGCAGTAAAGGAGATAGGAGGGGATATTAAACTGGGAATCCATAGCTGCGCCGCTAAAAGACCGAAGTTATTTTCCGACCATATTAGACTGCTCGACTTTTTTGCTTTTGATTTTACTAAGGAGCCCCTTTCTCCATTCGAGGAGGAAACTTGGAAGGGGCTACTACGGGAGGAGGGGAAAATTCTTGTTTATGGTGGTCTTGAAGTTAAAGGCAAGCCAATCATGACCCCATTATCTCAAGAGCCCCATTTTTGGATTTCTGCCCCCTGTGGATTTTACGGATGGGATGTTCAGGAGTTAGAAAAGCAGGTTATGGAATGGGAGAAGCAATAGGATAGCTTGCCTAAAAGCCTTCTGATAAGATAAAAACCACGTTATGGAAAAGAGACAAGGCAATCCAGCAGAAGGCAAAGCTGAACGAAAAAAACTACCCCGTTCCTATGCTGTAATTGATCAGCGTGGATGTACGGGTTGTCACGCCTGTATTCCTGTTTGCCCAGTAGACTGTATTGAACAGGTTCCCGGGGCTGAACATCCAGACTTCATGAGATTGGTTGAAGTTGATCAAGATCGTTGCATTGGTTGCGAAGCCTGTGCAAAAATTTGTCCATGGGAAACCATTTTTATGATCCAGCCGACAGAGTTAGATCAAAAAGCTAAAGAGTGGACAGTTCGTTCCATTATGTATTCCGATCTTGGCGACAACGCTAAAAAGAAAACCGGAACCGACGAATAAACTTTACACTATTTAAATTCCTTCAAAGGTTTGAAGATTTCTAAGCACTTTTAAAGGCGGTTCTTAAATTCAGGGCAATAAAGATCTGGAGGGGAGACGCTTAGCCATCATTTCCAATGGCCTCTACAGGACAAGCAACCATAGCTTCTTCACATTGTTGCTCCTCTTCAGGAGTTTCGGGTTGTTTGAAGACAAAATCATGATCTCCACTTAAAGCCTCTTTAAAGTTTTTAGGGGCCGCTTCAGAGCAAACACTACAAAGGATACACTTTTTATCTACGTACCATTTTCCAGAAACATTATCTTCGTAACGATCTTTTTTATCAGACATATTAAATTACCTAATGAATACCTGCATAGACGGACTATTGTGAAACATAAAACTTGAAGACCGGAGTGTACTAGTTTTTATTTCATTTTGGTCGACATTTTTCATATAAAGCCCCTGTTTATGGCATAACGGGTCAATGTCGTCAATGAACATAGCCTCACGATTGACTAAGCCTAACCCATTAAAAGAATTAGATAAAATATCGCTTTGTCATCGCACTGTAATTGAAGCGCTAGGGTTAAAACGGGGTAATTAGAGCTTCTGTGGCGAGAGACTAACTTACTGATGTTGAGATTGCATTGAGTTGTTTACGATGGCTCTTTAGGGAGCTTTGTTATTAAAATTCTTAAGAAAAATACCGTATACCAAAATAGAAACTTTAACTGTCAAAACTTCTAACAGCTATTATTTCAGGTGGGACTTTTAAAAAAATACAAAGCATTTCAAAGAGCTATATTATTTTTTGCGCAGGATTGCTCATAAGATTAACACCCTCTCAAAAACCCCTCTTTTTGAATACATCCCGGTTTTTTAACGGCCCCGCACAAAAGCGTTACTGGAACACCCATTGCAACCTTAACAACAAGTAGTTCTATAAGTGTATTTTGTGGAGGAGTGAGAAGAGACTTAAGGCTCTCTCAATTTTAAGTATTTGTGAAAGCGGGGATGAAGATGAAACAGTATCAATTAACGGTAGCCGGGCTAATCATGCTGTGTTGTTTAAATACAGTTCAATTGAGCTTTGGAGAAAGCACTCAAAACCACGATAACAATAACAGCGGGTCTAGTTTAAGTGGTGCGGGGAGTCGCCCTGCTAGTGACAATCAAAAAATTTCTGAAAACTTTGATAGGCTCATTCAAACTTTAGCAGGCTTCAATCAGGGAGCCACCATTGTTTATAATTTAAAGAAATTCTCTAGCTCAGAAGTCTCTTCGATTACTTTAGACAATCAGAAAATAGTAGAGCTTAAGAAATCAATTGAAGCTGTAAAAAACTATGCGGAAAAACTTAAGAAGTGTGGAGAATCTGCAACCGAGGATAGAGTTTCCTTTGAGTTATTAAAAACACTCAATGATTTTATAACCTTTATAGTGGAGCAAAAAGCGGTCGGTAACTTTACTCCGAAAGGAACTTTGATTGATAAAGAGATCAATACCTTTGTAATCAGAGTTCAGAGGGCGTTAGAGGAAAAAGCAACTAAGTTTAAGAACGATGTGAACTTTTTCGAAAAGGCTGACAAGGAACTTAATACACAGTTAGTAGTGATAGCGAAACTATTACAGGGGGGATCTTGGGATAGGACCGTATTTGATGAAGAGAAGGTCAAAGAAGATCTCACAAGAAAAGCTATTAGAGATGCTAATAAGGATACAAAAATGTGTCGGTTAGAAGGTGGAGCACAAGAGAGTGTTCCAAACCAGCCTGCGCCTCCTACATTAAGTCCTGCCGTTCCTGCCGTTCCTGCCGTTCCTGCCGTTCCTGTCGTTCCTGTCGTTCCTGCCGTTCCTGCCGTTCCTGCCGTTCCTGCCGTTCCTGTCGTTCCTGCCGTTCCTGCCGTTCCTCCTCTAGATCCTTCCGGCGGAGGGTTTGTAAGTACCCAGTTAAGAGATGCTTTAGATGCTCTTCGAAGAGCTGAAGATGATAGGCTCCGTGAGCGTCAACAACAAGATAAGCTCGTGAGAAGACTGTTAGATCAAGAGAACAGAAACGGTGATCAGGCCTTAAAAGCACTTCAAGGGGCTTTGGCTTCATCGCAACGGCCGAATGTTTCTCGAGGAAATTCGGAAGGGCCTCAAATTAGCCCTTCTCTAAGTATTCCTCCGAGTCAACAACAGCCTTTACCGCAGATGCCTCCGTTTCAAATGCCACCTCCTCCCCCGCCATTGCCTTTGGGTGCGCTGATGAATAGTGGCCCTTCACAACCTATTATTCCCTATACGCCAAGTCGATTTAATGATGACATTCCAAGGCCGGCAGCACCGGTTCAACCGGATCCCTCAACCTCGGCTCTATTGCAAAGCATGCAGCAGCAGAACCAGATGTTCCAGCAGATGATGATGGGGCGTTACCCTTATATGGGAAATGGAGTTCAAAATGTGAATGGAGCTGGAAATGTTGGGCAAGCTCTTCAAAACTTTGGGGGCGGGCTACGATATAGCACAGGTGGTGCGACCGGTAGAGGGCCGAGACTTCTTCCTTCTCGATTTAGAGGAAATGCCAGGGGTGGAATTCAAGGTAGAATGAGTACTAATCCCGTTGCTAGAACTGCAATTCCCTCAAGAATAGGTCGCCGATAAAGAGAGATTTACAAGAATTAATGAGAGTAAAAAAGTTTTCATGATGTCTTTTTAGACGGAAATCTTTGAGCTTAGTGATAAATCTTCAAACTGAATTATATGAGAAAGGTGAGAGTTCTCATGTACTCTACTACCAGCTAATAAAATTGAGTCTTTGACGGAAGTTTTCTCTTCCAAAGAGCAGTTTTCTCCAATGATAGAGTAAGGGCCCACTTGGCAATTTTTTCCAAATTCTATGTTTTTTCCGATGATCGCAGGACCAGAAATCTTTAAATAAGAGGGTAAAGAGAATCCCCTTTCAATCCAAATACCGGGTTTAATCTCTTCATAAGGGGTGTCTAAAGCCAAAAAGAGATCAGTGATAAAAGGGTCTCTTTTTAGCAGCCTCTCTAAAAGCTGCCGACTCGTTTGAAAAAAAGCCGAAATATCTCCAGTGTCATACCAAAAAGCTTTAGAATCTATAAATCCGTGAACTGCTCTGGAGTACTCTTTCATGAGTCTTGGATAGAGAGTATCATTGATTCCGCAAGGCCCCGCCTGTAGAAAACTTAAAATTTCTGGATTTAAGATGTGTATCCCAGTGAAAATGCCAAATTGATTTGGGGTTTGGGTTTGAAGTTTTGGAAGGCTTACTAAGCGTTCATTGGGATCGATTCCGACTTTTGAATAAAGAGGCTGTCGAGAGGGATCCTGAATTAGCAGCATGGAGGCCAGGGACTTTGTAGAAAAATGTTTTTCTAAATAGTAATTGATATCAATGTTAGTTACAAAATCACAATTGGCCAAAATAAAAGTAGAATTATTTAAGAACTTCTCTGCATTCTTTACCCCTCCCCCTGTCCCTTGAATGGGATCTTCGTGGGTGAAAAAAAAGTTCATTTCAAAAAACTTTCTTTGCAGAAAAAATTCTTCCATTCTTTCTGAAAGATGAAAAAGATTCATGACTACATCATTGATCCCTGCTCGCTTAAGAATAAAGAGAATGTGGAGAATGTTGGGAATGTTGAGCACTGAAACTAACGGTTTTGGCAGTTTCTGAGTAATGGGGTTCAGGCGAGTTCCTAGCCCTGCCGAGAGAACCATTGCTTTTTTTACAGGGTCGATCATTTCGCTATTGTATCTTTATCTGAGAAACAAGTGTTATCCATTTTTGGAGATCAATAACGCTTGATTTCACTCCAACCCCTTTTTTCTGTAGTTCAAGAGCCGAGGTGAGAACGGGAATTAAGTAGGGCCAGTGAGTTGTTTTACCAAAGCGGATAAAAAAAGAGGCAAAGGATCCAGCCGCTTTTATAGTTCGTTGAAAAGCAACTTGATGAAGATTGGATTCAAAAATAGGCCAATCTATTTTTTGGGAAACGGGAAATTTGGAGAGCTTCTCACGATAAAGCTTAAGCAGCTCGGCACGTTCCGTATCTGTTATGGGCTCATAGGCATCATATAGAAGGCTTGCCAGATCATAATGGGGAGGTCCCATTCTTGCGTCTTGAAAATCGATCATGACCAGTTGGGTATTTAGAACTAGTAGGTTTCTACAGTGATAGTCGCGATGAGAAAAAACTGCGGGAGTCATTTGTGAAATATTTTGACAGAAAAGTTGAAGCTCTTGCAACTGGGATTGTGACAGCTTGGACTGATTTAAAAGCTTGAGATGTAAATATTCCAAAGTAAATTCAAACTCGGAAAAATATTTTTCCGAATCAAAAAAACGTTGAGCTACAGGCAGGTCTGCAGGAACCGGGAAAGTTTTTCCATGGAGATCTGCAAGAAGAGACACTGCCCGGTTTAACCAAAAAAGAGGGGGTTCAGTTTTTTTTGCAATTCTAATTTGGAGAAGTTCATCTCCAAGATCTTGCATAAGCAAAAAACCTTGATTGGGATCAAGGTGAAAAAATTCAGGAACCGGGATTCCATTTTTATTTAAAAAACTTTGGTGGGCCGGGTAATCCTGTGTTTGAACCCATTGTGGGTCTGAAATTAAAATGTAACTTTTTGAGGGGGTTAGAATTCGATAAAAAGATCGATTAGACCCATCCCCCAAAAGCAATAAAACGCTGAAGTCGGTGGGTAGTCTCTCTTTGGATAACCAATTAGCTATCCAAACTTCAATGGATTGTTGAATGGTCATAGGCACAGCCTTAAGAATATCCAGAATATCCAGTAAAATCAATAGTTTATTTTTCCTAAAGCCTTGAAAAAAAAATACCGAACGATATACTTAAGAGGAAGAATCTACTTTTAAGTTTCCTGCTCTTCCCCAGAAGTAACCCCCAAAAATGAATTAACAGACGCATCACAGGGACGTGAATGGGTGTCTAAGCGAAGCAAATTTCAGCTTTCCTATCCTAAGGCTATCGCTGTCACGGCCGTTTTTTGTGCTTTTGTTATGGTTAAGTTTCAGGAACCTCGCCAGAAAACTTTCAGCAAAAAAGGCACAAAAATTTCTAGCCGTAAAATAACGACAGCTAGTTTACAAAACAGAATTGTAGAACAACCTAAGATAGAACAGCCCGCGATAGAGCCCTCTCAAAAGGTTCAAGCCCCAGTAAATATTTTATCCATTTCAAACTCTTCTAAAGTAAATGCAGAAAGCAAAAACAGGTGTCTTTCGAGTTTTTCTAAGTTGGGGGGCACACCCTCTATTAATAAAGCTGAGCTTTTAGGAAGAGAGCCCGAGATTTTAGCTACAGTTGCTAAGAAAAGTTCAAAAAAAGTGTCTAAGCCTATTCATCCAAGGATTAAGAAGGCTAAAAATAAAATAGAACGCATTGCAATGCCAAAATGGATTGAAGAGGATTTGGATAATCCAGAGCTTAATAGTCAGAACGCTTTGGATAATCCCTCGCCACTAGATGAATTGGCCCAACAATCTTTTAAAGAAGATTTTCAAGAGGGCAATACTACGATTGATCCATTAATGGCTGCTGTTCAGTGGCAGTATTTTGAGGATCCCAGTTTTCCCTTTGAGAAGGAACGTCCTTTATATGTAACAGAGAGTGTTTTTCAGCGGATGCCATTTGATGACTTGAGAAATAAGCTCAATGTTTTGAAATCCTCTGAGGATACAGTTCAAATGGGCGTAGAGGCGCCAAAGGCTACATTGGCATGGAGTCAGACTTTAGAGGGCCATGAATTGGTTTTAAGCGAAATCAGAAAAACGAAGGCGCAAGACCAGAACTCAGAGGGAAATGAATATTCATCTACAAATAAGAATTTAGGGATCAATGATCTAAGAAATGAAATCATTCTACCTGCTTCATCTAAGATTGGAGAAGTTCTAGCTGAAGCCAATTTTGAAGTGAAAAATGGAATTAATAAAGATGAGGTAAATAATATTTTGGTTAACCCCTCAAAGAGATCGACTCAAGACCTAAAGGGTTCTCTTGGTCCATTACTGGCCTCTCCTGTAGATCTGGGGCTAGATAAGGGTGCGACTACTCAAAGTTCAGAGGCCAAGGCCTTAACGACTATTCACAACTCAATAGTGAATTCTACGGTTCTAGAAAGTAAAGAGAGTAGTCAAAACGAAAAAGATGAGGAGTCAAATGAAAGTTCGACCGGAGGAATTATCTATGGTGAGATCAATGCAGATGATGCAACTCTCTCTTGGCTTAAGGCTCGTAAGGGGCATGTTGAACTTTATTTGAATAGAGTGGGAAGTAAGGATCCCCAAGACGCCATCTATTTACTAGATTATCAGTTTCCCAATTCCGGACGATCATTTGAAATAGATGGTACTGGAATTAAGGGAAAATATTATTTGGTGGCAGGAATCTATGTTCCCGATTCAGCAGTTCCAATTGCACAGATCTCTTATCCCAGGCCGATTTCAGCAGAAAACTACCGAGAAAAAATTCATTTAAATATTCAAAAGGATGCAATTGTAGAGAGGCCAGGGAGAGATGAGGCTCAGCGAAATGGGGTCACAGTCTCTCTAGCTCTGACTCTGTTTGATGGGGCCCCTGCAAACTATAGAAAGCCTAAGACGGTTAAGGATGGAGAGATTACAGTGGTGGGTTTTCCAGAGCTTGGAAAATATAAAACGGATAAAGAGGGTAACGTAAGAATTGGTAATGTACCTGCAGCCTCTGAGCTTATCATAGAAGCAAAGGCTCCAGGCTATTTCCCTACTCGCCATACGGTTCCTATTTTTTCGACAGTGGCCTACTCCCCTATCTACCTTGTAGAGAAAGACAAGGTTGAAGTTGTAAGCCATTACTTTACAAAGAGGCCGCAACAGATTGAAAAAAGTATGGTTATGGGCAGGATCTATGACATTAAAACAAGAACTCCTCTAGCGGGTGAAACTTTGTCTCTATCCCAGAGGAAAGGTAGTGCTGTTTATTTCGGAGCCCTTCCAGATATTAGTGGTAACGCGACGTTAGATACCGGACTTTTTGGATTTTATAATGTTGAACCCTCTATTCGAGCGATCTCTAGAAGTTCAAATCGCCATTCGCAGCTTTTAAATATGGAGCCAGGTTATGGATACTTTGTTGAATTTGGAAGAGGGGGAAGTAGGAATCTCCTAGGACAACTTGTTGATCCTTTTTCGGGTCGTAATATTTGGGGTTCAGTTCAGTTAGTGGGCGATTCTCAAGAGCCTGAAGCGACAACAGAGATTGGAAAGTTTAAAATTCCTGAACTTGATCTTTCTCCTGGCGTAGTTACTCTTGAAGCTTATGCGGAAGGCTATCCCCGTACTTGGTTTACGATTCCTTGGACCTCTCGTGAAACTGAAAAAGAAAAGATCTTTTATATGATGGAGCGAGATCTTATTCGTGAAAGTGCAATAAGAATTGCTAGGGTAAGACACGAGAAAAATACTGGAGTTATTGTAGGGGGGGCACATCCCGCCTTTTTCAAAAAAGGAAGAAATAGAATTGGAATTCTTCTGTTGAATTCTAAAGGGCAACCTGTCTCTGAAGAACATGGGCCCTTTTCTTTGAATCAAATTCCAAAACATCAAGGTTCTTTTGTTATTACTCCTAAGAGTTCAGGGTTTACTTTCTTTAATCTTAGTCCTGGGGAATACATATTGAAAATGATGGATCCCTCGGGGCGAGCCTTTCGGGCACATGTAGTTCGTGTGGGGGTTGAGCGGGTGTCAATAGTTGTAAATTAGTTCATCCTTAAAATCTTACAGATCACAAATCTCTTTAGGTACAGCGCCATTGTTTTTAAACACTAGTGCGCTATCTATTCCATTTAATAGACTTCCGAAAAGCTCTTCTTTATAGGCCTCTACAAGGTTTGCGGCTAAAAACTCACTGTAAAAATTCTTTCCTGCAAAACCCAAGGTGTCATTATGGGTTAGTTCTATGAGTTCCGCCACATTTGAGATTCGATATTTTTCTATAATTCTTCGTACTCGTCCAACTCCTGAATTGTAAGAGGTAATTGTAGTTCCCCAGTCAGGAAGAACCGATCGATAGAGTCTAAGTAATTTCGCAGCGCTTTTAGTTTGTCTTAAGGGATCTGCCCATAGGTGTTCAGCCTTATCATGAATGAGCTCTTTCGCTGTCTCGGGAGTGAATTGCCATATTCCAACCGCTCCAATTTTTGATAAAGCCTTTGTATTGAAAGAGGATTCCACAAACGGAATTCTTGCTAGGGCTACGGGAAGCCCTTGTTGTTTAAAAACACTTTCGATGTGTGGAAGAAGATATTTTGCTCTTTGAAGCGCTACTAGGAACATGTCACTTTGACCCGTTTGGGTACGAATATTTTTAATGAGACGATTGTAGCTAAGTTTATCTAGCGCTCCGCTTCGAGACAGAAACGCCTGAAGGGCAGTTTTTTCATCAATAGAAAGGAGGTGAGTTTTACTGACTCCCGCGGCTTCATCTAGTCGAGATCTAAGCTCCTTTAAAATTTTATCTTCAAATTTAGCAGCTTTAATTTCAGCGGCAACTTGAGATCTCATATTTCTGTATAAAGCCCTGAAGTCTATGTAACCGAACATGACCTCGGGGTGACGACGATCATGGATAATTCGGGTTTTGCTGCTAAATCTGGAATAAATATCAATCCAGAACTGAACCCTTCCTTTAATTTCATTAGAGGGGAGAAACTTTTTTTCTAATCTATTTTCAGGGTCTTCAATAAGAAGCTCTGCTTTGGAGCTTTCAATGGACTTTTCAGACTCATCAGTAGTTGCGATTAAGGTCCAGGGGCTAGTTTTAACCCATGTGGGATGGAAGTAGTCCCAGGCATTTGTAGAGAGGGGGCGATTGATCTCCGTAGGGGGCACAGGGGGTTGTGATTGTCGAATCCACTCAATAGAGCTGGGGCGTGTAGATCTAGTTGGCTGCGCAAATCCCACAATAAATAGAGCAATAAACGCGAACGAGAGAAACAGATGGTTTTTAAGCCCCTGGTTTCTATATTTTTTTAGTATTCTTCGATAACTATTTAAATTCACTTATGAGCCTCAAAAAACAGCCATTTTTGTCGCTCCCGTCTAATGAGAAGACAAATTCATGGCTAGAGCTCTGCTTTTAGAGCTATGACTCTTAATGTGAACGCAAGGTGTATGCCATTTGTGAGAGGTGGGTTTAAGATATTATTGGAACTAGTTCGTAACGTCTGAGTTCTGCCATGGCCCGTTTGTAACCAATGGAAACAACATTTTGTAGAACTTCGGGATTTAAAGAGAAGTGTTCTCCAAAAAACATCTCTCGATCCTTTGATTCGGGATGAATAAAAATGTAATTTAGTTTTTCATTAAAATCTATTCTGGTTTGTAAACGTTCAACTAGCTGTTCAAGATCTTTCTCCGGATATTTTTTCTCTGTAAAAAATTCCCTAACTGTATCCAGGGCGGTTTTCTTATTCTGATTAGCCTTTTTTGCTCCATAGACTTTTTGCTCAATGGCTTGATAGAGGCTTTGAACAATAATGGCTGGAAGGCCATATTGATTTAGGGAGCCAATCTCCTGTTTATAGTGATAGGGCTGGTGGGTATAAGAACAGATAATCAGATCACAATAGTTTTCTTTGGCGACATGAGTGGAAAGAGTCTCTCTAATTTCTCCATCAATATAGTATCTGCTTTTGGTTTCCCCGTGTCGTACTTTGAAGGGAGAGTAAATAATAGGAAGAGACATTGAGGCGGCAACGGCCTCAGAGATTTTTGCATTCGAGGCATATTGACAATATTCATCAAAGGTTTTTTCAGTTCCAAATCGACCAAAAACCATTTTTCTTGAATGGTCTAATTGAGTTCCAACTATAAAAAGGTCTGATTTGAGCTCGTGAAAATGTTCGGTAGGAAGAATATAGTTGGTTAAGTAGTCAGCTAACCCTTTTGTGGTGAACAAACCTGAGGTCTTTAGATTTCCTAAGACCATCGATTCCAAAGTCTTTCCAATAACAGGCCCTCTTTTAAAAAAGTTATAGATTCCAGATTTTGTTGGCCAATTAAATGCCAACATATCTCTATACTGAATACGAGGAATAGTTCTAAAGGTTCCAGGTATCTTAAACTTAGTACTTTCTGAAAAAGAGTTGATAACAGATTCAATGCTAATACCCGAGGCCAGCATTGTGACAATGAGGGCTCCCGCACTTGAACCTACATAAGTCGCGATCTGTTTGGGATGATGTTTGGGTCTTGGATAGGGATAGCAATCAACCGGAGGAATATTTTCAGCAAGGCCGCCAACAAAAGAAAATTCTTTGTCTCGAAGGGCTAAGCAAACGCCAATATGGAATGCAGCGGCTTTTGTAGCTCCACCACTGCACACTAAACCAGCTTTAGTGAACTCAAGTCTTTTTCGATTTCGTTCCTTCAAAGTTGCCCCCTAGCACGCAGACTTCGCACTCAAGAGAAATTTCAAATTGATCTTTTACACGTGCTTTTATGATGTCGATCAGAGTTAGAATGTCTTTGGCTGTTGCATTTCCTTTATTCAAAATAAAGTTAGCGTGTTTTGTTGAAACTTCAGCACCGCCCACTTTAAGTCCTTTGAGGCCTGCTTTTTCAATTAATCTTCCGCTTGAATAACCCGGCCCATTTTTAAATGTTGAACCGCAACTGGGAAAATCTAGGGGCTGTTTTTCTGTTCGTTCTTGAATGATTCTATCAACTTCATTTCGAAGGGTGGTTTTGTTTCCATGTTGCAGCTCAAAAATTACCCAGACCACCAAGCTGTTTCTAACTTCCGACTCCCGATAAGAAAAATGAAGTTCATTTCGCTTAAGTTGTAGGAAGCCTTTTTTAAAATCAAAAAGACGAACCTCTTTAAGGATATCACCATAGCAGCCATATTTGGTACCGGCATTCATATAAATTCCACCCCCCAGGGTACCCGGAACTCCAGAACTAAATTCCAAGCCGGCATAACCCTGCTGAATGGCCCAATCGAGAAGAACGGGTTTTAAGACTCCACCGCCGCACCGTACCCAGATTTTGTCGTTTTCTGGACAAGAGATCTCTTCGATATCTTGAAAGGCCTTGGCTAAAGAAATAGTTATTCCTCGAATTCCTTCATCTACGACTAGTAAGTTAGTTCCAGTTCCAATGACTGTGATTGGAATGTTATGGGCTTTTGCTGTTTCATCGATCCAATGAAGTTCAGCTTCTGTTTTTGGAAAAACTAAAATGTCAGCGGGGCCGCCCACACCGTAGGCAACATAAGGAGCTAAGGGTGCATCCGACAACACTCGGTCTTTGAAGCGATCTTTGAAAAGAGGGATCAGATCAGAAAATTTGTTTATAGACATTGGGAAGATCCCCTGCTCCCAGAGTTAAAATAACATCTCCTGGTTGGCTTTCTCTTAAATGTTGTTCGATGCCTTCCCAGGGAGTTTTAATATGAAAAGCTTTGGGGTGACCTAATTGCAAAATATTGTCTACGAGAACACTGGAGTCTAAACCTGCAATCGGTGTTTCGCTAGCAGCATAAATATCGGTGATAGCAAGACTATCGCAGTCTTTGAAACAGCTTGAAAATTGATCTAAGAGATCTTCTACTCGACTAAATCTATGGGGTTGAAAGATGGCCCGAATCTGTTTTCCTTGAAATCTCTCTCTCGCAGCTTGAAGAGTGGCTCTGATTTCACTGGGGTGGTGAGCATAGTCATCAATAAATAGAACCCCGTCTTTTTCTCCTCGCTGTTGGAACCTTCTCTGAACTCCCTGGAATCGCTGAAGCGCTGATAGAGTGACCTCTCTTGGAATGGATAACTCATCAGCCACAGCTAGAGCTGCTAAGGCGTTAAGGACGTTGTGTTTCCCTGGAACTTGAAGGGTAAGTTCAAAAGTTTCTGTTCCTACTTGGATTTGGCTAATGGTTTTATCTCGATGCGAAGAATAGTTTGTGACTCGGTAATGGTTGCCAGGACGAAAACCATAGGTTTTTTTGCGGCGATCGACTTTGGGGGAGAGAATTCTCAAATAAGGATCGTCTCCGCAAATAACACTCAATCCATAAAAAGGAACTTTGTTTAAGAATGAGAGAAAAGCTTTTTTTAATTGGGGCATGGTTTTATAAAAATCCATGTGCTCCCGGTCCATATTGGTCACAACCGCTATACTGGGAGTTAATTTGTTGAAAGATCCGTCGCTCTCGTCGGCTTCAACTACCATAAATTCTCCAGATCCGAGTCTGGCGTTAGTTCCTCCGAAATTATCCATTCTGCCTCCGACTACTATTGTCGGGTCTAAATTTCCCTCCATGAGGATTGTAGAAATCATTGAGGTCGTTGTGGTTTTTCCATGGGCTCCAGCTACGGCAATTCCGTATTTCAAGCGCATGAGTTCTGCGAGCATTTCTGCGCGCGGAATGATGGGGATCTGCTGACTTAAAGCCTGAGCTATCTCTGGATTTTCCGGATTGATGGCTGAGGAATAGACCACAAGTTCAGTATCTAGGACATTTTCACGAGCATGGCCTTGGTAGAATTTAACCCCTCTAGAGATAAGACCTTTAACTATTTCATTGGTTTTTAAGTCTGAACCGGAAACTTGGTACCCTTCACGAAGCAAAAGCTCGGCGATGGCGCTCATACCAATTCCGCCAATCCCAATAAGATGCATCTTACTTATTTTATTATACATTTAATAATTTCCGCTTAATCTAAAACCCCTCAAACTACTTCAGGGTTACTCCACTTTGAGCTGTAATTCCTTGAGAAATCGTCTTTAGAGCGTTACCAAACCTCAAGGGAGCATAGCTTTGAGCCATTCTTTCTAACACTTTTGGCTCAAAGATTTCTAGAACTGTTTTTTCTAGCCTTTCTGCAAAGCCCTCCCCCTGCTCTACGACCTTAGCCGCGCCATGATTGGCTATAAGATAAGCATTTGTAATTTGGTCATTTTGTCCCTTTCTAGGGTAGGGAACGAAGATGGCTGGACGGCCCACCTGGATCAGCTCTGAAACGGTTAAAGCTCCAGAACGGCCAATAACTAGAGAGGCCTTTCCATAAAGAGGGGCTATATCCTTAATAAAGGGCTCATAGATATATTGGGATTTAAATTGGTTTCCCATAAGCTCTTTGACCGACTCAAAATCTTTTTGTCCTGTTTGGTGAAAAACCTTGGCGTCAGGAAAGAGAGAAAAAAGCTTGGGCAAGAACTTAATAATGGCGTCGTTGATGGCTTTGGAGCCCTGGCTTCCCCCTAAAATCAGAATGAATTGATTGTGGGATTGATAGGGGGGCAGGTTGTTTTGATAGAAAGCAGGACGTAAAGGATTCCCCGAATGGACACATTTTTTTTCATTAAAGTAACTACTGGCTTGAGGAAACCCTAAAAAAAGGGTCTTTGCGAGTCGCCCTAGAAATCGATTTGCCACCCCTACTGAGGAGTTTTGTTCTTGGATAAAAAGAGGAATTCGCAAAACAAATGAGGCTAAACAAACAGGAACAGAGACATAACCCCCCACACCTAAAACAGCGGTGGGTTTTTCATGAATGAGAAATCTAATTGACCAGATAAAGCCCAAAAAAAGGTGCCACAGAGTCAAAATAATTTTAAAAACAGTTTGATTTTTTACAGCGCCAGTTTTTACGGTGAAAAATGGAAAGTTGGCTTCGGGAACAAGTTTAGATTCCATTCCGTGAGCGGTTCCCACATATTGAACGTTCCAACCTAGACGCCGCATTTCTTCTGCAATAGCTAATGCTGGAAAAACATGACCCCCAGTTCCTCCGCCTGTAATGATAATTTTATTCTGATTCACAAATTTACTTCAAAGGGTCTGATGATTTTTCAGGTGAAATTATCGACGAGGATTGAACGATATTCAATAAAATTCCCATGAGAATTAAGTTAACAATTAGAGCGGATCTTCCCCAAGAGATAAAGGGAAGGGGTAATCCTTTAATAGGAAGAAGTCCTGTAACTCCCCCCAAGTTAACGACGATTTGTAAAGCAACAGAGAGTGAAAGGCCGAAGCTTAAGTAGCAGCCGAAAGAGTCTTTAGCTGTAAGAGACACTTTAAATAAAAGATAACAGAAGTAAGTAAACAGAACTAGCAAAGTAATAGCCCCGACAAAGCCGGTCTCTTCTCCAATAAGAGCGAAAATAAAATCGGTATGGACTTCAGGCAGGAAAAATAGCTTGCTGTTTCCATTCCCAAGTCCCGTTCCAAACAGCTGTCCTGAATGAAAAGATAGAAATGATTGGATAGTTTGAAACCCTGTGCCTTGAGGATCGGCCCATGGATTTAAGTAAGCAAAAAGTCTTTTTCTTCTCCAGGCATAGTGAACGATGGCGAACACAAATCCCAAACTTCCAACTCCAAGAAAGCTAATGAGATAAGAAAGTCTGACTCCAGCAATAAAAAGCATTCCAATAAGTACAGTTACGAGCAGTGTGGTGGTTCCTAGATCAGGTTGTTTAAATATTAGCCCCAGGGTTAATAAAATTGGAAGCCCGTTGGCGATCCATTTTTTAAGGGTGAGTGGATTTTCTTTGTGTCTAGCCAAGAGGGATGCAAAAAATATAGTAATTGTAATTTTTGCTAATTCACTGGGTTGAAATAGCATTGGGCCTATTTTAAGCCATCTTGTGGCGCCATAAGCAAAATGACGAAAGGGGCCCACATGAGTGGCAGCTAATAGTAAGATTTGTCCCCCTAATAGCCCATAACTAACTTTTCGCCAGAATGTGTAGGAAATGCGGGAGACTCCATACATAAGTAGTAATCCCACGATGGCGCAGGCCGATTGTCTTAGAACATAATAAAATTCAGAAGCATGCTTTTGAATTCCCATGACTGCGGTGGCAGAGAAGAGAGCTATCTGTCCTGCTAAAAGGAAGAAAAGCATAAGGGTGATTATGCGGCGTTGCATTGAAAAGGTAGAAGAGATCATAAGGGAAATTATATCATGATCCCTATTTTATAAGCGAAAGTCCTCAGCGTTGATGTTGTATTTTTGAAGTTTTCTCAACAACGTCTTCTTGGGAATCTTTGCATGGAGCGCTGTTTGATTGATTCGTCCTTTAAATGTTTTTAGCGCACGAATAATAAATTCTTTTTCAAACTCTTCCTTAAAACGGTGGTAATCAAGAAAATCGGAATCTGATTCTAGGCTTGTGTTGGGGGGGGAACTTTCGGTGTTTGAATCAATTATGGGCTTTTGCAAATTTCCAAGTTTGAAGACATTCAAATATTCGGGTAGTGAGCGAACGGTAATTTTGTCTGTCCCTTCTACAACAAAGGCATGTTCAATCGCATTCTCTAATTCGCGAATGTTTCCGGGCCAATGATGATCTTTTAGTTTCTCCAGGGCCTGAGTTGTAATTCCAGTAATGTTTTTTTGATGGGTTGTTACGAAGCGACCTATAAAATGGCGGACCAAATTATCAATATCCTCTTTGCGCTCTCTCAGAGAGGGGAGAAAGATGGGAATCACATTTATTCGGTAAAAGAGGTCCTCTCTAAAAGTTCCTTTTTGAATCATCTCCTCTAAATTGCGATTAGTAGCTGCGATAACTCTAACATCCATCTCAATTTCACGATGTGAGCCTACTGGGGTGAATTTTTTTTCTTGAAGAACTCTTAGCAGTTTAACTTGCATTGCGGGTGAAAGATCTGCAATTTCATCCAGGAAAAGGGTTCCCCCTTCGGCATACTGAAACTTTCCAATCTGTCGTTGATCGGCTCCAGTGAATGCGCCCCGTTCGTGACCAAAAAGCTCACTCTCGAAAAGAGTTTCTGCAATGGCGCTGCAGTTAATTGAAACCAATTTCTGATCTTTTCTTGAGGAGTTGTAATGAATAGCGCGAGCGACCAACTCTTTTCCCGTACCGCTTTCGCCTCTAATGAGAACCGAGGTATCTACTTTAGCGAGTTTGTAGATGATATTGAATATTTTTTTCATTTCACCAGAGTGGCCCACAAACTCTCCAGCCTCTAGCTTAACTACAGGAGCTGAGAGTGCCATTGTTCGAATCATAGCCTGTGCATCAAGGGCTCTCTGCACCATTTCAACTACAGTTTGGTGTTTAATGGGTTTTGCTAAATAATTATAGGCACCGCACTTGATAGCCTTAACAGCATCTTCAATGGTGCTATAAGCCGTCATGACAATAGCTATGATAGAGGGATCATAGTCTTTGATAGCTTTTAAGCACTCAAGCCCATTCATTCTAGGCATGTTGACATCGAGAAGGACTAAATCCATTGGGTCTTTTCTAATCTTCTCAACAGCATCTTGACCATCAATGGCTTCAAAAACCAAAAAATCATTCCGACTTAGCGCCTCAATGAGTGTTTGACGCAATTCTGTATCATCTTCTACAACCATTATTTTATATTGGCTCATAGGATTCCTTTCTTAGACGGGTAGAGTGATTGTAAAAACACTCCCCTCTCCTATTTGGCTTTTTAAACTGACAAAACCCTGGTGTAACTCCACAAAATATTTAACCAAGTAAAGCCCCAGCCCCGTTCCTTTTTCATTCTGGGTTTTGGGGTCGTTTAATCGATAAAATTTTAAGAATATTTTTTCCTGCTCTTCAATTGGGATTCCATAACCATGATCGATAACACTAATTTGAATCGAAGATTGTTCCTCTTTTGATTTGAGAACAATTTTAGAGTTTGTAGGCGAATATTTGATAGCGTTTTCAACTAAATTTGCAATCACCTGCTGGATCAATTTGACATCAAACTTAAAAGAGAAGAGAGGTTCAAGATCTGTTTCAATAGTAATGTTTTTATCTCGAGCAAGAAGCGATTTTGAGGTTACCACCTCTTCGATAATCTTATTAATATCTTTTGAAGTTTTATTTAAGTGAACTTTAGAGCCTTCAATTCTTGTTAGATCTAGAATGCTTTCAACATAATTATTTAGTCCTTCGGTGGTTTGAACTATAGCTTGGAGTGATTTTTTTTGATTTTCTGTAATGAGCTCTGAAGAATCGTTAAGGGCTAGTTCAGCGTTTCCTTGAATGCGAGCAATGGGGGTTTTGAGATCGTGAGAAACCAGAGATAAAAAGTTACTTTTAAGCTGTTCAAGCTCAGCCATAAATTCACTTTTTTCCTGGTAATGCCAACGTTTTTTATATTCGTCTACAAGACGGTAAGGGATTACTAAGTAATAGCTAATAAATAAAGTAATCAAGGGATGAACGACATCGATCCAGTATTGGAATGTATATAAAAATACCCAGGCTATTCCTAAGATAAAAACAATTTCTGAGAAAAGAAACAAGAGTCCACGTGCAGGTGAGAGGGCGAGGATCAGGTTTACAGAGAGAACGCCAATGACAAGAGTTAAGAAAACATTAAACCAGAGTGAACTTTTATAAAGCCCATCACCCTTAATAACTGTAGCTAAACTGTTCGCGGCCCCTTCGAGCAAAGTAGTATGAAAAGGCTCTCTCGAATAAGGTGTGAAAATAAAATCTGAGTCTTTATTGGCCTCAAGAGAGCTTCCGATTAGAACAATTTTTCCAGTGAAAGTCCCTGAAGGGACTTTGTGTTGGGCTAGGGCTAACGTGGAGTAAGATTTATAAGTTCCTGTGGGTCCCTGCCATCTAATATAGGTTTGGGTTGAGTCTCCGAATTTTTCAATTCGGTTTTTAGGAAAGGTGAAGTTTGAATAGAGGTTATTGTGATAGAGAGTTGCCAACCTGCTATAGAGAGTGGGGATTCCCTCAATTGAAAGCATCACTCTTCGACTTACAGAGTCGGCTCCATAGCTAAAGGTATCACGAGAGACATAACCAGGTACGTAATGAGCCGTGTGAAACAAAGATCTGGGAGGGTTTTTTCCTAAGCTCTCACTGTCGGTGTACCCGATATACATATGAGAGACCGTTGAAAAAATCTGAGCCATTTGAGTTAATTCTGCATCGCTATAGTATTTTTCATTAATGGGTGCAAGTAATGCGATTGCGAGGGGTTTATCTTGAGTAATAATTGAAATAGTCTGGATAAGTTCTTTAGAGGGAATCTTTTTTGAGCCCTGATATCTTGCCGAACTTTCTTGATCATAGGCCACAAGCGAAATTGCGGGGTGAGGTTTAGAACTTAATTGAGTTCTAAAAAGCCCATCTATCAGAATGCCTCTTAAACTTTGGAGGTCCGATTGGAACATTCCAGCTATAAAAAATAGCGTTAAGAGAGTTGCTGATAGATGAGAAAAGAATTTAGAGCGCGATTTAATGTGAGCCTCTCTTCTCTCAAATTCATTCCTGTCTGCCTGGTTTTTTGTCTTTTTCATGGTTTCTTGAGCGTTGCGTTAAGCCGTTATACCTCAAGTGGCAGACCGACTACAAGCAATGCAAGCAAAAGGCCACGAGTCAATCGGAGTATTGCGACAAAAGATCAACAAATTTAAATATTTATAATGGTGCTATTTTGACCCCAATTTAATTTTGGAACTCATTACAGGGTTAGTGTCAGAAAGGCCCTGTCCTTAGACTGCATCGAGAGCTTGATTACATAAAGCGTCTGCTCGCCTGTTTTCTTCTCGTCTGATGTGCTGAATTTTGGTTGAAGAAAATTTTCTCAGTAGGGCTTGAGCCTCCTGAAAAAGGGTTAGAATGTGAGGTGTTTTGACTTTGTAGATTCCATTGAGCTGTCGAACCATCAACTCGGAATCGCTTTTAACGATGATATCTGTGGCCCCATGTTTTAAAGCGGCCTCTAATCCCCTAATCATTGCCCGATATTCAGCAATGTTATTGGTAACCTCACCTAAACATTGCCCCTCTTCAAAAACAACAAGGGCATCTTGATACAATACGAATCCATAGGCTCCTGGGCCCGGATTTCCTCTTGAAGCGCCATCGCAAAATAGAATCATGGGATTTGCCATTAAATTTGAGCGTCAGCTATATTGTTTTCATCAACCTCTGATGAGGCGGTAATTAAAATTCGGCCACAACTTGGACAACGATGAATAGCTTTGCCCCCCAATATTTCATTAAAAAGTTGGGGCCTAATTTTCATGTTACAACCCAAGCAACCAGAGTTCTCTGTTAAACAAATGGCTATTCCTTTAGTTAAGGCAAAAACTTTTCTATAAAGCGAAGAGGTTTCAGGAGAAAGCTGACTTACGATCCCTTCCTTTTGTTGCCCTTGTTCTTCGTAAGACTTTAATAACTTCTGACTAGCCTCCTCGTACTCTTTCTTTTCTTTGTTAGTGAAGGATTCTTGTTCTTTGAACATTGCTTCGGCGTTTTTTAGGAGGGTTCTATGGCCCTCGATTCCATTCATCATGGTAAGAGCAATTTCTTCTAGTTTGTTTTTTTCGGTCTTGAAGCCTTCAATCTCTTTTTGTGCTGCCTGATACTCTTCGTTGGTTTTGCACTCCATCATTTTACCTTCAGACTTTTGAATGAAGTCCTCTTTTTCTTTTAGATCAAGTTCAGCTTTTCGAAGCGTTTTTTCGGTGGTTTCGAAATTGTTTTTATGGAGGCCAAATTCCTCTTTGTGCTGAACTAGTTTAGCCTCTAATTTTTTAATCTCTTCTGGGATCCTTTCAAGCTCAGTCTGTAGGCGATAAAGCTTTTCATCTAATCTTTTAAGTTTTCCAAGAACGCGATATTGGGTTTTCATTTCTGCTCACTTCTTACAAGGTTCAACACCACTGGGAACTCAATCCAACTAAAACTATTTCATTGAGTGGGCCCACCAGGACTTGAACCTGGGACCTATCGGTTATGAGCCGACTG